>OKRY01002706.1_pt1 | contig 13600 bp, 7 predicted proteins | sample 1601121 | NCBI WGS metagenome assembly OKRY01 (sample SAMEA3541546, study PRJEB24748) | human gut metagenome | biome: human gut; feature: human-associated habitat; material: faeces | place: China | collected 2012
GAGAGGATTGATAATATTAGTAATCATTGTAACCTCCTTTTGTCATGTCAATCTCAATTTGTAAGCGATAGATCCCAGCACGCGTATTTGAAACAACGTTAACGTTTGGATAAGTAGCTAGGATACTATTGACACGTTTTAGTTCAGGATCAGCGAAATCAGATGTAATAGCTGAATCTTCTTTAGTGCTTGAACTTTCAACGACAAAGTGTTGACTATCCTCGTCTTTAAAATAAGCATAGCTAAGGTATTTCTGTTCACTATCTTGTGCTTGGTCAATGACATGATCCAAGATAGTTGATAGGACATATACCCAATCTAAAGGATAAATAGGATAAACGGTAATGGGTTCTGGAACCTCCATACTAACCCAAACCTCCAATTCTTTTGCCTTTAGAAATTTAGCTTCAAAGAGGACTCGCAAATCAGGGAGTTTAATATTTTCAAGTTTATCTCGATAAAAATGATCAATCTTCTTATCTAACGGATTCGGAGTCAGCAAGTAGTCAATTAACTCCTGAGCTTCCTCGTTTTGTTTGAAACGGATGATATCGTAGAGATTTTCAGCTTCGTCCTTGATAAAGAGCTCTTGGCTAGTCTTTTTCTGGTACCAAGTATTGATGTTCTGGCTTGATTTTTGAAGAAGCTGAGAATGTTCCTCTTGAGCTTCTTGTGTTTGTGCACTGAGGTCCTTTCTATAGAGATTAACCTGTCCAGATAGAATCAGAGCTGTAATAATAAGAAAGGCAATGGTAAAGTGAATGTCTGTTGAAAGAAGTTCAGAAGCAAAGTAAATAATGGCTAGAGCACAAAGAGCAACAGAGGTTGATTTGTACCATGGTCTTGCTTTGTCAATTTGCATCATTCGAGAGTAGTCCACTTGAAGAAGGGCACTTTGGGCAAACCATAGTAAAAACGCAAGAAAAAGTATAAATGGACCAGCATAATAATAATCTAGGACAGAAGGGAAAAAGATTGGAATAATCAGGAAAATGACCAGTCTCACCATTAAGGCAAAGGTGAAAGGTATGAAGGAAGTCTCCAAAATGGTATGTCTCAGATTTTTGTAGGATTTGTTAGCTAGAAAGAGCACAAGTGCAATAAAACCAGATTTTGGAAAGTAAATACCAAAATAACTAGAGGCAAAAATGGCTAAACCTGCTAAAATAAGAATCCAGTATCTTAAAGGCCTTTTCGTAGTTACCTTGAAGATAACAATTTGTAAAATAAAAGCTATACATGCCGTAAGCCCGTGAACGATGACGTCACTCAATATCAAATATTCTCCTATTCGGGTAAAATCTATACAATTATACCATATCGCTTAAAAAAAGAGCATACGAATTGCCTATAAGTGATAAGGTTGTAAGGCTTTTCATTTTTCAAGCATATTTCTTGCTCATTAAGTTTTTTTAACCTATCCTAGATGTATAGAAAAATTTCGATAGAGGAGATCGATATGGTAAAACTTTCTAAAGAGACACATCTTGAGATGTTCACTAAAATGGAACGTATTCGTGAATTTGATTCACGTATTAATAAATTGGTTCGTCGTGGTTTTGTTCAAGGGATGACTCACTTTTCAGTTGGTGAGGAAGCAGCCAACGTTGGTGCTGTTCAACACTTGAGCTATGACGATATCTTCTTTTCAAATCACCGTGGTCACGGACAATCTATCGCCCAAGACATGGATTTGAATAAAATGATGGCAGAACTTGCTGGTAAAGCAACCGGTGTTTCTAAGGGCCGTGGTGGTTCTATGCACTTGGCTGACTTTGAAAAAGGTAACTATGGTACTAATGGTATCGTTGGTGGTGGTTACGCTCTTGCCGTAGGTGCAGCCCTCACTCAGCAATACAAAGAAACAGGAAACATTGTTGTGGCATTCTCTGGAGATGGCGCAACCAACGAAGGTTCATTCCATGAGTCAGTCAATATGGCAGCTACTTGGAAATTACCTGTTATCTTCTTTATCATCAATAACCGTTATGGTATCTCAATGGATATCCATAAGGCTACAAATACACCTCACCTTTATACACGTGCGGAAGCTTATGGCATTCCTGGTTTCTACTGTGAAGATGGTAACGATGTTTTGGCTGTATATGAAACAATGGGCAAGGCTGTTGAGCATGTCCGTGGTGGCAATGGTCCTGCTATCGTTGAGGTAGAATCTTACCGTTGGTTCGGTCACTCAACTGCCGATGCGGGTGTTTACCGTACTAAGGAAGAAGTTGACGAGTGGAAGAACAATAACGACCCTATTATTAAATACCGTGACTATCTCGTTGCTGAAAATATCGCAAGCGCTGAAGAGTTAGATGCTATCCAAAGCCAAGTTAAGGCAGAGGTTGATGCAGCTTATGAGTTCGCCCAAAATAGCCCAGATCCAGAACTTTCAGTTGCCTTTGAAGATGTATGGGTAGACTAAAGAGAAAGGTTGAGGAATACAAGTATGAGTGAAACAAAATTGATGGCCTTGCGTGAGGCAGTAAACCTTGCTATGAGCGAGGAAATGCGTAAAGACGAAAATATCTTCCTTATGGGTGAAGATGTTGGTATCTATGGTGGTGACTTCGGTACATCAGTTGGTATGTTGGCAGAGTTTGGTGAAAAACGTGTTAAAGATACACCAATTTCAGAGGCAGCTATCGCTGGTGCAGCTGTTGGGTCTGCCATTACAGGTCTTCGTCCAATCGTTGACTTGACTTTCATGGACTTCATCACGATTGCCCTTGACGCTATCGTTAATAATGGCGCAAAAAATAACTACATGTTTGGTGGTGGTTTGAAGACTCCTGTAACCTTCCGTGTGGCATCTGGTTCAGGGATTGGTTCTGCGGCACAGCACTCACAATCTCTTGAGTCATGGTTGACTCACATTCCAGGGATTAAAGTGGTTGCTCCAGGTAATGCTAACGATGCTAAAGGTCTTTTGAAATCTGCTATTCAAGACAATAACATTGTTATCTTCATGGAACCAAAAGCACTTTACGGTAAAAAAGAGGAAGTGACACAAGACCCTGATTTCTACATTCCACTTGGAAAAGGTGAAATCAAGCGTGAAGGAACTGACCTTACTATTGTCACATATGGTCGTATGTTGGAACGTGTTCTTAAGGCTGCTGAAGAAGTGGCTGAACAAGGTATCAATGTTGAGGTTGTTGACCCACGTACGCTTATCCCACTTGATAAGGAATTGATTTTCGAGTCAGTTAAGAAGACTGGTAAACTTATGTTGGTCAATGATGCTTATAAGACTGGTGGATTCATCGGTGAGATTGCTGCTATGGTTACAGAAAGTGAAGCATTTGATTACCTTGACCACCCAATTGTACGTTTGGCAAGTGAAGATGTGCCTGTACCTTATGCGCGTGTCTTGGAACAAGCGGTTCTTCCAGATGTTGAAAAGATTAAGGCTGCTATTATCAAGATGGCCAATAAAGGAAACTAACTTTCTAGCGACGGTTAAGTGATATTTCTCGCTAGTAAAATGTGTTTCTTGTTTTAACTGTGGGAGTATCGGAAATTATAATTTAAAGTAGAAAGGAGAGGGCGTTAAAGCGTTTGAGTCGATTTGAACTCGAACGAAATGCTTCGGAATTTAGATAGTTTTACTTGTGTGCAAGCACACTAACGTAAAACTCCTAAAATTCTGTCGCATTTTAGCGTTCTTAGTATCATAAAATATGGCTTTTGAGATTATTATGCCTAAGCTTGGTGTTGATATGCAGGAAGGCGAAATCATCGAGTGGAAAAAACAAGAAGGTGATGTGGTAAATGAGGGAGATATCCTTCTTGAAATCATGTCAGATAAGACAAACATGGAACTTGAAGCAGAGGATTCAGGTGTCCTTTTGAAGATTACACGTCAGGCTGGTGAAACAGTCCCAGTTACTGAGGTTATCGGTTATATTGGAGCAGAAGGTGAGGTTGTAGCTGACAACGCAACTAGCGCACCTGTTGCTGAAGCAACTGCTCAGTTGGAATCAGCTGGTCTTGAAGTTCCTAAAGCTCCTGCCCAAGCTGCTCCAGCAGCTGCTGCAGAAAAAGCACCGCTTGCTGACAATGAGTACGATATTATCGTTGTCGGTGGTGGTCCTGCTGGTTACTATTCTGCCATTCGTGGTGCACAACTTGGTGGTAAGGTTGCCATCGTTGAAAAATCTGAATTTGGTGGAACATGTTTGAATAAAGGATGTATCCCAACTAAGACCTACCTTAAAAATGCAGAAATCCTTGATGGACTTAAGATTGCTGCAGGTCGTGGTATCAACCTAGCGTCAACAAACTACACTATCGATATGGATAAGACAGTTGACTTTAAGAACTCTGTCGTTAAGACCCTTACTGGTGGTGTTCAAGGTCTTTTGAAGGCTAACAAGGTCACTATTTTCAACGGTCTTGGTCAAGTTAACCCAGATAAGACAGTTACTATTGGTTCAGAAACAATCAAGGGACGCAATATCATCCTTGCGACTGGATCAAAAGTATCTCGTATCAATATTCCTGGTATTGAGTCACAACTTGTGATGACATCAGATGATATTCTTGACTTACGTGAATTGCCTAAATCACTTGCTGTTATGGGTGGTGGTGTCGTTGGTATCGAGCTTGGTCTTGTTTATGCCTCATACGGTGTAGAAGTGACTGTTGTTGAGATGGCTGACCGCATTATTCCTGCTATGGATAAGGAAGTATCTCTTGAACTTCAAAAAATCCTTGCTAAGAAGGGTATGAAGATCATGACATCTGTTGGGGTTTCTGAGATTGTAGAAGCTAACAACCAATTGACCCTTAAACTTAATAATGGTGAAGAAATTGTAGCGGATCGTGCCCTTCTTTCAATCGGTCGTGTCCCTCAATTGGATGGTCTTGAAAATCTTAACCTTGAACTTGACCGTGGTCGTATCAAAGTTAATGCTTATCAAGAAACATCAATCCCAGGAATCTACGCACCGGGTGATGTTAACGGAACTAAGATGCTTGCTCACGCTGCTTACCGTATGGGTGAAGTTGCAGCTGAAAATGCTATGCGTGGCAATGTCCGTAAGGCTCACCTTGACTACACACCAGCAGCTGTCTACACTCACCCAGAAGTCGCAATGTGTGGTCTTACTGAAGAAGATGCACGTGCGAAATACGGTGATGTTCTCGTTGGTAAATCAAGCTTCGCTGGTAACGGACGTGCCATCGCTTCAAATGAAGCTCAAGGTTTTGTTAAAGTCGTTGCAGATGCGAAGTACCATGAAATCCTTGGTGTTCACATTATCGGTCCAGCCGCAGCTGAATTGATTAACGAAGCGTCAACAATTATGGAAAATGAATTGACTGTAGATGAACTCTTGCAATCTATCCACGGTCACCCAACCTTCTCTGAAAACATGTATGAAGCCTTTGCTGACGTACTTGGAGAAGCTATCCATAACCCACCAAAACGTAAATAAAGCTGATAAAATTCTCGGACGGAAGTTCGGGGATTTTTCTTTTGTTTGAAATCTATTATAAATAATAATAGTTCCATCTTAAATAAATGATTGACAATATATTTTTAATAAGATAGAGTAAACACATAGATGGAGGTAATATAATGGAAAATAAAGTATATTATGGTGAGTACTCATTAGACTATTGGATTGAATTGATACTAAGTAAGAATATCATTTTACCAGATTATCAAAGGAATTTTGTTTGGGATGAAGAAAAGCGTGAAAAATTGATTGAATCTTTATCTGAAAAGAAGTTTGTTCCACCTGTTATCATAGGCTCTTTTAAGCAAGACGGTAAGAGCTTAAATCTACTTATTGATGGACAGCAGAGATTAACAAGTATCCTTTTATCGGTAATTGGATATTTTCCAGACCGAAAAACATTTGAGAAGTTTTCAAAAAGAAAAATTGCTAAAGTTTTAGATGAGAATGATGACTATTTTGACGAAAAAACTGATGTAATTAACTGGACATTTAATGATCTACTTAAAGATGGACCTAAGTCCCTCGAAGAATTAAAAGACGAACTAAAAAAAAATAAGTTTTTTAAAAAAATTGAATTTCAAGATAACACACCTGATAAGGAATTCTTAAAAAATACATTTTTAGGTTTCTCTTTTCTTATTCCAGACTCTTCTAAACCCTCCTACCAGCAACAATATTATACTTCTGTATTTAGGAATATTAATGTTCAAGGACAAAGTTTAACTCCGCAAGAGAGTAGGGAGGCTTTATATTATCTTGATCAGTCAAAGGTAAGTTTTTTTAAACCTTATTTTTTAGAAAAGTACACTCTGAAAACAATAGATTTTGTAAGATATATGGCAGTACTATCTGAATATCATCAGAATCCAAACATTGAAATGTTATGCGTTGGTTTTGGTGGCAGTAAAGATAAATTAGAATCCTATTATATGGAGTATATCAATTTTATTATAGTTGATACTAAAGAAGATGAACAAAAATTTGTTAGTTTAGACTATCTTTTAAAAGGGGATAACTATGATCAGTTTTTCGAAGAATTAGATTATTATATAAAGGAATTTGGTTTGTATAATGAAAATTTTGATTCCATCATTGATCAGGATTTATACTACTTCGGTTTGATTTACTTTGTATTATTTATGAAGAAAAAGATGAAAACTGAGAATTTAGAGCTGCTTTTTGAAAAATTGAAGAATAAGATAGAAGAATTTAAGGATCCTTTTATATATAAGCCAGTAGAATTTGATAGTGGGGAAGAGGGATTTGTGGAAATTACGAATTATCATCCAAGGAATCCTTCTGCTTTAAAATACTTGACTAAACGTGTTAAATCTTCAATTGAAATTTATAAAGAAATTATGGTGGATATATAAGATGAGCAAGCACTATGAATTTATTAATGAACCTATAGAAGATATTTTAAAAGAATTGGTAAATGTAACCTCTAATCTTGATAAATCAATAAATACTTATCCTTTGAATGATTATTTATTGAAATCAACATTTTTAAAGATGACTGGTTTTCAAGAGCAAAAATTTAAATGTATTGCTTGGGAGTTAGCTACGGAAGATTTTGAATTTAGACGAAGATTTTTAAGTAGTATGTCAAATGAGTATTTTTCTACTTATGATTCTAAGAATGACTTATATAAGGCGTTAAAAAATAAGTTAAGCATTGATTCATTAAGTGAAAAAGATAAAAAATCGATAGTTGATGCTTCAAAAAACGTAATAGTTAAATTATTCCGTGATACGTGCATAGAAAAATGGAATCAAAGAGATTTTATTGAGTTTAAACAAAATATAAAGAAAACAGCTGGTTTTTCCCAAATTGATAAGGGTGGGAATCTTTTTGAAAGTACCGCTCAAAATCTATATAAAAATCTTTATAATAATAGAAATAGAATGGCACATAATACAATTTCATATCAGTATAATATTCCAACATTATTCGATTTGGAAAAAAATGAATTTGGATCAAATAACTACTTTGTTTGGTTTTATGTTTTGGTTTTGATTGATAAAATAATGATTAGCTTATTTAAAAAGTTTTATGAAGAAAGAATGGATTTATTGTGGTCTGTTGAAAATATTTGATATAGCTTAAGAATTTATTATTATCCATAACCCACCAAAACGTAAATAACGCCAATAAAATTCTCGGACTGATGTTCGGGAATTTTTCTTTTGTCACACATTCTCATCTTTAGCTATATCTTGTAAATTTCTTTGGATTTTTAGTGTTAAATACGAATAGGTAGTTAAAGGGTTTTCAAATAAGATAAATCGCAATTTTGGAGCGTTTAGAATTTTATAATATTTCTGCCTTATTTAGAAAACTTTTAATAATGACCTTTCCATGAGAGTTTATCTATGGTAAAATGGTTAAAGTATTATAAAAATGCAAAAGGAAAGTTAAATGCGAACGAAAGATTTTATCTACTATGCTAGTGCGGCTGTTCTCTTGGCTGTGACAACTCAGGTTGCTCATGCAGATGAAGTGGCGACACAAACGCCTTCTGTTACTGAAGGAAATCAGTATCAACCTGCGACAGCAGCTGAGATTTTTGGTGGAGAAGCGGCTTTACCGGCGACTCCTAGCTCAACTGTTTCAGCACCCGTGGCTACAAGTGAAGTGGCAAAAGCTAGTGCTCCAGCGGTATCTACGTCACTTGCGCCACAAAGTTCAGAGGCTGTAACAACTGCGGCATCAACTTCAGTAGCTAACTCTACTGTTGCTGTAGCGTCAACTTCAGTAATATCTTCAGTTGTTAGTTCAGAAAGTGCAACAGCTTCTACAAGTGCGACAAGTTCGGAAACGTCAAACAGCGCTGTAGCAACACCTGCTAAATTGACGAATTCTACGGATGTTCCTTCGCCAACGCTTAAGGTGCAACCAAAGACTTTTATCGATGTCAGCAGCCATAATGGTGATATCAGTGTAGATGACTATCGTGCTCTTGCACGCCAAGGTGTGGGTGGTGTCGTTGTCAAGTTGACTGAGGACACTTGGTACAACAACCCTAAAGCACCATCACAAGTTCGCAATGCTCAAATTGCTGGTCTTCAAGTATCAACCTATCATTTTTCTCGATACACAACTGAGGAAGAAGCACGTGCAGAAGCTCGTTTCTACATCCAAGCTGCACAAAAACTAAACCTTCCAAAGAGTACTGTTATGGTTAATGATTTCGAAGACTCTAAGATGCTTCCAAATATCAACCGTAACACTCAAGCTTGGGTTAACGAAATGCGTAAGCATGGATACAACAACTTGATGTTCTACACAAGTGCTAGCTGGTTGGATGAGAACAATCTAGGCTACCGTGGACCTGTCTCAACCTCTCAATTTGGGATTGAGAATTTCTGGGTTGCCCAGTACCCATCAACAACTCTTACAGCAACAAGTGCTAAGAACATGCGCTATAATGCCAAAACTGGTGCATGGCAGTTTTCAGCTACGGATAATCTCTTGCCAGGTAAACATGTCTTTGACCACAGCGTGGACTATACAGGACGTTTCACAGCAAATGCCAGTGCTGAGGTTGATAACACTCAAGGCGATTTGAGTGGAACCATTTCTATTGTCAATAATAATCCAACTCTTGGTAGCTTTGATGTTGTCATCTCTAATGTTAAGGCACCAAATGGTGTTGAAACTGTCTCTGTTCCAATTTGGTCAGAAATTAATGGCCAAGATGACATTATCTGGTATACGGCTAACCGTCAAAATAATGGAACTTATACAGTAAACGTTAAGGCTTCAGCTCATAAAAACTCAACAGGCCTTTATAACATCCATCTTTACTATATTCAAAAAGATGGTCAAATGACGGGTGTTGGTGGAACAACTACGCAGGTCTTCATTGGTAAGACACCAGAGCAGTTGAAACCAAAAGCAAGTTTTGCTATTGAAAACAATAATGCTAAGGCAGGAACTTTTGACGCCGTTATCACTAATATCTCAGCACCACTAGGTGTTAAAGAGGTTTTAGTCCCATCATGGAGTCTTGAAAATGGTCAAGACGACCTTATTTGGCATAAGGCAACCAAGCAAAATGATGGTAGCTATCGTGTCACCATTAAGGCAAGTGAGCATAAGGGCAATAAAGGGAATTACCGTGCTGATGCCTACATCGTGGACAACGCTAACAATCGTCATTATATTGCCGAAAAAGTAGTGTCTGTAGATTATGCTCGACCAAGTGGTGTCCTTACGATTGAAAACAACAATACTGCAGCAGGTACTTTTGATGCCGTTGTTCGTAATATTGTTGCACCTACAGGTTTGAAAGAGGTTCTTGTTCCATCATGGAGTTTAGCTGGTGGTCAAGATGACCTTATCTGGCATAAGGCAACTCGTCAAGCTGATGGTTCTTACCGAGTGACTATCAAGGCAACGGATCATAAGAATTCAACAGGTAAATACCGTGCTGATGCCTACATTGTAGATGACTCTAACAAACGTTTCTATCTCACTGAAAAAGTGGTAGAAGTTACTCAAACTCGCCCTAGCGCAAGTCTCGTTATTGAAAATAATAATGCTGATTTAGGTACTTTTGACGCTGTTATTCGCAATATCGTTGCACCAAATGGGGTTAAGGAAGTCTTAGTTCCATCATGGAGTCTAGTTAACGGCCAAGATGATCTGGTTTGGCACAAGGCAAGTCGCCAATCTGATGGTAGCTACCGTGTTACTATTAAGGCTAGTGAGCATAAGAATTCTTTAGGCAATTACCGTGCTGACGTTTATATCGTAGATAATGCCAACCAACGTCATTATGTCACTGAAACAATTGTGGACGTGAAACATAATAAACCAGTAGGTACTATTTCAGTAGTCAATAACAATAAAGATACTGGTACTTTTGATGTCATTATCAGTGACGTTTATAGTTCTAAAGGTGTTCGTACTGTTCAAGTGCCTATTTGGTCTGAAAAAGACGGTCAGGATGATATTATTTGGTATGAAGCGACCCGCCAAGCTAATGGCACTTATACGGTAAATGTTCAAGCTACTAACCATAAAAACTCAACAGGCTTGTACAATATTCATTTGTACTACATTTTAAATGATGGGTCACAAGTTGGTGTAGGAGGGACAACGACAACTCTTGAATTCCGTAATGCTAAGACTAAAACGCAAACCTATATCACTAATGTTAATTCAGAAGCAGGTAGTTTCACAGTTGTTGTTGATCAAGCGCCACAAGGACGTCAGATTAAGAATATCCGTGTAGCTGTATGGTCAGAAAGCAACCAAGGAAACCTTTCTTGGTACAATACGGCACCTACTGGAACACATACTGAAATCAATGTATCGACTGTTAATCATAAGAATCTCATTGGTAACTATACGACTCATGTTTATGTAGACTATGTAGACAATACTGTAGACGGATTCAACCTTGGTGAGACAGCTCTTGCTCCACGTAATCGTCGTGTTGAGCCTCAGACGACTTATTATTCTCAACGTGATCCTCGTTGGGCTTCTAAGTGGTATGGTGTCAGCAATATGGACCAGTCAGGTTGTGTTCCAACATCACTTGCTATGACCTTTACAGATATCTTGGGAACTGTAATTGCACCAACGACAGTTGCGGATTATTTGTACTACAATACAAATTCATTCAATAAAACATCAGTTGCTGGTACAGACGCGGATGGTATTGTATTAGCAAGTAAGAACTGGGGACTTAAGAGCAACATGCTTTCAAGCATTGCTAACATTGCTTCAGCTTTGATGTCAGGCCAACATGTTCTGGCGGCAGTAGGAGCAAGCCAATTTATCAATTATCCTTACACGCATGAAATCGTACTTCATGGCTATGATAATGGTAAAACTTATGTTCGTGATCCATTTAATGCCAATAACAATGGCTGGTATTCATTGGATTACATTCATGGTGTTCAGAGTCGAGATGCAATGGATACTAAGCTTGGTGCACCATTCTTCTCAATCTTTGCTTAATCTATTAATGAAAGGTCTTTAGAAGGAAACTTCTAAGGGCTTTTTTGGTGTTCATTTTTGATAGTCATATTTTGTATTTATCTATTTTCAGAATATTATATATACATTTGTAATCTCTTATTTATAGGTTTTTAGGTTCTTTATTTGGATAACGTTGATACTTTTAGTATGGAAATTACTTATTTTTTTATCATTTTTATAGTTTTTTTAGATAATTATCACTTTTGCTCTATTCGTAAGACATTTTCTATGGTAAAATGGGTGACGTATTAAAAAGTGTCAAAGGAAAGTTAAATGCGAACAAAAGATTTTATCTACTATGCCAGTGCAGCTGTTCTCATGGCGATGACCACTCAGGTAGCCAGTGCTGATGAGGTAGCTACTCAAATGCCTACGGTTACAGAAGGGAACCAGTATCAGCCTGCGACCGCAGCAGAAATTTTTGGTGGTGGGGTAGTTCTTGCACAAGAGTCACCATCAGAAAGACCAAGTTCAACTGTTGCGACAACACCTACAGCCACAAGTGAAGTAGCAAATTCAAGTGCTCCACACGTCAGTCAAGCAAGCTCAACAACGATTGTAGCATCTGAATCAAGAGTCATTGCCTCTGAATCGGTAGTTCAGGCGAACACAGTAGCTAGTTCAGAAAATGCGACGGTACCGACTGCTTCTGAGGTTTCAAGCAATACCGTGGCTGAACCTGCTAAGTTGACTCATTCTCATGATACTGATGTTCTAAAACCTAAGGCAAGCTTCTCAATTGAGAACAACAACAAGGTCACTGGTACCTTTGATGCTGTGGTTCGAGATATTGTGGCACCCTTGGGTGTTAAAGAGGTTCTTGTCCCATCTTGGAGTCTAGCCAATGGTCAAGATGACTTGATTTGGCATAAGGCAGCCAAGCAAATGGATGGTTCTTATCGTGTAACCATTAAGGCGGTTGATCACAAGGGGGAGGCTGGCAATTACCGTGCAGATGCCTATGTTGTTGACCGAACAAATAAGAGACATTATATTTCTGAGAAAGTAGTATCGGTAACTTACTCTCGTCCAAGTGCAAGCCTAACGATTGAAAATAATAATGCAGCTACAGGCACTTTTGACGCTGTGGTAAAAAATATCATTGCTCCTACAGGTGTGAGAGAAATCTTAGTTCCGTCATGGAGTCTCGTTGGTGGTCAAGATGATTTGATTTGGCATAAGGCGACGAAGCAAGCAGATGGTTCTTACAGAGCTACCATTAAGGCAAGCGACCACAAAAATTCAACTGGTAAATACCGTGCAGATGCCTATATCGTAGATAATTTTAATAAGCGTTTCTACTTGACTGAAAAAGTGGTGGAAGTTAGCCAAGCTCGCCCAAGTGCAAGCCTAACGATTGAAAATAATAATGCAGCTACAGGCACTTTTGATGCTGTGGTTCGAAATATTGTTGCACCAAATGGCTTGAAGGAAATCTTGGTCCCATCATGGAGTCTTGTTAATGGTCAAGATGATTTGGTTTGGCATAAGGCAAGTAAGCAAGCTGACGGTAGCTATCGTGTGACGATTAAGGCTTCAGACCATAAATATTCAACTGGTAAATACAGAGCAGATGTTTATCTCGTCGATAAGGATGACAATCGTCAGTATTTGACTGAGACTGTGGTTGATGTCAATGAAACTAAGCCAAGTGGTAGTATTTCTATCTTAAATAACAATGGCGCTGGAAGTTTTGATGTGGTCATCAGCGATGTTTATAGCCCTAAGGGTGTCCGAACGGTTCAAGTCCCAGTCTGGTCTGAGGCTGATGGTCAAGATGATATTCGTTGGTATGAAGCGACACGTCAAACAGATGGCAATTACAAGGTTACTGTTCAAGTAGCTAACCACAAAAACGTAACTGGTCTTTACAATGTTCATCTTTACTATGTTCAAAACGACGGTTCACAAATCAGTGTGGGAGGCACGCAAACAAAAGTTACTTTGTCAGATCCCAAAGCCGACCTTGCCATCACTGGTCTCAACAATGCTACTGGTAGCTATGATCTTGTTATTTCAAACTTGATTGCTCCACTTGGCTTCAAAGAAGTCTTGGTTCCAACCTGGTCAGAAAAGAACGGTCAAGATGATATCATCTGGTACAAGGCAGCTAAGCAAGCTAATGGAGACTATA
>OKRY01002710.1_pt1 | contig 13588 bp, 14 predicted proteins | sample 1601121 | NCBI WGS metagenome assembly OKRY01 (sample SAMEA3541546, study PRJEB24748) | human gut metagenome | biome: human gut; feature: human-associated habitat; material: faeces | place: China | collected 2012
GCATGTCTGCACCAGCTGCTTAAAATCTGGTAAAGTTGAAAGAGCTTAATCTTCTACGATAATATTGGATTTTAGAAAGCCAGAAATGATAAATTTCATTTCTGGCTTATTTTTTTACCAAAACTGCTCTTCCTGTTTCCTTTTTAAATACTCTTTGTTGATTTGTCCAGCCAGCTCTCCGTCACCGAAAAGGTTGTCCGGGTGAAAGATTTTGATCAGATCCCGATATCTCTTCCGTAATGCCAATGGATTATTGACACCGCGAAATAAAAGCTGTACTACGGTAAGGGTATTCTCGGTGCCGTCTTCGTCAGAAGCTTTTGGACTGACCTCTTCTTCCCGGAGAAGTCGTCTCTCTTTTTCCAGCTTTTTCCGATCCTCTTCCAACTGGCGGAAGCCGTCCTGCAGAATTGCCATTTTTTTCTCAAAAAACAGACTTTCTTCTTTCAGACGTTTTCGTTCCATAACCGTACGACGGTTCAAAGCATCCAGTTCATCCCGAAGTGTTACACGTTCCTCGAGGAATTTGTCCTTTGCCTGTTCTAATTCGGTACGCTCCTGCTGCAAACGCATATTCTCCTGAAACAGCCAGAGCTTGGCTTCTTTCAGTTCCTCTGTACTTTCTGTCCTGATGATTTCTTCCCAATCAATCATGCTCAACCCTCTTACTCACAACTGCTGAAAAGATAATACCCTGCAAACAACAGAAGTGCCAATATGATCAATCCGATGAGTCGATTGTGGATCACCATCATCAACAACATGCCGATAGCTACAAAAAATAGAATCAGGCCAATGATTTTTTTTCATAAAAGACCCGCTATTCATATTCTCATCTTATTATATGCAGAGTATAAAAATTATTACTTATCTTCGGAAGGCTTTTCTCCGTCTTCGGGGAATGCAATATCGACAACTTCGGCATCCGACATTCCTTCTTTTTCTTTCGGCTGGGTAAATTTATCTACAATATCGGGAATCATATCCAGAATCTTGGTAACAGTATCCTGATTTTTGATATTGACCAGCTTGGTGGAACCGTTTTTGATCACCAGTACGGCACTGGGAGTCATTTTACCGCCCAGACCACCGGCTCCGGATGCGGATCTTTTCTCGGAATTATTCCCCGCACCGGCTCCGACACCGAAAGTAACATCTACTAACGGTAATATAATGGTATCTCCGATCTTGGTAGCTTCGCCTACTACCGTCTTTGTGGAGAGCACGGTATCCATTCCTTTTAAAAGAGATTCCACAACCCCCTGAAACTGATTATCTTTTTCTGCCATATTAAACCTCCTGTTTTTAATCTGTTATTCTTTTTCTTTATTTTGAAATTGTCTGATTTTATGCTGCAATAGCTTAAGCCGCTTATCCATAAGCAGGCAAATGGTATGGAACAATACACACGCTAAGGTAAAATGGCCGGATGTTTTAAAATTACCCTCTAAAATTGCCTGTTCAAAATCCGGAGTGATACAGATGTCTTTTCCCAATTGAGGAAGTATCATACCGTAGATTCCGTACAGGTAGCCTGTGGTATCCGGTGATCCGGTGCCGATGCGGGCCGTAAGTTCCAGTTTTCGCGGACGTAATGATTTCAGAATATGACCGATACGGTTTCCGGCATGCCGGAGTAATCCTCTGGTCTCCGGGTCATTCCATAAATCTTTATAAAAAGTAATGTTATTCAGAATATGTTTGATTTTATCACATATTTTACCGACTGTGTACCGGATTTTATTAAAAAAGCCTCTTTCTTTCGTGCTTTTTTGCTCCGGAATCGGTTCTTTCACAGATGGCTGCGGATCGGAAGCGGAAGGCACAGCTTCCTGTGGTATTTCCGTTGTGGGAGGAACCACTGCTTTTTTTGAGGACTTCCCGGTGGAAACGTTCTTTTTCTCTTTTCTCTCGTTCGAGGAATCATATACGGTAAAAAAAAGGACCTTTGCCAGAAGCTTTCCCGGCTGCGGATAATCGTAAAAGATTCGCACCAGACCAAATAACCATCGGACTTTTACGGAAAAACGCATTTCATCGGCACTCTTCTGTCCGGATGCCTTATAACAAAGAGGGAAAAACAATACCAAAAGTATTACCGTAAGTGCAATCCCCAGAAGTACCAGCAACAGAATTCCTAAAATGCCCAATATTTTAAAAAGAATCGTTAACATAGTAAATACTCCCGAAGATTACAGTCGCCTCTGGCGTCCAGACATTCTCCTGTGATCTGTTCGATCAGCTGCAATGCCTCCTCATATCCCGCTGCAATACCAAGAATCAGAAATTCTTCTTTTTTGTAATGAGGCTGTATGAGTTGCCTGGCATCAAAAATATCTAGCTGATCGGCCGGGTTCTTCGCCGGAGTAATGAGATAGACATTTGCCAAAAGAGGTTTTTTTTCCAGTCTCTTTTTTAGTTTATCCAGTTTTTCAGATGCAATGCTTTCTCCCAGATAGAGATTGGGAGCAAACGTAAGCTTTCCTGCCATAAATAAATTCCTTTTTGTTAACCTGCCCTGCAGCATAGGTTATTGCTGCCAAGATGAGCTTATTATAGCATAGATTCTTCTATATTACAATTTTTGTCGCTTGACTTTTCCGGATGATATTTTATACTGTAATCAGTACTAATGAGGAGGAAAAACCATTGAAAGTTATAACGAAGATGGAGCTTCAGCCGGATATGGTTCTCGGAGAAGACATTCAGGATCAGAATCATGTCATTTATCCTGCCGGTACCACAGTAACTCCGCAGATCATAGAAAAATTAAAGCGATACAATCTGGTATGCGTTACGATTATGGAGGATATTGATTTCGCCACGACCCATTATGAGAAAATTCGCTTTGATTCCAATTTTAAGGCATTTGAACGTGCTTATCCGATTTTTCTGGCTGAGTATAAACTGGCCATGAAACAATTATTGGTCATGGGAAGAAAGCCGGCGGATATTTTTCTACTTACCATATATCAAGAATTATACTATTATATTACTTCCGGATCCGTATTGCTGGATTATCTGTATAACCTTATGCCCAGTGAGGATGAACTGACGTATACGCAGGGCCTGAATGCTGCACTGCTGGCAGGTACGTTCGCCGACTGGCTCTCTATGTCAGAAGAAGAAAAAAACACTTTGATTCTTTGCGGATTCTATTATGATATCGGAAAACTGCAGCTTCCTTATGAATTGTTGTGGAAGCCTGGAAAACTCACAGAGGAAGAATTCAAGATCATCAAAACGCATCCGGTGGTAGGCTATACTTCCGTACGTAACCAGGATTTAAACGAACATGTTAAAAATGCAGTGATCATGCATCACGAACGTCTGGATGGCAGCGGTTACCCTTATCATATGTCGGGGCAGAAAATTGATGTCTATGCCAGATATATGGCGATCATTGACGCTTATATTGCAATGGCATCGCCGAGAACTTACCGCAACGCACTTACACCGTTACAGATTTTGGGGAATTTCGAAAAGAGTCTGGACAAGTATGATGTGGAATTGTTAATGCCGATCATGAAACGGATCGCAGATGCACAAATCGGTACCAATGTGCAGTTGAATGACGGAAGTGTCTGGGAAGTCCTGATCATTCATCCCAATAAGTTCTCCCGCCCGATTCTGAAAAATGAAAAAAATGAATTTGTGGATCTTTTGCAGAGAACCGATCTGGAAATCGTTAAAAACGTATAAATATAATAAATAAAAATAAGAAGCGGGAATAATCAATTCATCCATTGATTATTCCTTTTTCTTTCCTGGTATTCCGCATAAGCTTTTTCCAAAATCTGTTTTTCGTTGGCAAACTTCAGTAAATGATATGCTTCATGATATTTATAAAAACCGGAATCCGCAAAATATTCTTCTCTCTGCGGTTTACTGTAATAACTGTCGGTACTCATAAGATACCAGTGAACCTCTTTTGCTACCACATCCTCCGGTACGGTAAATGAATATTCACTTCTCCCGACGTAGTCCACGATAAATGCCCGGGAACCGCTCTCTTCCAATACTTCTCTCAATGCGGTCTCTTCATGGGTCTCACCGGGTTCCACCGTTCCTTTCGGAAGAACCCAGCCTTCGTATTTGTTTTTGATATTCTTATAGAGCAGTAAAATCTTTCCGCGAAATATTACGACTCCGCCGCAGCTGATAGCCTCAATCATGTTCCTTAACCTCCGATTACTGTTTTTCGCTGAAGTACGCGTCAAAAATACGTCTTGCAATGGGCACGGCGTAATCTCCGCCGCTGCCGGCACCTTCCACAATAATGGTTACACACACATCCGGATCTTCTGCAGGAGCAAATCCGGTAAACCATGCATGACTGTCACCTTTAATATTATTATATTCCGCGGAACCTGTTTTTCCGGCCGCGGTATATTCAAGTCCTTTTAACTTGGAAGCGGTACCCTCCTGGACCACATCAGTCATCAGTTGTCTGAGGATCGCAGACTCTTCTTCTGACATCAGACTGCCGTATTCGCTGGGTTTGAAACTTTTAATGACAGTTCCTTCATCATTCTCCACGTGATCGATCGCGTACGGTTTCATGAGGACTCCGTTGTTGGCTATGGCACAGGTGATCATGTTCAGATGCATAGGAGTAATCTGTGTCTTACCCTGACCGATGGAGGTCTGCATCATTTCCGCCGGAGGAGTATCATCGGATACCAGCGCTGAACTTCTGGCATAATTCAGTGTCAATGGCAGCTCTTTGTTAAACAGAAGATCATTTAATGTCTCCTGAAAAGCAGTCCGGTCCAGGCTCATTCCGATATTAGCAAAGGACGAATTACAGGATTTTGCAAAAGATCTGGTAAAATCCACCGTCCCATGACTGGAGCCGTGATAACAGCTGATCTTGCTATTGCCCAGGCGAAAAGCTCCGTTGCAGGTATAAGAATAATTTTGGTAGGTATTCGGATTTTCCCGAATATATTCCAATGCCGTCACAATTTTAAAGGTAGAACCCGGAGGATACAATCCCTGTGTAGCCCGGTTGACCAGTACGGTACTGGAATCGTTATCTACCAGATCCTCCCATATTTCTCCGATGGAATTGGGATCAAAATCCGGATGGGATACCATGGCAAGAATCTTCCCGGTAGACACTTCGGTTACAATAATGGCACCGCGATAGATATCCAGCTGATCATTTGCCACCTGTTGAATTTTAACATCCAGTGTAGTGTAAACATTATCCCCGGGATTCTTTTTTCCGGCAGTATCGTTTTTCACCTTGTTACTCAAGGAAGTATTTGTATTGATCAAATAATAATTGGCCAGCGCTTCAACACCCATTCTGCCCTGTGTGGAATAGCCAACAATGTGAGAAAACAGATTTTTGTAAGGGTAGTTACGGCTCTCTTCTTCCTCATCATTCAAGATTGTCTCCGCAAGTACCTCTCCATCTCTGGAATAGATGGATCCCCGATAATTTCTCGACAACAGTATCTGCTGTCTTGAATTATAGCTGTTGTTGATCATGTCCTGTTCACTCGTGGCCACAAAATGTCCCAGATAGAGAAACAGACAAAGAAACAGCACACCGACTGCACCTGCAGAGATCCAGATCTCCCGCTGGTTTCCCATACGTTTGTGATTTTGCTTTTTTTTATTTTCTGCCACTTCTGCGCTCACCTTCCTTTTGAAGCCGGATGTAAATTCCCTGTATAATGAAAAACATGATCATCGTAGTCATAACGGAACTTCCGCCGTAACTGATAAACGGCAACGTTACACCTGTCAGAGGGATAAACTTGGTTCCTCCGCCAACCGTCAGAAAAATCTGAAAAATATACATAATACCGATGCCATATACGATCAGCTGATAAAAGCGGTCGTGAATTTGTACCGAAATCCGCATCATTTCCAAAAAACTGCTGATACAGATCAAAATCAGGCACATTCCAAAGATAACTCCCAGTTCCTCACAAATGGATGAAAAAATGAAATCCGCTTCCACATACGGAATCGCGGTAGGATTACCTTTTAATAATCCCATGCCGAACCAGCTTCCGCTTCCGATGGCAAACAGCGACTGTGTGATCTGATATCCTTTACTGTCGATGTATTTCCAGGGATCCTGCCATGCCAGAACTCTGACCCGTACATGATCAAACAACAGATATGCCAGATAAGAGGCTGCGCCTCCGCCGATCATTCCGGCCGCCAGATAGAGATAATTTTTCGTTGCGGCAAAAACAACGAATACAAAACCAATGAAAAAGATCAGCGCACTTCCCAGATCCTTGGATACGACCAGGACAACTACATGAGCTCCTGCAATCACAGCAGTCAGTAACACCCGCTGAAAGGACACATTTTCCCACAATGCACCCGCCAGGAAGAAAAGGAACAGAATCTTCACAAATTCCGAAGGCTGAAATGTAATTCCTCCCATGGTAAAAGATATTTTGGACCCATGGGTTACCTCTCCGAGAATCAATACCGTACTGAGCAGACCAATTCCCAGTGTTGCGTATAACCAGGTGATTTTTTTGAAAAAGTGGATTCTGCCAAGCAAAAAAGGTATAAAAAGCGACATGATCAGTGATACCAGAACAATCACATACTGTCGGATCGCTTTATCAAAAGAAAGTCTGGATACCATACATAAGCCGATGCCCAAAAGCATGCACATGTTATTGAGCAAAAGCCTATTGATATTCTCGTAGATCAGAGAAACCATAGTAATCGTTGCAAACAGAAAAATCAGTATAAATGCAAAGAAAAATAAATACTGAAGATCTCCGCCGGTAAGAGACAGATCCAAAAAACAAAGGACCTGTACCAGAAACATTAAAATATTCTGCAATATAAAGATTCCTTTGGAATATTCGCCAACCGGGTAGCGGAAAGTATAAAAACAGCTGCCGGTATAGAGCACCATAAAAAGGGCTATGAAATATTTAGATAATTCTATTACATATTCCTGCATGAATTAGGGATCCCTTTCTCTATTCTACGCCACGTTTTTCATGACCGGTGGTATATTCCGTATAAGGCAGATCCGTTCTGCTTCCGTAAAAATACTCCAGTACATTCCAAGTCTCATTTTCCGATTCTGTTGTAAATTCCAAACGAGAACAAAAACTGTCCTTCCATTTTGCAACTGTTTTATGCAGGGAGAAAGGAACACTGTTATAGATAATATTATAGCAATGCGTACAGTTTCGCATTACTGGAAACACTTTATGGTAACGATCTGTCAGTTCTGTGATTCCGAAACCTTCCTCGCGGCGACAATGATCGGTAGTCTTCGTCACACAGTTAGCCGTCACCATCATAGGAATCCGACCGTACAAAAATTTCTCAGCAGGAAGAATCCCATTCACGAGCTGCCTCTGCTCCGCATAATTCAGTTCTAACGGTAGGCAGAATCCGTCCAGATAATCCGTCCAGAATTCTATACTGCGGCAATTCCAAAGATACAGACCATGATCTCCGTACCTCTTTTTTGACTGTAAAAAATCCCACTGTTGCAGAAGACCAACGTGTTCCAGGGAACTTATCAAAAATCCGTCAACAGCTTCTAAATTGTCACGAATGCTTTTCTCCAACAATTTCAGATACCGACTGTCGCGTAAGCGAATGATTTTAGGCAGAGCGAGCACTGTCTCTGCTGGAATTTTTTTTAATATTTGTAAGTGCTCTGCGATAGTATCCCCCCAGGTGAGGAACAGATCACTGTCAACATAAATTCGTAACGAAGTATGTTCTTTCGGTTTTTTAAGAAAAGACGATCTTAGAAACCCGTTCCACTGCTCTGCGGTTCGGAGATATAACGAAAATCCACTTTGTTTCTGCATATGTCCGTTATGTGCTCCGGTAATGTCAAAAGGTTTCTGTACCTCTCTGGTATAAGGGAAGCCGTTTGCTGTAATCAGTTTCTGCTCTAACAGCAACAGCCCTTTTCTCCGGAGCTCATTCATTGTCTTCAGAGGATAGAATGCATTTTCACTTACCCGGATATCCATGGTGCCATCTAAATGGAAATTACTTCCTCCCAATTTTCCCAATTGTTTGGAAATATTTTCCACAGTAATCGGCTGTTTTGCTGCTTCCTGGACGGTCTCTCCGGTAACGGTTACCTCTGTCTGATCACAACGAAGAGTCAGTTTAGCAACGGTTCCGGCGAGAAAAGAAGCCTTCATTTGTACCGGAAGTGTCAGATGGTTGTATAAATATTTTTCGCGAATCTGCTCCAAAACCTGCTCATCACTGCCACTGTAGGCAGGATTGTTCAGAGTCACCATTTCTTTGCCGTTATGTTTATGATAATAGCCGTTCTGCCGTTCGCTGCGAATATAAAGGCAGGATAACCGATGAAGGTCTTCCCCTGAAATGGAAAGCTTTTCCCCGGGCTTCTCATAATATTTATCAATATATTTCCGATAAACAGCGGTTACACCGGCGGCATATTCTGGTTTCTTCATACGGCCTTCTATTTTAAAAGAATCGATTCCGGCATCTATCAGTTCCGGAATATTCTCAATGGTACACATATCCTTCAGACTTAAAGGATAACATTCACGGCGGTTACCGCCTACGGTATACGGCAGTCGGCATGGCTGGGCACATCTGCCGCGGTTGCCGCTTCGCCCGCCCAGGATACTGCTGAAGAGGCATTGACCGGAATAACAGTAACACATGGCACCATGGATAAAACATTCTATTTCCATTCCGGTTACTTCTTTGATGCGACGAATCTCTTCCAGACTCAGTTCTCTGGCGGGTACCACTCTGCAGGCACCCTGCTTTTTCAGAAATTCTGCACCATATTCACCGGTGATCGTCATTTGGGTACTTCCATGTAGTTCCATCTGCGGAAAGGCATCACGGATAAAGGCAAATACACCCATATCCTGAATGATGACACCGTCCAGGCCGGCGCGATAATAAGGCATCAGATATTCATAAAGCTCAGAGAACTCGGATTCTTTTACCAGGGTATTTACGGTAAGATATACTTTTCTGCCCAACAGGTGAGCATATCGGATACAGTCCACCAGTTCATCTTCCGAAAAATTCTCAGCATATGCACGTGCGCCAAATCGATTTCCTCCCAGATAGATTGCATCTGCTCCCGCGTGTACGGCTCCGTAAAATGCTTCCACATTCCCGGCGGGAGCAAGTAATTCCACTTTTTTATTTCTCATAGACATCCTCTGTTGCGTATGATACACGCTTATACAAATAGCTGCCCGAAAACGGACAGCTATCAATTTATTTATCCTTTAGTTCTGTCTCCAGACGAACAATTTTTTTGGCATCTTCGTTCAACTGCTTCTGTAGCTCTTTTCCCTGTTTTTCCGCATTTTCCAGCTTGATCTGCGCGGAAATCAGCTCATGCTTCAGATCATAGAGTTCCTTTTCTTTCCCCTGCAGTTCTTCCTCCAAAATGGAAATCTGCTTTTTGGCTTTGAAATAATCATCTGCAATGTTCAGCTGAAGCAGAACGCTCTGTCTGTCCAAAGACTGTCTTCGAAAGCTGTCCAGTTTCCCATACTCAGTCATTTTATTATTGATGTAGGAAGCAATCTTCTGCATGTAATCTTCGCTTTCATAGCCGCTTAAAGTAAATACTTTACCACCTATGAGCACTTCAGTATCTGTTTTCGGAGACATTGTCAACACCCCTCTTAACAATCTTTTGAAACACAATATGTGCCATCTTGTAAAAAATATAATACAAGATTTATTATATATCAGATTATATCGAGTAGCAAGCAAAAAATAACCAATTATGCGTCCTGATTTTCTAAAGCTTTATCCCAAGGTGACGATAAGTCAGGTCTGTTACCACACGGCCCTTGGGTGTTCTGCTCAGGAACCCATTCTTGATCAGATAAGGTTCGTAGACATCTTCTATAGTGCCGGCATCTTCTCCGATGGCAGCTGCAAGGGTATCCAGTCCCACAGGACCTCCGTTAAATTTCTCGATGATCGTCACGAGGATATTCCTGTCGATATGATCTAAACCCATCTTGTCCACATCCATAAGATCCAGTGCGGTTCTGGCTACTTCTTCTGTAATGATTCCGTCGTATTTGACCTGTGCGAAATCGCGGACACGCTTCAAGATACGGTTGGCAAGTCTGGGCGTTCCACGGCTTCGCCTGGCCATCTCTTTTGCTCCGGCAGGTTCGATCTCTACATCCAGGATTCCTGCGGAGTGCATGATGATCTGCTGCAATTCCTCTATGGTATAGAATTCCAGATGATGGATCATTCCGAAGCGATCCCGCAGAGGTGCTGTCAAAAGTCCTGCCCGGGTCGTCGCTCCTACCAGCGTGAACTTCGGTAATTCCAGGCGGACGGACCTGGCACTGGAGCCCTTACCGATCATAATATCAATACAATAATCTTCCATGGCGGGATACAGTACTTCCTCCACCTGACGATTCAGACGATGTATCTCATCCACGAACAGCAGATCTCCTTCTTCCAGATTGTTTAAGATGGCAGCCATCTCTCCCGGCTTCTCGATCGCCGGTCCGCTGGTCACCTTCATATGGACACCCATCTCATTGGCAATGATCCCGGCAAGGGTGGTCTTACCAAGTCCGGGTGGTCCGTAGAACAGCACATGATCCAGTGCGTCCCCACGCTGTTTTGCTGCGGTAATATAGACCTTCAGGTTCTCCTTTATCTTGGACTGACCGATATAATCGTCCAGCGTCTGGGGACGTAAGGAGCCTTCCAGTTTAATATCTTCTTCTGTGATATTTGTCTCTATCATTCTTCTGGACATAGTCGTTGCTCTCATTCCTTAAAACAATTTTTTCAGGGCAGCCTTTAAGATTGCTCCGGAATCCATGGCCTCCACATCTTCGATGGCATTGACAGCCTTTAAACTCTCTGCCTGTCCGTAGCCCAATGCCACCAGGGCTTCCACAGCTTCCTTTTTCTTCTCACTGTCAATATGCAGACTTCCTGCGGTCAGGATGCCTTCCGCACCGCCTGCTGCAATCTCTCTGGAGATCAGCGTATCGTCAATGGATATCTTATCCTTTAATTCCAGGATCAGCCGCTGCGCCGTTCTGGTGCCTACGCCCGGTGCCTTCGATATCGCTTTGGCATCCCCGGACATAATGGCAAACCGCAGAGAATCTGCATCCATAACAGACAATATGACCAGTGCTCCCTTAGGTCCGATACCACTGACCGTAATACAGAGCTTGAACATCTCCAGATCGCTCCTTGAGAGAAATCCATATAATAAAAAGGCATCTTCCTTCACATAGGTATATGTATAGAGTCGGACCTGCTCTCCGATTCCCGGAAGTTTCGATGCCGTGTCCGCGGAGATCCGGACATTGATTCCGAAGCCGTTGACATCGATCACCGCGTTATCTACCGTAACATCTTCCAAAAAGCCATTTATATATGCAAACATGTATGTTAAATCCTCGTCTTTCCTGGCATACAAAATAATAGCACGTAAAATTCGGCTACGATATGTTTATCATACCATAGCCGAACATATGTTTCAAGTAGTTTTAACTCTGGATCTGTTTTAACTGGTAGAACTCTCCCTTCAGAGCCATCAGCTCATCATAGGTACCATATTCCGTACAATGTCCGTCGGCGATTACTGCAATCCTGTCGGCATCCCGGATCGTTGACAGTCTGTGTGCCACAATAAACGTTGTCCGCCCCTCCGTCAGATTGTTTAACGCCTGCTGGATCAGTTTTTCGGAGATACTGTCCAATGCCGAGGTTGCTTCATCCAGCACGATAACCTTCGGATCCCGGATCAGTGCTCTGGCAATAGAAATACGCTGTCTCTGGCCGCCAGATAGCTTGCCGCCGTGTTCTCCCACCATAGTGTCGAGACCTTTTGGAAGGGATGCGATCAGGTCTGACAGATTCGCAGCCTTGATCACATTCTGTAATTGTTCTTCTGAGACATTTTCACAGCCGTAGGTAATATTATCGCGGATCGTTCCGGAGAACAGAATGGATGTCTGAGGTACTACCGCTAAATGTTTTCTGTATGTTCGAAGATCGATTTTGCTTAAATCTTTGCCGTCGATCAGGACTTTTCCACTCTCCGCCTGATGGAAACCGATGACCAGGTTTAAGATCGTGGATTTTCCGGCACCGGACTCGCCTACCAGTGCAATGGTCTCTCCCGCTTTCACATGAAGATTTAAGTGGTTCAATACGTTATGCTCGTTGTTTTTGTAATGGAAACATACATCTTCAAAGTCAAAAGTACCGGTCACCTGCTCCAGTTTTTCCTTGCCTTCATTGTCTTCGATATCCTCAGACAGCAATACCTCACCGATGGAATTCACGGATTCGATACCTTTTGCAATAGTGGGCAGCAGGGTAACGATAGAAGATACCTGATTGACCACGGTAGCAAAATAACTCTGATACAGTGTGATATCACCGGCCTGGATCTTCCCGCCGATGGCGAGATATCCGGTAAATGCCAGACAGATCACCTGAAAGATCTGGAATACCGCCCAACCCACCGATCCAAACAATGCCTGGATCAGATCCAGCTTATAGCCCTTCTCCGCCACAGCAAACAGTTGCCCGCTCATTTTGGATACTTCTTCATCCTCCAGGGCATGGGCTCTGGTCACGGGTACCAGTTCCACCATTTCCATGACTCTGGCGGAGGTCTCTTCCATTTCCTTACGGAACTCCGTATTTCTCTTCTTCATAATATTCCGGAAGGTAACCATGGTAATTGCCGCCACCGGTGTGGTCAACAGGAAAAATATAAATACGATGCGGCTCTTACTGATAGTGACCACCAGTGCAACCCCGATATTCAGGGCAATATTTAAAATACTTAAAAATAACTGTGTGGAAAGACCTTCCACTGCTTCCACATCGCGCATGATTTTGGACTGCAGTCGTCCGGACTGGGTCTCCACATGATAGGAAATGGACAGCTGCTGTAATTTCCGGATCAGCGCTTTCCGAAGTCCTGTCTCCGCATAGCGGGTCGCCAGGCTCTTATAGGAAGTGTACAGATAATTCATGGGAATATTTAGCAGGATCAGTCCCGCTTCCAGAATACTGTAAAATAGAATATTCCGGAAAGTATCCGGATTGTGCGCCGTCACATCGTTAATAATATTCGCTGTAATGATGGGCAACACCCAGACACAGGCATGCTTTGCGAAGAAGCAGATCACTGCCATGACAAATTTATGATAATTCCCCTTATACAGATGCATCAGTGTCCGCAGGGGATGTCCCTGATTATTCCGATAGCATTCAATAAACCAGCTCTCGGTGTCCATCTTTTTTTTCGGAGATGTTTTTGCTTCAAAATCTTTCATATTTGCAGGATACCTTTCCTATTTGTTCGTTCCTTTCATTTTAGCGCAATTAATATGCGTTTTCCAGTCCGTTTTTGCGCTCTTTACCTATAAACAACTGTTTTTTTGCGAAAAAATAGGGCTGTGACAGAACTTTTACATTCCTCACACAGCCCTTTTCATAGCATTATTTTTTACAATCGATTAGTTGTTGATCAGCTTATCGTTCTCATTGTTCCAGCTGTAAAGCTTACGGATCTCTTCGCCGACCTTCTCGGAAGGATGCT
>OKRY01002713.1_pt1 | contig 13568 bp, 10 predicted proteins | sample 1601121 | NCBI WGS metagenome assembly OKRY01 (sample SAMEA3541546, study PRJEB24748) | human gut metagenome | biome: human gut; feature: human-associated habitat; material: faeces | place: China | collected 2012
GAGGGATCTTTTATAACCGGCTGGGAAGGAACAGTAGTGTTCCTCTGGCGATAGTAATTTTTGTTTTAGTTCATTATCTGCATTTTCAAATTGCTTTTTTTTCTCTAGCAAAACTGAGATGATATTGTTATTGGCCTGTTGATATCCTTCATTATCGATAATTTCTTTATAAATCTCATAATCTCTGAAGTCTTTCAGTATCTGATTTAAAATATTTTCATTCCATAAATTAATTACTACAATATGATGATTTGAATAAAATAATCTTAAATCATCATGAATATCCTTTCCTTCAATATCTAATAGATAGATTTTATCATCATCTTCCACATCCAAAATATCACTCATCCATCGCACCCAAGCAAGATAATTAGGATCTGTTCCTGAAAAACCTACTAAACAGAATACTCCTTGTAGCATAGCTATACGCATTAAATAAGAAAAAGCTTCATGTTTTTCCATATACGTATCATAATCTTCTTGAGCAATAATATAACGAAGATGACTATCACCATCAAACTGAAAGTCATTCTTGTCGTCACATATACTTCCATGAATCTTTATGATATTACGAGATAAATTACCGGATAATTTTTTCCCTGATTCTACTATATTATATGACGAATAAGGTTCTTCTTCTGAAAGAACTTTTGAAGTAAATTCCAATACATTATCATAATTAGTTGTATATATATTTTGAAATCTACGACATCTAAGAAGAGATTTGTGAACAGATAAATCTGATTTTGTAACAGTGCCTAAAATACTCTTACTTGTTTTAAGTTCTATATCACCATTTTCTGATGAAACAACAAGTTGTGGTGTATGGCACTCAATATAATAATCCATTGCCTCACGATACCCTTTTTTCTGAATGTATTTTGAAGCAAGTTGCAAAAAGTCCTCATTATCTAGAATCGTATCGATATACTTATTTTTTATCTCATCAATGTTTTCATCATTTCCATGAATGTGTATGTAGTTCTCACAATGCAGCTCTATTTTATCTTTATAAATATATTCTGCAATTTCCTTCATTAAAGTTCTCCATGAAAGAAACTTATTAGAAACATTCATTGAAAATCCAGCGCCAACAAGAACTGACATTTTATTATCTTTATAATCACAAAGGAATTTTTTAAAAATTTCTTTCTGGCTTTGTTCAACTCTACTCATTTTGTTCAATTATTCCATCAAATTCGATTATTAACCTCAAACTTTATCCCTCCAATAAGGCTCATTTTTTATCAATCATATTAAAATAAATCCATTGCAGAAATAATAATTATTAACATTGTTTTAAACTTATTACATATAAGCTTATTCCTTTATCTATACCAGCAATAGCCAACATGAAAAATCTCCATTGATTTTTTCATATACTTTTTTGCTGATAGATATAGATTTTAATGTATTCATAGCTCTTTTTTATAATACTCAGATATAGCCTTCAAGCACTCTTCTGTATATTTTGTTTCTGTAGTATCTAGTGTTTTATTTTGATAAAGTGTTGCTATCTGAAGTATGGTATTATCCAATATTTTAGTTGCCTCATTTATAATATCAGGTAATTGAAAATTAATTCTATTTCCTTGTGAATAGAATTTATTTCGAGACCCTGAGCGAATAAAATTACCAAAATCATCCATATCTGGACTATAAATAATAACATCAGCTGGTTCTTCGTTTACAAAAGTATTATAAATACTACATCTCAAATCCCAAGGTCCATTATGAACGAATTCGTTTCTGAAAGTTTCAATTTTTCTAATTACAAGAGGCTCAGAAAACAGCATTCCAACATTTTTAAGAGAGGGGTCGATATTTTTTAAATTCTTATTGTAAATTATATCAGAACTTCGCATTTTTTTATAATTACTAAAATCATATTTATCATATTCAAATTGCTCTATTGCAACTTTAGTTATAATATCAAATATTGATGCATAAGCTACAAATACACTATTCAATAGCATATGAGCTTCTGTTTCTTTTTCACCACCACACCTAACCGCACTAGTATACTGACTCTCATCATATTTAGCTTTACATGGTACTATGTTGTAAAGTTGACGCATAAACATAATTACAGCACTTAATCTATCCTGTATGGCTGCAACCTTACTCCATAAATCGTAATGGTATAAAAATTTTCCGAATATTGGATGTGTTGTATTTCCTCTTAATTTTTCATACCAGTCTTTTGAACAAGATAATTCTGGAGAGATGCCAGCATCAGCCACCCATTGTGGCATATTAGATACTACTTTAGAATAATCTATATCCTGAAAAATATAATTATCTATACTATCATATAACCTAATTATACTATCATCTATAAGTTTTGTGACCTGAATATAACATTCTTCTGCAGGGTATAAAGGATTTTCTTTTAAGGCTTTTTCGTAAAGGTTGAAATTTTCATCATTATTCATATTAATTCTAAATTTAAAGAACTGCATAAATTCTTATTAGTCAACAAATTTAAAACGGTTATATTGAATTCGCAAGTATGAATTCAATATAACTGGTATTTATTCAATATTTTAGTGATAACCAAAACATAATCCGAATCTTCTGCATACCCAATCTCATCAAGCCAAAGCAGATAGTTTCCACCTTTATACTTGTATTGAATTTAGTATAATAAGTTCCCAGAGTCTTTGTCGGCGCAATGCCCATTGTAACCTGGATGTCGGTACCCTTTCCGATGGTCTTTACAATCTTATGGCCGTAGGAAACTAGAGCACAGCCACATTGTTTGCCTCTAAGATGTCACGGATCTGATAGAAAGGTGTACACATCTTGATGCCCATTGCCTTTACTTCGTTGCTTCTGGCCACGACACAACCGTCATTGTTACTCAGAACAACGACAGGTTTGTCACGGAGCAACAGATTAAACACGCGCTCGCATGAACAGTAGAAGTTATTGCAATCGACAAGGGCTATCATAAATATTCTACTGCAAAGATATTAATAGTATAGCAAACTATAATCATCAATAATCAAAACTACCCTACAGAGTATTGAATAAGTGTCAGGATATATGTAGCTTTGCGCTTGATAAACAAAAATAGCCTAAGTTAGGTGTTTTATGTCTAGTTTTTTGAAGTATGTTAAAGGACTTTTTTTATATCTGTTTGCTTTTGTTGTTCTGCAATAAATCAGAAGCACAAAATTTATCAAGTATCATTGATAGCTGTCATTATTATCTGGATAAGCAAGATACTATGTCGTTTAATAAGACCTACATCAGAATTCTTGATGCTTATGAAAAAGAGTATGATGCAGAACTACATTCTATTGAGGAAGAATTAAAAGAGATGAGAATTGAAGATCAAAGCATACGATTGTTACTGCTTGATGCTTCGAAGAAGAAACAAAATGTAAATAAAATAAGAAGGATAATGGACGACATAGACCGAAGAAATGCTGTCAGAGTTGCTGAAATCATTGACCAATACGATTGGCTTTCTCCCGATGATATTGGATATGAAGCGAACGAGGCTCTTTTCCTTTGTATTCAACATTCCCAAGATTCTTTAATCCAGAATAAGTATTTACCTATACTGAAAGAAGCCGTCCGAAATGGTGCGGCTAAAGGCTGGCAATATGCTTTTCTGACTGACAGGAGCCTTATGAATCAAGGACAAAAACAAGTTTATGGGACACAAAGAATAACCAGGAATGGAGTTGATTATTTGGCCCCTCTACAAGATATTGATAAGGTCGATTCGCTCAGAAAGGAAATAGGACTTGAGTCTTTGAGTGAATATATGAAAGACTGCGGACTAAAAAACGGCTGGGGCAAAGAATTTTACAGAAACAATATAAAACTACATGAATCTATTTTTGATTCATGGTTTAAATCGTTTAAGCAGAATTGAAAATATCTTTTTTACCCGGCGGCTCATATCACCATACAGATTGTAGTTGGAACTGAAGACAGCCACATTGTTTGCCTCCAAGACTTCACGGATCTGATAGAGAGGTGTACCCATCTTGATGCCCATTGCCTTTACTTCGTTGCTTCTGGCCACGACACAGCCGTCATTATTATTCAGAACAACGACAGGTTTGTTACGGAGCAGCGGATTGAACACGCGCTCGCATGAACAGTATTCCTCGTTAGCCGGAACAAGCCAGATACACTTCTACTTATCGTCAAAGCACACAGTCTTCAGTGTGAACTCTCCATCGATGAAAACCACAACGATGTCACCGTCCTGAGGTTCCAGGGCTTTGTCGATGACAAGCAGGTCGCCGTCATCAATGCCGCAGTCCTTCATGAAATCGCCGGAAGCACGGGCATAAAAGGTAGTAGCCGGATGGCGTATGAATTCCCGGTTTAAGTCTATACTGCCAGTCACGTAGTCCTGAGCCGGTAAAGGAAATCCAGCCCTTACCCCCTGATTAGCAAACGGCAAAGTCAGTTCGCTACTCAGGTCAGCAGAATACGTGGTAAGTTTAATGTTCATCCGAGTAGTCCTTTCTCCAGCATTTCCTTACGAAGAAGTCCTTTCTCAACCTCAGTCATATCAGCCAGTTTTAATCTGTGGGGGTTCTGTCTCTGATAAGCCTTGACATCTTCAATCACATCAAAATAATAGTATCTATTTATCGTATTGAGAAACTCAAAACAATATGCATGCACTTATAATATATTATTAATTAACGTATTACAAGTTCCATAATTCATATAGCATACGCTTTTCCTATAAGTTTACAAAAGATGTTATATATGGAAGATACATTTCAAACAAATTCATTTTTATTCAGGACAAGAAAATTGTACATCAATTGCAAATTCCTTATCATTTATTTAAAAATTTAATGAGATAAAGAAGTAAAAAATACAAACAGTATATACATTTGTTTTTATATATATATTTTACTTATTTTGTAAAAAGAGAAAATGCTCATACATGGGCGTGGGTTTATCCCACAGGGAAAGAGATATTTGGGGAAAATATATAGAAATGACAATTTGTTACAGGGCATATATAAAAATATGGTTATACTTTCATTTTTAATTTTATTACTATGAGACAACAAAATTTTGTATTTTTCTTGTTCTTGACCATTTTCATGGGACTGTTTACATCGTGTACAAAGGATACAATTGACTTATGAGGAGTCGAGCAACACGGTAAGCGTGACTTACTCTGACGGAAATGTACCGACAATTCAGGATGGAAAGGCAATTGTGCTTCCCAGCCAGTACGACTATGACGTCCGAGTGATTGAGAAGCATGAGATAAATGGCAATCAGGTAAGCCTAAAAACCAGACAGGGTAATATGTGGATTTATTCCAAAATACGGAGTTCACATTGACAACGAACCCGGATCTATCTCCTGTAAGCCGTACTGGAAAGGGAGGATCAATCATTACCCCATCGCAGGTGACGCTTGTCGCGGGAGACAGTCGCATCGTGATTTATGATAATAAGATGGCAAGCACTCGTGCAGATGTGAATATCGTGGATAATTTGTATACTTTCTCGCAGGATTATAAAGGGAATGTATTATATGAGAAGGACGGAAGCAAATTGTATTGGGACAAATGCGCTTTTGATCTTGGTCTAAACAGTGTGTTTTACTTTAACTTCAGCGAAGAGGTGATAGATGAAATCAAGAAGGGTGACAACGCTTACAAAGTATATAACTCCATTCAATGTATACATTTTTGATGTATCCTTGTTTGCGGGGTACTCCACCATTACAGACAACGTTCCCATGGGTGTAACATGCATTACATTTTCAACGAATAACAATACTCACTTTAAATAGGCCATTTTTTGTATATCGAGGACTTTCCTGTATTAAGACTCTCTTACGGGTTTTCTTCCTCACCGAAAAAGTCCAGGACTGGGAAGTTACAGCAGAAAAAAAAATTATCTGAAAGGAATAAAAATGTCAATTTATAAGCAAAATGCAATATAATTATTATAATATACATATATCACCCCGCGATTATTAACAAATTATAAGCAATTAAGTCCCCCTATCAATTTTGCTGAGAATAATACCACCCAATATTTATCTTTTTGAAATAAAAATTATATATTTGCCAAACAATTTGACACATTTAATAGGTATTACAAAGAATATAAATTGAAAATATGAAAAATATCCTACTTTTTAATAATAAGCCAAAAGAAAAAATAGGATTGTACGATCCGACTTACGAACACGATGCATGTGGTGTAGGAATGATTGTAAACATCCACGGAAACAAAAGCCACGAATTGGTTGAATCGGCTCTGAAAGTGCTCGAAAATATGCGTCATCGCGGTGCTGAAGGTGCTGACAACAAGACAGGCGACGGAGCAGGCATCATGTTACAGATTCCTCACGAGTTTATCTTATTACAAGGAATTCCTGTGCCTGAAAAAGGCCGGTATGGAACTGGTATCCTGTTTCTTCCCAAAGATAAGAACGACCAGGAAGCTATTCTCAGCATCATTATCGAAGAGATTGAAAAAGAAGGACTCACATTGATGCATTTGAGGAATGTTCCCACATGCCCTGAAATTTTAGGTGAGGCCGCACTGGCTGCCGAACCTGACATTAAACAAATTTTTATCACCGGGTTCACCGACAGCCAGATAGCCGAAAGGAAACTATATATTATAAGGAAAAGAATAGAAAACCGCATAAGACAATCGGATATTCCCACCCGAAGCGATTTCTACGTATGCTCGCTGTCGACAAAGAACATTGTCTACAAAGGCATGCTCTCATCCATGCAGTTGAGGGGATATTTCCCAGACCTGACCAACAGTTACTTCACCAGCGGTCTTGCTTTGGTTCACAGCCGTTTCAGTACCAACACCTTTCCGACATGGGGACTTGCCCAGCCCTTCCGTTTACTGGCACATAACGGTGAAATAAACACCATCCGAGGAAACCGTAGCTGGATGGAAGCCCGCGAATCGGTATTGTCTACCCCTGCATTGGGAAATATACGCGAGATCCGTCCCATCGTACAACCCGGTATGAGCGATTCAGCCTCATTGGACAATGTTCTGGAGTTCCTTGTCATGTCAGGCATGAGCCTGCCTCATGCCATGGCCATGCTCGTACCCGAATCTTTCAACGAAAAGAACCCCATCAGTGAAGACCTGAAAGCTTTTTACGAATATCATTCCATTTTGATGGAACCATGGGACGGTCCTGCTGCGCTGCTTTTCAGCGACGGCAGATATGCCGGCGGTATGCTCGACCGGAACGGACTCCGCCCAGCACGCTACCTCATTACCCAAAATGACACGATGGTAGTAGCCAGTGAGGTAGGTGTAATGGATTTCGAGCCGGGTGACATCAAAGAAAAAGGACGCCTCCAGCCTGGAAAAATCCTGCTGGTTGACACACAAGAAGGACGGATTTACTATGATGATGAACTGAAACGCCAACTGGCCGAAGCCAAGCCCTATCGTGCATGGCTTGCCAGCAACCGTATTGAGCTGGACGAACTGAAAAGTGGAAGAAAAGTCGCACATAGCGTGCCTCATTATGATGACATGCTCCACATTTTTGGATATACCCGGGAAGATATTGAGAAAATCATTCAGCCTATGGCCGAGAATGGTGCAGAACCTGTAAGTGCCATGGGTAACGATACTCCCTTGGCTGTATTGAGCGACCGGCCACAATTGCTGTTCAACTATTTCCGCCAGCAATTTGCCCAAGTCACCAACCCGCCTATCGATCCTATCCGCGAAGAACTGGTCATGTCGCTCACCGAATATATCGGAGCTGTAGGCATGAATATCCTGACTCCCGATGCAGAGCATTGCAAGATGGTGAGACTGAATCACCCCATACTGACCAATACACAACTGGATTTGCTTTGCAACATTCGCTACAAAGGATTTAAAACGGTAAAGCTTCCTATGCTCTACGACACTTCCAAAGGAAGAAACGGTTTGCAGGAAGCTATTGCCTCGCTGTGCAAGCAAGCAGAAGAAAGTGTAAATGAAGGCGTCAACTATATTGTCCTGACCGACCGTGAAGCGAACGATACCCATGCTCCTATTCCTTCACTGTTGGCTGTCAGCGCCGTACATCATTACCTGATTTCGGTAGGCAAGCGTGTACAGACAGCCCTTATCGTTGAAAGTGGAGAAATACGTGAGGTGATGCATGCAGCCCTGCTGCTCGGGTTCGGAGCCAGTGCTCTTAATCCCTACATGGCTTTCGCTGTACTCGACCAGCTGGTGGCCGACAAAGACATTCAATTGGATTATGCCACAGCCGAGAAGAATTACATCAAAGCCGTATGTAAAGGTCTGTTCAAAATAATGAGCAAGATGGGTATCAGCACCATCCGTTCTTATCGTGGGGCAAAAATATTCGAAGCTGTAGGTCTGAGTCAAGAGTTGAGCAATGCCTATTTCGGCGGACTGAAATCGTGCATAGGTGGTATCGGCCTGGAAGAAATTGTCAAATTCAGATTCAGATCCGCTCATCCTCATACAGAGAAACCGGATATCGAAAGTGCTGACAGCACAAAATCCGGCAAAGAACTTCTGCCTAATGCCGGTATCTATGCGTTCCGCAAAGATGGAGAAAAACATGCCTGGAACCCTGAAACCATAGCCACTCTACAACTGGCTACACGTACGGGAAGTTACAAGAAATTCAAAGAATTTACCCAGTTGGTGGATGAAAAAGAACAACCTATCTTCTTACGCGATTTTCTGGATTTCCGGCGCAATCCCATTGACATTAACCGTGTAGAGCCTGTCGAGTCCATCGTACGGAGATTTGTCACCGGGGCCATGTCGTTCGGAGCCATCAGCCAGGAAGCTCATGAAGCCATTGCAATAGCAATGAACCGTCTGCATGGACGTAGCAATACCGGCGAAGGGGGTGAAGACAGTTCACGGTTTGGTAATGAAACCAGAAGTGCCATCAAGCAGGTAGCTTCCGGACGTTTCGGCGTGACTACTGAATACCTGGTCAATGCTGATGAAATCCAGATTAAAGTGGCTCAGGGAGCAAAGCCGGGTGAAGGCGGACAATTGCCAGGATTCAAAGTCGACGAAGTAATAGCACGTACCCGTCACTCTATTCCGGGCATTTCACTTATCTCGCCCCCACCCCATCACGACATCTACTCCATCGAGGATCTGGCCCAACTGATTTTCGATCTGAAAAATGTAAACCCGCGAGCAAAAATCAGCGTCAAACTGGTAGCCGAAAGCGGCGTCGGAACCATTGCTGCCGGTGTAGCAAAAGCCAAAGCCGACCTGATAGTCATTTCTGGAGCCGAAGGAGGTACAGGTACATCACCTGCATCAAGTATCCGGTATGCAGGTATTTCACCCGAACTTGGATTAAGTGAAACACAACAGACGCTGGTACTGAACGGTCTGCGCGGACAAGTCATCCTGCAAGTGGACGGACAATTGAAAACCGGACGTGATGTGGTATTGATGGCTATGCTTGGTGCCGAAGAATACGGATTTGCCACTGCCGCCTTGATTGTACTGGGTTGTGTGATGATGCGGAAATGCAATCAGAATACATGCCCCGTAGGAGTAGCTACTCAAGATGCCGAACTTCGTAAACATTTCAGGGGCCGAAGCGAATATCTGGTAAACTACTTCACTTTCCTGGCACAGGAAGTACGCGAATATCTGGCCGAAATCGGAGCCGAAAGACTCGATGACATCATCGGACGGACAGATCTTATCATCCGGAGCAAACGCGATTACAAGAATCCCAAGCATACGTTGCTCGACTTCTCGCAATTGCTTACCCGTGTGGAAAACGAAGCAGCGATACGCCATGTCACCGACCAGCAACACGGTATCAGCCGCGTAAAAGACGTGGAAATCCTCCACGCTGCTGCCGAAACATTGGAGAACCAAAAAGAAATCTCCTTGGAATATACCATTGCCAATACCGACCGTGCTTGTGGAGCCATGTTGTCGGGAGCCATTGCCCAGAAATACGGAGCCAAAGGTCTTCCGGAACATACTCTTAACGTGAAGTTCAAAGGTTCGGCCGGACAAAGTTTCGGTGCTTTTCTGGTACCTGGCGTCAACTTCAAGTTGGAAGGGGAAGCCAACGATTATCTGGGTAAAGGACTCAGTGGAGGACGTATCGCAGTATTGCCTCCCGTACGAAGCAACTTTGAAGCCGAGAAGAATACAATTGCCGGAAACACCCTGTTGTACGGTGCAACCAGCGGAGAAGTATACATCAACGGATGTGTAGGCGAACGATTTGCTGTACGCAACTCTGGAGCCATCGCTGTAGTCGAAGGTGTAGGCGACCACTGCTGTGAATACATGACCGGAGGACGAGTAGTCGTTTTAGGCAAAACCGGACGAAACTTTGCTGCAGGTATGAGTGGAGGGGTGGCTTATGTATGGAACAAGGAGGGAAACTTCGACTATTTCTGTAATATGGAAATGGTAGAGCTCTCACTGATAGAAGAGGCATCGTACAGAAAAGAGTTGCACGAACTCATCCGGCAACATTATCTGTATACCGGTTCCAAGCTGGCACGTGTCATGCTCGACGACTGGACACACTATGCCGGTCAGTTCATTCAGGTAGTTCCTATTGAATATAAAAAGGTATTGCAGGAAGAACAGATGCGCAAACTGCAACAAAAAATTGCAGACATGCAGAGAGACTATTAAACTTATTGAGGAAGTTAAGAGATTGGAAGAGTGTGAGTCTATATTCTTATCATCAGTCTGATTTACAGATACAAGACTGGCAGTATTCATTTTCCGAATATTGTTTTCTTAGCTTCCGATGAAGTGACAACTGCTTAAATAAATGACAACATGGAAACTTCAAAAGCATTTTTAAATATACCCCGCCAGGAAGCGGGATACAGACCTGTAGAAGACAGAATCACCGACTTCAGCCAGGTGGAGCAAACCCTGAACAGCCGAGACCGTAAGCTCCAGGCCAGCCGATGTATGGATTGCGGAGTGCCTTTTTGCCATTGGGCGTGTCCGCTGGGCAACAAAGATCCGGAATTTCAGGCAGCCCTCAGCCAGGGAAAATGGGAAATGGCATACAGAATATTATCACAAACCAATGACTTTCCGGAATTTACTGGCAGAATATGCCCTGCATTGTGTGAAAAGTCATGTGTATTGAAACTTTCATTCGATGCCCCAGTCACCATCCGCGAAAACGAAGCAGCCATAGCCGAAGCTGCCTTCCGCGAAGGTTATATTCAACCTCAGCAACCGGTAAGAAACGGTAAGAGAGTTGCAGTCATCGGTGCCGGTCCGGCCGGATTGAGTACGGCTGTCAGACTTAATGCACAAGGGTTTGAAGTTACTATCTTCGACAAAAATCCGATGCCGGGCGGACTTCTCCGTTACGGTATCCCCAACTTCAAGCTTCCTAAGGAAATCATCGACCGGCGCATGAGACTTCTCAAAAAAGAAGGTATCCACATGGAGATGGGAGTAACGGTCGATGTGGAAAAACTTCCGGAAGGATTCGATGCCTATGCCTTGTGTACCGGAACCCCGGAAGCCCGTGACCTGAATATCCCTGGAAGAGAGTTGAAAGGCATCTATTTCGCACTCGACATGCTGGCACAGCAGAACCGGATTTTGGACGGAGAAACATTCTCCAAAGAGCAACTGGTAAACGCACGTGGCAAGAAGGTACTCGTCATCGGCGGCGGAGATACAGGCAGTGACTGTATCGGTACCAGTATCCGACAAGGAGCCGTAAGTGTCACTCAGATTGAAATCATGCCCAAACCGCCTGTAGGACATAATCCGGCTACCCCCTGGCCTCAATGGCCCGTCGTACTGAAAACGACTTCCAGCCACGAAGAGGGTTGCACACGGCGGTGGAGCCTGAACTCGACCAAATTCATCGGACGAAACGGGCGTGTAACCGGAGTCGAAGTGGAAGAAGTGGAATGGATTACAGACACGGATAGCGGACGGCCTGTAATGAAGGCTACCGGCAAAAAAGAGATCATCGAGGCAGATATGGTACTTTTGGCTATGGGGTTCCTGAAGCCCAGACATCCGGAACTTCCTTCCAATGTCGTGATAGCCGGCGATGCTGCCACTGGAGCTTCGCTTGTGGTAAAATGCCTTGCTGACGGAAGGCGTGCTGCCAAAGATATCGAACAGATGTTATCTGAAAAGGAGAAATAAATTTGTTATTGAAGTTTTGCGGGTCATTCTGCATTATTCTGATAGGACCGGCAGGTTGACCGGATAAACCAACCGTTTATACCCGAAAAGCAAGAAGAACCGGTACTCCCCTGCTCATCAGCAACTGAAAAGTACAACTTGCAATAAATGAACCTGCAGAACTTTGATAAGATTATTACCAGTCCTTAATAAAAACATAAATAGTATGTGTGGAATAGCCTGCATTTTCAATATTAAGCATCAGACGCCAGAACTGAGGCAAAAAGCTGCGCTGCGCCTGCTCAGCCGAACAGGGCGAGGAAATCATCGAGATTGCGGTAGCTGCCGCCCTGCGGCGTCAGATCCGGCGCGGAGGCGTAGGCGCTGCCCGGCGTGGCCGTGACGGCGAGGGTGGCCGAATCGACCTGCGTGCGCAGCGTGATCTGGCTCGGCGTGAGCGAGATGTACAGCGGCGATGCCGCGATGTTTGCCGTGATGTTCAGCGCCCCGTCGGCATAGCCGAACGCGGAGATCGCACCGACGACATTCGCAAACGACAGGTGCTCGAAGAAGTAGGTATAGGCCTCGATGGCATTCTGCACGGTCTGGCGGTCGACGCCCGGCGTGACGGTGAGCACGGCATAGAGCGCGCGCTCGAGCGAATCCATCGACGCCGTGACGTGGTGCCAGCCGTAGTCGATGTACACGCGGTCGTTCCAGAACGTGACGGTCAGGTCGCGGCCGAGGATCTGCGACACGGCGCGCGCCGCGACGGGCTTGCCGAGCGAGAGCACGACGTCGGTATCGAGGCTGTAGCCGTTGACGGACACGGTCGCGTCCATGCCCATGGCCTGCGCGCCGACATAGCGCTCGAGCACGGGGGCGAAGGGCTGCAGCTGCGAGAGGGTGACATAATTGCCGTTCGTGGGATGCAGCGTGGTGGCGGAGCCGGACGTGCCGGTGATCGTCACGCGCACCGTCCAGCCCGAGGCCGTGACGGTCACGCTGTTGGCCGAGAGCGCGGCGGAGACGGCGTTGCCCGCGATGTTGAGCTGCGCGTGCAGCGCGTTATTCGACCACGCGAGGTCCTGGATGCTGTTCACGGCGGACTGCGGCGTGAGCTCGCGGAAAAACTGCGCGTAGGCATTGCCGGCGGCAGCGGCGTCGCCCGCGCCGGCGAGCTTTCCAGCCCAGGCGACGAGGTCTTTGATCTCGCTGCCCGTGCCGCTGACGTGGATGTTCCCGGCCGAGACGTACACCGTGCTGCCGATGTACTCGGCCGTGACGGTCACGCCGTCGACCGAGGTGGTGAGCGCGGCATCATAGCCGCCGGAGGTGCGGGTCACCGTGGCCGTACCGCTGAGACTCAGCGGATTGCATCCTCGTAGCTTTTATTAATAATGGAAAGCACTTCCTTATCAATCTGTC
>OKRY01002714.1_pt1 | contig 13564 bp, 10 predicted proteins | sample 1601121 | NCBI WGS metagenome assembly OKRY01 (sample SAMEA3541546, study PRJEB24748) | human gut metagenome | biome: human gut; feature: human-associated habitat; material: faeces | place: China | collected 2012
TATCGGAGTCGGACCGATCATCAGAGTTTTGCAGACTCGTGCCTTACCGCTTGGCTAAGTCGCCACATATTAAATTATATGCACATAACTCAAAAATAGTACATAAAAAATGGAGCAGGTAACGAGAATCGGACTCGTGACTAAACCTTGGCAAGGTCTCGTTTTACCACTAAACTATACCTGCAATTATTAAATATTTTGAGATTAAGTATTATCATATATAGGAGATGATTTCTTAATCAAGCTATTTAATAATAACAAAAGATTTCTGTTTTGTCAATAGAATTATTTGAAGTTTTTATAAATCTATAAAACTTGTAATTGAATATTGCAAAATATAAAGTTTTGAGAGCTATAAAATTTTATGTATTAAAAATAATAGATTCTAGGCAATAAGGATAATTTTTAATAAGACTTTTAAAAAAATCTTTATAAGTCATTTTAGAAATAGAGTTTTCATTCTTTATATTTAATGTAATAATATTCTTGTCATCTATATTAACAGCTAAAGTTCCAATAGAAGAATCTTTTTCTAAAGGTGCTGTTAAAGTATAATTACAATATATATATATGCTTAAATTTTGAATTTGATTACTAGATAAAGGTAAATATTCATAATTTAAATTTTCTAAATATGGAGAAATATCATTTGAAGAGCCTTTCGAAACAGAAAAACTATTTGAATTACACAAAATCCAGTTTTGGAATTCATTTTCGATTTTCTCTTTAATATTATAAGGTGAAAAAGTTTTAAAAGCATATTCAATAAGTTTAATAGTATCACGAGTTCTATCCTTTTTTGTATCAGCACCAAGTACAATACATATTAAATCCATATTATTTCTTTTTACAGCAGTAACTAGGCAACGATTAGCGCCATTCGTAAATCCTGTTTTTACACCATAAACCCCATCTAAGTATCCAAGCAATTCATTTGTATTATTTAATGTTTTAGAATAAGTATTTATTGTAATAGTTTGAGACTTTGTGCCAACATATTTTCTAAAAATATCATTTTTTAAAGCATAATTAGTTAAAAGAGCTAATTCATAAGCAGTAGTATAATGTTCTTCATTATCAAGACCATGAGGAGTAACAAAATGACTTGAATTTAAACCAATTTCGCAAGCTTTTTGATTCATTAATATAGCAAAATTTTCAACACTTCCACTAATGTGTTCAGCAAGTGCAACTGCTGCATCATTACCAGAACATAGCATTAAACCATAAAGTAAATCAGCAACTGAAATTTTATCATCTTTATGAAGACCTAGACGAGAACCACCTGTTCCAGCAGACTTAGAAGAAATTGTTACAATATCACTTAAAGTCGAATTTTCGATAGTAATGATTGCTGTTAGAATTTTTGTTGTAGAAGCCATCTTTCTTTTCTCATTTTCATTTTTTCCATATAAAATCATTCCAGAATTTCTATCATAAACAATAGCAGCTCTTGAATTTATAGAAGGAATTGTATCTTGAGGAGAAATAGTTTCAATAGAAGAATCTATTTCCAAATCTATATCATCAGCATAAACAATTCCAGAAAGAAGAAATACCAAAATTAAAAATAAAATAAATAGTTTGTTAGTTTTCAATTTAAAAACCTCCAATAAAGAATATGAAAAAAAAAAAAACTTAGAACATCAAAAGGGTTGAAAAATAAAATAATTCGTGGTAATATTATAAAAGTTAAAAACTGAAAGGAATTGATAAAAGAATGAGCATTTTTAATAAAATATTTAAGAGCTATAGTGAAAAAGAAGTAAAGAGAATTATGCCAATAGTTGACAAAATAAATTCATTAGAAGAGGAAATATCAAAATTAACAGACGAAGAACTAAAAAATAAAACAAATGAATTTAAAGAACAATTAGATAATGGAAAAACATTAGATGATATATTACCAGAAGCCTTTGCAGTAGTAAGAGAAGCATCAAAAAGAGTATTAGGAATGAGACATTTTGATGTACAATTAATAGGTGGTATTATTTTACATCAAGGTAGAATTGCTGAAATGAAAACAGGTGAAGGAAAAACACTTGTTGCAACATTACCAGTATATTTAAATGCACTAACAGGAAGAGGAGTTCATGTAATAACAGTAAATGATTATTTAGCTAAAAGAGATAGTGAATGGATGGGAAAACTATATAAATTCATGGGACTATCTGTTGGATTAGTTATTGCAGGAATGGATCCAAAAGCAAAGCAAAAAGCTTATGCTTGTGATATTACATATGGTACAAACAATGAATTCGGATTTGATTATCTAAGAGATAACATGGTTATATATAAAGAACAATTAGTTCAAAGAGATTTAGCATATGCTATCGTAGATGAGATTGATAGTATATTAATAGATGAAGCAAGAACACCACTTATCATTTCAGGAAGAGCAAATCAATCATCAGATTTATATAAAAAAGCAAATGATTTTGTAAAAAGATTAACACCAAAAGTAATTGTAGAAGAAGATGTAAAAGATGAAGCACAAGCAGAAGATAATGAAAATTATGATTATATAGTTGATTTAAAAGCAAAATCTGCATCATTAACACAAAAGGGAATTAAGAAAGCAGAAGAAGCATTCCATTTAGAGAACTTTAATGATATAGAAAATTCAACACTTGTTCACCATGTAAATCAAGCATTAAGAGCACATGGAGTAATGAAAAAAGATATTGATTATATCGTAAAAGATGGAGAAGTCTTAATTGTAGATGAATTTACAGGACGTATTATGTATGGAAGAAGATATAATAATGGATTACATCAAGCAATTGAAGCAAAAGAAGGTGTAAAAATTGCAGATGAGTCAAAAACACTTGCAACAATCACATTCCAAAACTATTTTAGAATGTATGATAAATTATCAGGTATGACAGGTACTGCAATGACAGAAGAGGCAGAGTTTGAAGAAATCTATAATTTGGATGTAATTTCAATTCCAACAAATAAGCCAATGATAAGAAAAGATTTAAATGATGCAATTTATAAAAATGAAAAAGCAAAATTTAATGCAATAGTACAAAGTGTAAAAGAAAGTCATGAAAAAGGACAACCAGTATTAATTGGTACAGTTTCAATAGAAAAATCTGAAAAATTAAGCAATATATTGAAAAAAGAAGGAATTAAGCATGAAGTATTAAACGCAAAATATCATGAAAAAGAAGCCGAAATAATAGCACAAGCAGGAAAATTTGGAGCAGTAACAATTGCAACAAACATGGCAGGACGTGGTACTGATATTATGCTTGGAGGAAATAGTGAATATCTTGCAAAACAAGAAATGAGAAAAAATAAAATTCCAGAAAACTTAATTGAAGAATCAAATACATATTATGAAACAGATGACCAAGAAATATTAAGAGCTAGAGAAAAATTCAATGAGCTAGAAAAGAAATATGATGAAGAAATCAAAGAAGAAAAAGAAAAAGTTCTAGCAGTAGGTGGTCTAAAAATAATAGGAACAGAAAGACATGAATCAAGAAGAATTGATAATCAGTTAAGAGGACGTAGTGGACGTCAAGGAGATCCAGGAGAGTCAAAATTCTATATAGGATTAGATGATGACTTAATGAAAATCTTTGGTGGAGACATGATTACAAAAGTATATAATGCAGTAGGAATGGATGAAAGTATTCCAATCGAAAACAAAATCATCAGTAATGCAGTAGAATCAGCTCAAAAGAAAGTTGAAGGAAGAAACTTCAGTATCAGAAAGAATGTATTAAAATATGATGATGTAATGAATGCACAAAGAGAAATCATATATGAACAAAGAAGACAAGTTCTTGATGGTGAAAACTTAAAAGATAACATTTTAAATATGATAAAATCTTTAGCAGAAGAAGTTGTAATTTCACAATTTGCAGGTGATAATGATGTAAATCAAGAAGCATTAAATACAAATATAAAAAATATATTTGGTGTAGATATTAGTGATTTCGTAAAGGAAAATGCAAAAGATTCAAACAAAATAATAGAAAAATTACAAGAAGTTGCATTATCAGAATATGACAAGAAAGAAGCAGAAATTGGTTCAGAAGAATTGAGAGAACTAGAAAGAGTTGTAATGCTTAAAGTAGTTGATCAAAAATGGATGGATCATATTGATGCAATGGATGAGTTAAAAGATGGTATTGGTTTAAGAGCTTATGGACAACAAGATCCTGTTGTAAAATATAGAATAGAGGGTATGGATATGTTTGATGAAATGGTATTAGATATCAAACATGATGTTGTTCAAATGATGATGAATCTTCGTAAACAAGATGAAGTAAAACGTGAGGAAACAGCTAAAATAACTGGTGCAGCTTTACAAGCATTAAATAGTTTGGATAATGGTGAAAAAATGAAAGTTGAAGAACACAAACCAGTTGTTAATAATGGTCCTAAAGTTGGACGTAATGATCCATGTCCATGTGGTTCGGGTAAAAAGTATAAGAACTGTTGCGGGAAGAACGCTTAAATAGCGAGTTACACAGAAATTTTAAAAATTGAAAATTTGCAAAACAAGTTCGTTTTGTCAACAAAAATATCAAAATGCGAACAAGAAGTGCTGAAAATAAAGGAATGTAGACATAGAATATATGTTGACATTTCTTTTTTTCTGTGTAAAAATATAGAGGAATGGAGGTAAAAAATGGTAAATATTAGAAAACGTGGTAAAGTATATCAATATCAATTTGAAATAGCAAAAGTAGATGGAAAACGAAAATACATTAGCAAATCAGGATTCAAAACCAAAAATGAAGCATTAATGGCAGGAATGAAAGTTTATGATGAATATATAAATGGAGGCAACACTAAAGATTCACAGATGTCTTATGCAGATTATTTAGATTATTGGATGAAAGAATATTTTGAAATTAATTACAAATATTCTACAGCAAAGAGATATAAAGAAACTTTTAAAGTTCTAAAAGAGGAAATAGGAAAATACAAATTAAGTTTTATTACACCATTTTTGCTAAATCAGTCATTATTGAAAATTGCTCAAAAGTGTAAGACTAAAGAAGGAGTAAGAAATTATCAAAAAGTAATAAAAAGTTCTTTTAGGGATGCAACAAATCATTTTGGATTTTTGAAATATAATCCAGCAGTAGAATTACAAATTCCTAAAATACTTTCGTTTGAAACAAAAAAAACGGTATAAAACATATTTATTCTCAAGAAGAAATTGATAAAATTTTATTAAGATTTAAGAATAATAATACATTTATATGTGCTTTTTTAACAGCTTGCTATACCGGTATGAGAACAGGAGAAGTATTTGCATTAACTTGGGATGATATTGATTTAGAAAACAAAATTATAAAAATAAATAAAACAGTATATTCCAAAATAAAAGATGATAAAGGAAGATGGTTTTTAGGAACCACTAAAACAAATGATAGTTGTAGAGAGGTTTTCATATGTGATACTTTATATAAAATATTATCTAATTATAAAGAAAAACAAAAATTATTAAAAAAGAAATATGGCAGAAAGTATAAGAAATATGAATTAGAGCCTATTAAAAATGAATACGGAAAAATAAATGAATATAAAATTGTTGAAGGTAAATATAAAAATTTAAAAAGTGTAGAAATGGTATTTACAAAAAATAATGGATTATATGTAGGAACAGATATTATAAAATATCCTTTTAAAATAATACATAATGAACTTAGAATAAAGAATTGTAGATTTTATGATTTAAGAGGAAGTTATGCAACTAAGATTCTACGAAATGGAGCAGAAATTAGAGATGTTGCAGATATTTTAGGTCATAGTAGAATAGAAACAACTGAAAATTATTATATATCAAGCTCAGATGAAACAAGAAAAGAAGCAAATGATATGTTAGAAGAAATTATGAAATCTGATGTAATAGATGAGATTATGAATTATTGAATTAAAAAATGATTTGTAATAAATGATTGCAATATATTGTTTCTATTGTTATAATAAAAAAGAAAAGAGGGGGAAAGTAAAGTGAAAGATACAATAATATATTTAGTTAGACATGCTGAAACTGTTGACGAAAATGGTATTAGAAATACAAATGAAGATTCACAAATGATTAATGAAAAAGAAATCTTGTCAGTAGAAGGAGAGGAACAAGCAAAAAAATTAAGTAAAAATAATGAATTGAAAAATTTAGATATTATTTGGTCAAGCAGTTATACTAGAGCTAAGGCTACAGCAAAATATATTGCATATGAAAATAATTTAATTTTTAATTTAGATAATAACTTAAGTGAAAGAAAACTAGGAAATTTAAAAGAATTAGGAGAATTTATGAAGGATAAAAAAACAAGAGATCCTTCACAAGAACAATTATTAGATAGAACATTTAGAACATCTGATGGAGAAAGTGCAGAGCAAACTAGAGAAAGAATGAATATTTTTTTTGATAAAATACTTAAAGAATATGAAGGAAAAAGAATTGCAGTAATTAGCCATGGAGGTTCAATAAAATTCTTTTTGTTAAATTGGTGTAAGGTAAATGAAAATGTTAAACTTGTTTACAAAGATGATTTAATATTAAATATAAAATCACCATGTTTATTAAAATTGACTTTTAGAAAAAATGAATTGATTAACTTAGAACAAATAGATTAGTAGAAAGCCATAAAATGGATTTTAGTTTAAGATCGTTTTATGGCTTTCAATTAAAAATAATGTAAATACATATTTTTAGCTGAATTTTAATGGTTAATTATAAAAATCCATTTGACAGAATTTACATAAAATGGTATAATTTTGTTGAAAATGGAGGTATTTTTATATGATAAAAAATATAGGCTGGACATTAGGAAATGACTGTCCATGTAAATGTAAACATTGTTATTCTTTTTCAGTTAGACAGAAAGGAAAAAATTTAACGAAAGAAATAGTTGATAAGGTTATAGAACAAATTGAAAAATTAAATGTTGAAACAGTTAATTTAGGCGGTAATGAACCAATTTTTACTAATGGTTTGGATGTTAAAAAAAGTATGCTACCATATATATTAAAAGAGCTAAATAAAAGAAATATAAAGGTAGGTATAACAACTGCTGGAATAAGCCTTATTGCATTAAAAAATACATATCCAGAATGCTTAGAATTATTAAATGATGTAGATATTAGCTTTGATTCACCTTTCGAAAAAGAACATAATGAAAATAGAGGTGGAGATGTTTATAAATATGCTATTCAAGCATTAGAAATTTGTAAAGAATACAATATTGAATCAGGAATTATAATGTGTGCAATGAACTGGAACTTTACAAAAGACAGAATAGATGCATTATTAGAAATAGCCAAAAAATATGATTCTAATATAAGATTTAATTTACTTAAACCAATACAATTACAACATCTTAAACTTGTACCTTCAAAAGAACAAGTGTTAGAAAATTATAAATATTTATTTGAAAAATGTGATACTGTTGAATTAAGTGAACCAACATTATCAGGACTAAAGCAAAATAATAAAGTTAAAGGATGTGCTTGTGGAATCTATTCAATGAGAATAAATTCTATAACTCCAGATGGAAAAATACCTGTATCTCCATGTGTATATATGCATGACTATAGAGTTGGTGATTTATTAAAAGATGATATATTTGATATTATAAATTCAGAGCAATTTAAAGCTTTTAAAACTAGAAAAGAAAATTATAAAAATATTGAAGGTTGTAAAGATTGCGACAAAGCTGAAATATGTAGAGGTGGTTGCTTTGCAATGGCATATACATATAAAAAATGTGAAACAGGTGAAAAAGATTTATACGCACGAGATCCATTTTGCTTTAAAGATATTGAGATTGATAAAAATATTGACTATAAAAAAAGTAATAAAAAATTAGTACATGAAAATTATTTATGCACTTGGATAGGAAAACCAAAAAAATAAAGGAGAGTTAATATGGAATCTGAAATTATCGTTAGAAAAAATATGACTCTTACTAATGAAAAAGTTAAAAATATGTGTAGACTAAACTATGAAGATAATGACTTTCTTTTTACAACACATGATGGAAAATGTGTTATTATGGATAAATCAAAATTAATTATCCATATTGAAGGAGATGATGATAGCAATATTCAAGAATATCAGAAATACCTTCAAAATATTATGAGAAAAAGAAAAAATAAAATTATTTTAACAACTTTATCACCAGATACACATAGAACTTCTGAAGAGAATCTAGGATTAGCTTATTTGACTGCTGTTTTAAGAAAAAGAGGATATAATGTTGAGATAATTGATGGATGGCTAGGAGGATTAAGTGATGAAGAAGTATTAAGAAGAATTTTAAATGATAAAGAGGTAGCTATCGTTGGTGTTTCATGTTATATGTCAAACAATGATAAATCAATAGAACTAGCAAAAAGAATAAGAGAAGTTAGACCAGAAATAAAATTAATGTGTGGTGGTTTTGGACCATCATTTAATCCTCAAAAATTTGTAAAAGATGGTGTATTTGATATTGCAATGATTGGAGAGGGAGAAGAATCTATTGTTGAAGTATCTGATTATTTTACTGAAAACTCAGACAGAAAAATTGAAGATATAAAAGGTATAGTTTTTGAGAAAGATGGAAAAACAGTAAGAACAGAAAAAAGAGATTTAATATCTGATTTGGATGTTATACCATTTCCTGCAAGAGATACTATGAATATGGCAAAAGATAGAAAATCTACGGTAAATATTTTAACGGCAAGAGGTTGCATGGGAAATTGCTTATTTTGTTCAGTCAATGCTTTTAATAAGTTATCTAACGGAAGAAAATGGAGAGGTAGAAGTGTTGATAGTATTGTAGATGAATTGGAGCAACTTCAAAATATGGGAGTTAAGTACATTAAGGTTATAGATGATAGTTTCTTAGAACAAGAAAGAAATGAACAGTGGGCAAAAGAATTTTGTGAAAAAATAAAATCAAGAGGAATTAATGTTTCATTAAGAGGATCTTTAAAAGCAGATCAGGTTGAAGATGAAAAAATAAAATATTTAAAAGAAGCAGGATTTCATTCATTTGCTTGTGGAATTGAAAATGGTTCTAATACGGCATTAAAAAGAATGAACAAGAGTGCTAGTTTAGAAGACAATAAAAGGGCATTAGATATCCTAAAAAAACATGGAATTTATGTTCAAGCAGGTTTCATTTTATTTGATGATAATACTACTTTTGAAGAATTAAAAGAAAATTATGAGTTCTTAAGAGAATATGATTGGATTATAACAAAAGGAATTTTTTCTGAGATGTTTGCAGCAGACGGAACTTTATATACTGAAAAGTTAAAAAAGGAAGATAAGATTGTTAAAAATGATGTATATGATAATAATAAATATGAAATTGTGGATACAAAAGTGAAATTAACATATAATGCTTTAAAAAAATGGCATAAATCACACATGAAGTTATATGATATGATTATCGATCCTATTTCATCTCCAAAAGCCATTGATTCAGCTGGAGAAAAATCTTTTTATGACTTATATTATCAATTAAAGTTAAAAGATTTAGACTTTATGAAAATGGTTTTAGATAATGTAGAGAAAGGGATTACAGAGGAAGAACTTAATGACAAGGTTATGGCTCAAATTGGTAGTAATTCAGATTTTTATAGTTCAATAAATAGAAGTGGACAAGCATTGTGTGAAAAATATGACTTAAATTATGATGGTAAAGAAAATCCGTTTATAAGATAAGGAGGTATATATATATGGCAATTATGAATGTAACTAAAAATGTTAAAAATCAATTTTCAAATGATAAAAATTTAGCTATGAGGATTAATTTTTATAAAAAATACACCACTAATAAGTATAAATTTGCAGATTGGTTATTTGATAAATATGTTTTTAAAAAAAATATGAAAATATTAGAATTAGGATGTGGAAATGGAAGTCATTGGGAAGGAAAAATTGAAACTTTGCCAGATGGTTGTAGTTTAGTATTATCAGATTTTTCAGAAGGTATGTTAGATTTAGTTAGAGAAAAATTTTCTGCAAATGAAAATGTTTCAATTAAAAAAATTGATATACAAGAAATTCCGTTTGAAGATGAAACATTTGATATTGTAATTGCAAACCATATGTTATTTCATGTACCAGATTTAAATAAAGCATTACTAGAAGTAAAAAGAGTATTGAAAGACAATGGAGTATTTTATTCTGCAACAGATGGTAATGGTGGAATGAGACCATTTCTACATAATGCGATAGTAAGATTTGAGCCGACATCTACTGCATTTACAGAACAGTTACCTTTTAATCTTCAAAATGGTTGTGAAATTTTACCTGTTACGTCAGAAGTCTCCAGGGTATCGCTGTCTATCGGACAATTTTCAAAATCCTTCAGTCTCATTTCTATATTATCCACAAACTTAGGAAGTAGCGAGGTTGCACCCGATGAAGCCCAGTAGTTCTTCAGTTTGGAATCATCCAAGGCATTGATGAGACTGAACGGATTGAAGATATCCACCATATTTTCATGACAGAAATGATAGCCATCATAATAAGCTGTCAATTGTGCTACAGCTTCATCGAAAGTCCATCCGTTCTTTAATGCCAATTTGTTGATTTCCGGCTTAAAATCGCACAGCACTTCTTCTTTCGTAATACCACAGATAGCTGCATATTCCGGCTCAAAGCTGATGTTGCTCAGATTGTTGAGCACAGAGAAGAGAGAGATTTGCGTAAACTTGGTAATACCGGTGATGAAGACAAACTTCTCGTATTTATCATCTGCCTTGAGAATGGCAAAAACCTCTCTATAAATAGAGGTACATGCTTCGTGGTGAGGAGTTTTCCAGGAATGCTGCAATGGAGAATCGTATTCGTCGATGAGAATGGCAACCTGTTGGCCAGTCTGTTTGTATGCGGTCTGGATGATAGCGTCAAAGCGGTCGGCAAGCTGGGCTGTAGGTTTAGGAGTAATGCCATATTCTTCCTCTAATCTGTCGAAAGTTATATCGAGATAAGAGCGCAATGTTGCCGGCTCTGCACCCGCACGACTCATATCGAGTCTGATGACAGGGCGCTTCACCCATTCCGTCTCCAGCTGCATAATCTTCAAGCCCTCGAAGAGTTCCTTCTTTCCCATGAAGTAGGATTCGAGCGTATCGACCAGCACAGATTTACCAAAGCGGCGTGGGCGGCTCAGGTAATTATACTTTTTCCCCCAGTTGGCAAGTTGCCAGATGATATCTGTCTTGTCAACATACAGGCATCCTTGCTTTCTGATTTCCTCAAAGGACTGGATGCCTACTGGCAATCGTCTATCGCTAATCTCTACCATAATTCCTAATCTGTCTTTATATGAACTTTTCCGCAAAGTTACGGTTTTATTTTCATGTAAGTAAAGCTTATCGGCACTTTTTTTTTCAATTAAGTTTCTTTAACCACAACTCTCTTCCGTCATTCAATAATTCTTTGTACTTTAGCACCTCGAAAATAAAAATATATCCTAAAAGGATACAGCAAAAAAGATACTCTAAAAGGATACAGCAATATGAGCAACGGATTATTACTATGGATCGATGATGAAATTGAGCTTCTCAAGGCGCATATCATCTTCCTGGAGAAGAAAGGATACGAGGTTGCCACGGTGAGCAATGGCTCGGATGCCATCGAGCTATGCCGACAGCAATCCTTCGACCTCATCCTCCTCGATGAAATGATGCCTGGACTGAGCGGTCTGGAGACCCTGCAGCAAATCAAGGACATCCAGCCCGCTACACCCGTTGTGATGTGTACCAAGAGCGAAGAGGAGAACATCATGGACCAGGCCATCGGGTCGAAAATCGCCGACTATCTCATCAAGCCCGTCAATCCGAGCCAGATTCTGCTCTCGCTGAAAAAGAACATCCACCGAAAGGATATCGTGACCGAGGTAACGCAGAGCGGATACCAGCAGGACTACCAGCAGATTGCCCTGAAGATGATGGACTGCCGTTCCTGCCACGACTGGATGGAGATATACAGAAGACTCGTGAAATGGGAGCTGGAACTGAGCGATACAGACAGTCAGATGACCGAGATGCTCGCCATGCAGAAGGAGGAGGCAAACATCGGATTTGCCAAATTCATCACCAGGAACTATCTGGACTGGATAGACCAGAAGAGGGATGGGAATGCCTCTTCTTCCGGCGACCGCCCGATGATGAGCCCAGATGTCTTCAGAAACAGGATTTTCCCGATTCTGGACAAGGGAGAGAAGGTGTTCCTCATCGTGATAGACAACTTCAGATACGACCAGTGGAAGATGCTGGCAGCTGACATCGGCGACATGTTCGACATTAACGAGGATATGTATATGAGCATCCTGCCTACCGCCACGCAATACGCCCGGAACGCCATCTTCAGCGGTCTGATGCCCAACAGGATTGCCGAGATGTTTCCGGAACTCTGGGTGGATGAAGACGAGGAGGAGGGCAAGAACCTGAACGAGGAGCCGCTGATACAGACGATGCTCGACAGATACCGCAAGCGATACAACTTCAGCTATCACAAGGTGAACGATTCGCAGGGCGCCGACCGGTTTATGGAGCACTACAACGAATGCAGGGAGAAGGACCTGAACGTGCTGGTGATCAACTTCATCGACATGCTCTCGCATGCCCGAACGGAATCGAAGATGGTACGCGAGCTTGCCAATACGGAGAGTGCCTACCGCAGCATCACGCAGAGCTGGCTGCGCCACTCGGTGCTCTCGGAACTGTTCAGAAGACTGTCGCAGGATGACTGCAAGGTGGTGATCACCACCGACCACGGAAGCATCCGCGCCTCGAAGCCCATCAAGATCATCGGCGACCGCAACACGAATACCAACCTGCGCTACAAGCTGGGCAAGAACCTAGCCTGCAATGCCAAGGAGGTTTTCACCATCAAGGATCCGAAAAGGGCACAGTTGCCTGCTCCCAACCTGAGTACATCGTATGTTTTTGCCTACGGAGACGCCTTCTTCGCCTATCCGAACAACTACAATTACTACGTTTCGTACTATAAGGATACCTTCCAGCACGGTGGCATCTCGATGGAGGAAATGCTTATTCCGCTCATCACCCTGACACCGAGAAAGAGAAACCTGTGATGGTTGATAATTTATAGTTTATAATTTAAAGTTTATAGTAATCATAAAGTTCAAAATTCAAAGTTCAAAGTAAAAAAGTTCAAAGTAAAAAAAATCAAAGTTCAAAGTAGAATATATGAAGATTAAGATTGATTCATTAGACAACATCCATACTGCAGCCAAGGAATTCCTGCAGAACATGGGCGACGGCAAGGTCTTCGCCTTCTATGGCAAGATGGGTGCCGGAAAGACAACTTTCGTAAAAGCTATCTGCGAGGAACTGGGCGTAGAGGATGTGATCACCTCGCCTACCTTCGCTCTCGTCAACGAATACACTGCCGGAAACGGTGATCCTATCTACCATTTCGATTTCTACCGCATCAAGAAGATTGATGAGGTGTATGATATGGGATACGAGGATTATTTCTACGGCGGAAACCTCTGCTTTCTGGAGTGGCCGGAACTCATCGAGGACCTGCTGCCGGAGGATTGCACCAAGGTTACCATCA
>OKRY01002715.1_pt1 | contig 13560 bp, 6 predicted proteins | sample 1601121 | NCBI WGS metagenome assembly OKRY01 (sample SAMEA3541546, study PRJEB24748) | human gut metagenome | biome: human gut; feature: human-associated habitat; material: faeces | place: China | collected 2012
AAAGAATGCGCCCCTGGGCTCCATTGAACGCATCAATATTCTTTTCGCTGAGAATCTTCTCAAAGATTCGGTCTCCAAGCTGTTTTATTTTGGTAACAAGAAATCCGCCGTTCATTTTCATGCAAATGCTCCTATATAGTAGTTTGCTTCAAATAATACCATATAGGAGCTTTGTTGTCAAGAGGCCGTATGTCTAAAACATCCGGCGAGTTTTTCATAGCCTGCGCTTTTTGTGTTCTTTCCGCCCGAAAGCATTGACGCACCGCGCCGAATCCTGTATCATGAAGCTGTTCATTCGGCTGTTTCTGCCCGTTTGGGCATTGTGCAACTGCTTTTTCTTATTATGAAAGGAGTCCTTTCCTCATGGCGATGAATCTGACCCAGAAAATCCTGTCCGCGCACCTGCTCAGCGGCGAGCTGGTCCCCGGCTCGGAAATCTCCATCCGCATTGACCAGACGCTGACGCAGGATTCCACCGGTACGATGGCGTACCTGCAGTTCGAGGCGATGGGCGTTAAGCGTGTCAAGACAAAGAAGTCCGTGGCGTACATTGACCATAACACGCTGCAAACTGGCTTTGAAAATGCGGATGACCACTATTACATCCAAACGGTGACGAAAAAGCATGGCATTTACTGCTCCAAGCCCGGCAACGGTATCTGCCATCAGGTACAGCTGGAGCGCTTCGGCGTGCCGGGCTACACGCTGCTCGGCTCGGACAGCCATACGCCCACGGGCGGCGGCATCGGGATGCTTGCCATCGGTGCGGGCGGACTGGACGTTGCGGTCGCGATGGGCGGCGGCGCGTATTATCTGGCGTGCCCGCGTGTCGTCGGCGTGCGCCTGCATGGCAAGCTGTCCTACGGCGTTGCGGCGAAGGACATTATTCTGGAAGTCCTGCGCCGGCTGACCGTCAAGGGCGGCGTCGGCAAGGTGATGGAGTACATCGGCGACGGCGTGAAAACGTTGAGTGTCCCGGAGCGCGCGACGATTACGAACATGGGCGCGGAACTCGGTGCGACGACCTCCATCTTCCCGTCGGATGAAGTGACCCATGCGTTCCTCAAAGCGCAGCAGCGCGAGCAGGACTTCGTGCCGCTGTCCGCAGACCCGGATGCGGCGTATGACGAAATCCTCGACATTGATTTGACCGCGCTTGAGCCGCTCGTCGCGAAGCCCCATATGCCTGACATCGTGGAAACCGTTAAGCAGTGCGGCCCGATTAAGGTCGATCAGGTGTTTATCGGTTCCTGCACGAACTCTTCCTATACCGACATGATGCGCGTCGCCCGGATTTTGAAGGGCAAGACTGTGCACCCGGACGTGAGCCTTGTCATCGGCCCCGGATCGAAGCAGGTGCTGACGATGCTGGCGCGCAACGGCGCTTTGGCGGACATGATTGCGGCGGGCGCGCGCATTCTGGAATCCGCTTGCGGGCCATGCATCGGCATGGGGCAGTCGCCGCGCACGAACGCCGTCTCCGTTCGCACGAACAACCGCAATTTCTACGGCCGCAGCGGCACCAAATCCGCCGGCATTTACCTGGTCTCCTGCGAGACGGCGGCTGTCACGGCGCTGACTGGCGTGCTGACGGATCCGCGCTGCCTTGACATTGACCTCGACATCCCGATGCCGGAGACGTACACCGTCAACGACAATCTGGTCATCCCTCCGGTCGCGCCGGGCGAAGAGGACACGGTGGAGGTCGTCCGCGGCCCGAACATTCAGCCCTTCCCGCTGGGCAAGCCGCTGGCGGATGCCATTTCCGGCAAGGTGCTGCTGAAGATGGAGGACAACATCACCACCGACCACATTGCACCGTCGGACGCGAAGCTCCTGCCGTTCCGCTCGAATGTGCCGTACTTGTCGGACTTCTGCCTGACCCCCGTGGACGCGACGTTCCCGGCGCGCGCGAAGAAGGAAGGCGGCGGCATCCTCGTTGCGGGCATGAACTACGGGCAAGGGTCGAGCCGCGAACACGCCGCGCTTGTCCCGCTGTATCTGGGCATCCGCGCCGTCGTCGCGAAGTCGTTCGCCCGCATCCATCAGGCGAACCTTATCAACAATGGCATTCTGCCGCTGACGTTCCAGAATGAGGCGGATTACGACCGCATCGCGCAGGGCGACACGCTGAGCCTGCCGCACGTCCGCGAGACGGTGGAAAGCGGCAGCGACACGTTTGTGCTGCATAACGACACGAAGGACGAGGATTACATTGTGCTGATGCCGCTGACCGCGCGCCAGCAGGGCTGCATCCTCTATGGCGGACTGCTGAATTATACAAGAGAGAGCGCAAAGGCGGAATAAGATAGTTTTTCCCCCGGAAGTATGGGCTTCCGGGGGATTTTTTCGTGGGGGGGGGTAGTTAAGTTATAGGTATTTCTTGAAAACCTTCTTGAATTTTAGCGACATTTCCATCATCCAGTCAAACTGTGCATTCCACGCGCTGCGATTGTCAAAATCGACCTGTCGTGTCAGCATAATGCGGCTTGCTTTCTTTTCTGGAAGTTCCCGCCAGTCAAGCGTAACGCCCAATTCCTGCTCAATGGCATTCTGTTTTTCAAATAACTGATGATAAAGATCCTTGTCGCCGCGAATATACAGTTCAACAACAAGCAGATTTTCTGTTTTAACCGCGCGTAAGCAAATATCATAAACAGATGAGCCAATGCTCAGGTTCATCCACATTTTGTTTGATGCTTTTCGCTTGCCAAATTGCCTTGCGAACTGCGCGTTTGCATACGCATAGTCATTGAATGCTGTCCAGTAGTCCAAGCGGAACTGCTGGCTTTCTGTCTGCTGCTGATTCTTTTTAACGCTCTTAATCCAGTCATTCGGCTTCTCAATCACGCTGAACTTCACCGCAGGATTGGAGCTGCCGACTTTATACAGGTGGATTTCGCACAGGAAAAAGCCAATGTCGTCATCCGTGTGGTTATTCAGCCACTCAATCGCCGCGCGGTGTTCCTCGCGTGCGTGCTTTACCACCCAGATAATCGTCCGAGCTTCTTTCCCGGCAGCGTAGGTGATAAGTTTGCCCAGATGGTCGTGGTTGGTATCTTCCAGCTGGTTTTCGATGATAACCTTCTGCCCCGTTGCAATATCGGTCGCGATAATATCCACGCTGAAATCGCCCACAGCAGATTCTGTTCCGTCGACTGCAATTTCCATGCCGATTTCATTGCCCAGAATCGCGATGTTCTCATCCTTCGCCAGCCACGGCGTAAAATCCAGTGCCTCATGCGGCCAAACCTTCCGCAAATCCTGCACTTCGGTCAGAACTTCAAGCTGCTCCATAGGGCATACCTCCTTTTGTGTGCGGCATATAGCTATGATAGCAGATAGGCAGGGAAACGTCAATCGCAAGTATGTTTTTTTCGCAGCAAAACAGCCGGGGACTGCCTTGCCAGCAATCCCCGGCTTTCGTAATTCCTATGAATTTTTACTTGACTTCCAGCAGGTTCTTGCATTCCGCGAACGCGCGGTGGCCAATGATTTCAATCGTCGCGGGCAGGGTTACGCTCTTGAGCTTCGTGTTGCCCTCAAACGCCTGCGCGCCGATTTCCATCACCGGCAGACCCGCCACCGTGTTCGGAACGGTCAGCGTCGATGCCGTGCCGTTGTACTTGACGACCACAATGCCCGTCGAGTCGTCACGAACCGCGAACACGAAGTCGCCTGTCACGGTGAATGCCTTGTTGACAGATTCCAACTCCGTATTGCCGGACAGCGCCTTAATCGTGATGGTGTAGTCGCCCGGCTGCAGCAGCTTCAGACCCGGCACCGTGTAGTTCAGCGCCGCCGTTTCGCCCAGCAGCGCAGCTGTGCCGTCGGGTGTGGTCAGCAGCAGCTGATACTTCGTTGCGCCGCCAGCAGCCGTCCACGTCACCGTCAGGTCCTCGCCCTGCTTCGCGGCAGGAACGGTCACGGTCAGCGGATCGTCGGTCACATACAGCGTCAGGGACTGCGCCGGGGAAAGTTCGCCAGCGGTCGTTCCGTAGTAGGGCTTGAACTGAAGCGTGCGGACACCGTTGCCGCTGCCCAGCGAAGCGAAGGCGCGCTCGATAACCGTCACATCGCCAGTCGTCGGGTAGCTGGTATTTGCCTTGCCGTCCACATACAGGACGACCTTCGTCGCGTTCTTGGTGTTGACCGTGAACGTCACCGGCACATTCAGCTTCACGCGGCTGGGATTCATGGTGAAGTTGACGACTTCCGGCTTGTTGACCACGGTCGTCGTCAGTGTAATCGTGTACGCCTTAAACTTTTCGCCCGCCGTCGTGCCGTTGTAAGGCTGGAACTGAATCGTACGGACGCCGCCATTATTCCCCAGCGACGAGAACGACATCGTGAACTCGTACTTCGACATGCTGGTCGTTACGTCCTCAAAGCGGCGGTTCACCTGCCCGTCGACATACATCAGCAGCTTCGTCGCGTTGTCCAGATAAACAGTGAATTTAATCTGCTCGCCCAGCACCGCGGTCGTCTTGTCAATCTTGACATTCGCAATCACGGGGGCAGCAGACGAACCGCTCGTCAGGGAAATGGTGGTTGCGGAGGTCTTGTCGCCGCCGACCGCGCCGTTGTAGGCTTGGAACGCAATGGTACGCTTGCCCCCGTTGTTCCCCAGCGAAGAGAACGCCATGGTGAAGGTGTATTCCGTCATATCAGGGGTGATGTTCTCGAAGCGGCGGTTGACACTGCCGTCGATGTACATCAGCACCTTCGTGGCGTTCTTGATGCGCAGGGTGAAGGTGATATTTTCGCCCAGCGTCGCGTTCTGATTGCTGATTTCCAGCAGCTCAACCCGCGGCTTGTTCGCCACGCTGATGGTAATCGTCTTGGTGTCGGACATAGCGCCGGGCGTGCTGCCATTGTAGGGCTGGAACGCCACCGTGCGCACGCCGCCGTTTGAACCGAGCGTCGAGAAGGACATCTGGAATGTCGTCGCGCCGTCCTTCACGTCGTAGATGTAGCGGTTCAGCTTGCCATCAATGTAGACACGCATCTTCGTCGTGTTCTTGGTGTTGATGGTGAAGGTGATGGTTTCGTTCAAATCAACCGTGTATTTGTCCGGAGTCCAGCTTGTCACGGTCGGCTTGTTCGGGCTTTCATTTGCGACAGTCACAACACGTTCGGAGGTCTTTTCACCCGCCGTCGTGCCGTTATAGGCTTGGAACGCAATGGCGCGCTTGCCCCCATTGCTTCCCAGCGAAGAGAAGGACATGGTGAAGGTGTATTCCGTCATATCGGGGGTGATGTCCTCGAAGCGACGGTTGACACTGCCGTCGATGTACATCAGCACCTTCGTGGCGTTCTTGATGCTCAGGGTGAAGGTGATGTTCTCGCCAAGCCCCACGGTCATCTTGTCGATATTCTTTACCGTTACCTGCGGCTTGACAGACGCGTCGCCAACGCGCGGGCGCTGGTTCAGCTCGGCCTCCTCACGCAGCAGATCCACCGCACGGCGGGCGCGGGCCGAAGCCTTGCGCTTGGACGCGCGACGTTTAACGGTAAAGGCGAACGCCTCGTCCTCGACCTCGCCGCCAAGCTGGATGTTGGAAACCTTGGGCAGGGCGTCATACACGTCGGTAACGTGATTGCCGATAACAATCTGGTACTGACCGGCGGCCACTAGAACGGAGACAACGCCCTCGGTCTGGTTGAGCTTCTCGGTCTGGGCCTTCTTCTCGTCGTTGAGGGTAAAGCGCAAACGGGTAATGCAGTGGGTGACGGACTTGACGTTGTCCTCGCCACCGACGAGTTCAACGATGGTACGGGCGAGAGCCTCGTAATCGCGTGCCATGTGAAACCTCCTTGTTTCACTCGTTACAAAGATATCTGCAGCCCCGGCGCCTTGGAGCTTAACAGCAGGTTGCGCGGCGATGCCGCGATGTCTGCCGACGCAAAGCCGGCCAGTTGGGCAGTTAGACGGGTGCCCGGCCGCCGTATCAATGTCCCGGGCAGAGCCGGTTGATATGCATCATCAGATAGAGCAGCTCTTCGTCCGTGCAGTGCCAGCCGCAGGTTGCCCTCATGTATTCGTCGATTGCGCGTGCACAGGCGTACGCGTCTGAAAACTCGCTGGTCGCTCGTTTGAAAAGATCGCTATTGCGCGTCTCCTCGTCCTCACCCTTGATAAGGCGACTGATAAGAAAGCGCATATGGGTCACAAAGCGCGCATAGCTATATGAGTAGCGGTCGATGGTCTCGCCAAGCGTACGCTCGATAATCCCGGTGACCGCATCGATGACCTCGGTACTCTTTACGACCAAGTCCATGTTGCCCTTTGCGCCCGCGTTCTCGTCATCGACCATCTCGGCGTTGACGATATGCAGCGCAATCGAAGCGGCCTCGGTCTCAGGAAAATCAACGTCCTCGGCCACAGCCATAACGAGCTTGACGCCGCGGCGACCGACCTCGGCCTCGCGCGGATAGACGAGGCGGACTTCCTCGTAGAGCGGGTTCTTGATCGAAGCACCCTTGCGGGCGCGGTCGATGGCAAACTGAAGGTGGTCGGCGAGCGTAAAGACTAGATTGGGATTGAGCATGCAGTTGAGCTCGTTGCGTGCGATATCCACGATACCCGACGCGATAATGATGACATCGTCCGAAAGCGATGCGACAGCATCGTACATCTCAGGGCTGATATCGCGGAAGCTCCGCTGGATGGCGCTTTCGTCCTCAATATAGGAAGGGGCGCCGCGAAAGCCAAGGCCCTTGCCAAACAACACGAGCTCGCGCCCGGCATCGTCCTCCGCAAGGACAACGTTGTTGTTTATTGCCTTGGTTATCAGCATGAAAAAACTCCCCTGGGCTCCACTTGGACATCTCGCGACACCGGCTCTCGAGTCGGCGGTTGCTATGACATGTGCTCGTGGCGCCTCCCGAGGAGTAACGCGGTGCAGCTGCCAGTATAGAGGTTTTGCTGGGTTATTAAAGTGATTATATAGAAGTTACCGTTCGCCCCTGTTTTTCTACCGTTCACTCTGTGAAGATAACCGATGACGGTGAATATTACTGTGCTGACCCGGCGGGGCTGTCCCAGGTTGATGCATCCATGCTTGCAATAGAGGGTTCCCAGCAGAACTCAGGCTCTGACAGCTCTGACAGCTCAAGCGAGGACAGTTCAGACGAAGGCGATATCTCCTCAGGTGGCGAGACCGCCGAGTAACTATATGCATTAAGAATGTGTCTTAAGAATATACATTAAGAAAAGCTCAGCCTGTGTGATTTCTACTGAATCCATCACACAGGCTGAGCTTTATATATATGTTATCTCCGGCTACTTTCTCACCCTGACTGACTTTGTCTTGCTCCATGCTGAGTAGCATCTTGTGCCAAACTTGTTCGAAAAGCTTCTAACCCTTACATAATATGTTTTTCCGCCTTTAATCCGCTGCTTTGCTCCAAGACTCGCAGTCGTCTTGCTTCCACCGCTTAACACCGTGAATGCATATGTACCCTTTTTAAAGTTTGATGTTGTTGAATACTGGATCTGATAGCCATCTGCGCAGCTTATCTTTCCCCACTTTAATCTTACAGACGCAGCCGATGGGCTCTTTATCTGGCTTATACCTGGTATCTTCGGGCTGACAGTAACAGGTATTATCTTCTTCACCTTCACATGATTCGAATCTCCAGCATATACGGTGATGTTTGCCTTGCCTATATACCGGGCTGCGATCGTTATTGTTCCAGCAGAGTCTACCTTTACAGCTTTGTTATCCGAGCTGTAGCTGAGCTTTCCGGCACGTGCGCTCACGCTCTGTGAAATAGATATTCTCTTCGAGCTGGTTGACATCTCTATTCTGTAGCTGCGCTTTTTCAGCGTTATGCTGTTCGGCGCCTTTTTGATCGTAAAATTGATCGTCTTCTGTCCCTGATATGTGCCAGCGCCTATAATTACAGCCTCTGCTGTTCCGGCTGCTTTGTTCTTATTGTATGAAACCGTATAATCTGTATCCTTCTCCAGCGTTTTGTCGCCAAGCTTTACTGTTACAGCCGGCTTCCTCGAATTACCATCATATGTATATTCTGTCTTGTTAAGTGTAACCTTTGCTGACGATATGCTCTTACGCGTGAGCTTTGAGCCATACGCATAGCTAGTCTCACCCTTTTCTCCACAGTATACACATGCATAGTAATACTCTGCCGGAGAATCATAATCTGCTGCCTTCTTCAGATATCGTGCAGTTGTTTTCTTTGCTGTGTAGCTGTGATCGACTGGGTCTGTTGCTGTACCGGTTTCAAAAATCTCACCACACATGCTGCAGACAACATCTCCTGTATATCCGCCGCCCATACAGGTAGCTTTCTTCTCTCCTACAAGCGTTCTATCATGGTCTGTCTTTGGAAGAATCTCAGCAGTCCTGCTGAGTTCTGCCTTGCACACGGTGCAGTATATAACCTTGTCTCGGCTGCCTTCAGCCTGACATGTAGCCAGATTTACATTCTCATACACAGCCTTTCCCTGGGTATGTCCGAGTGGCTCTGTCTTCTCATCCTTTGTCTTTTGGCATCGCTCACATGTGTATCTGATCAGACCTTCTGCTGCACACAAAGCTTTTTTCTTAACCACGCCTGAATCCCATCTATGTCCCAATGCACCAATGGCTATCTTCTTGGTACTCTGATAACTCTTGCCATTCAGCGTGCATTTTGCTGTACACACCTTTGCACCATCGTTCTCGCAGGATGCCTGCGTTATCTTGCTTGTTACAGTCATCGGTTCACTGATCACATGACTCGAATCTCTGGTACAGGTGAGAACCAGCTTGCAAGTGTTGCCATTTGCTGACCACTCATACTTTGGGGCGTAATCATGCCCCAGGCTATCCCCGTGTGTAAATGTCTTTTTGCGATTCACTCTTCCACAGTTATCACAGGAATAATAATATTTCGCAGCAGTTGTACAGGTCGCAGCCTGTGCAAGAGTTTCATCATTTACTATTTCCGCAGTGTATGAATGTCCGCCTATCTCTGTTATATCAAGTTCATACTCAGCCTTCACCCACGGATTATATTTACTGGCAACCGTAATCGTTACAACGCCGTTGCCGATTGCCGAAAGTGATGCCGTAGTCCTAGACACTTCATTCACCTTTACAACAGTCTCATCCGACGATGTAACCGCATACTCATGTATGTCCGCTCTCGTTGGCCAATCCATTATATTTATACTCAGTTCCGCTCCAATTTCATACTCACTTGGTGAAGTAGTCCTGTTATCGCTGTCCTTCTCCTGCCAATACACATATCTGATACTGGTAGGAAGTGACACGATCTTCTCATATCCGCACTTTGAACACGTCTCTACTGTCTGGCTTTCGCCCTCATCTGCCTCTGATATGACATACTCATGTCCCCCCTGATCTGCCACATTGAACGTGTATTCCTGACAAATTGAGCTGTCATATTTATGAACTATTCTTATGGTTACATCACCTGTTCCGACCGCCGTAAGCTTAGCATCATATCTTCTATAAGAAGATTCCGGATCACTCACTTTTACAATACCTTCATCCGATGATGTAACTATAAACTCAGAGTTGTCGACCTTCGTTGGTGCATAATCTACTTCCAGATTGATCTCATCACCTACTTCCACATCAGCAGGCTTGTAATATCCATTACTATCACTCCACCATACAGTACGTGTTATCGCCGTCGGGATTGTCACCGTTTTTGTCGTCCCGCACTTTGAACAAATTTTTTCTGTCTCTCCAGATCCCGGTTCTGCCTGACTTATTACATAGTCATGACCACCCACATCTGTTACCGACACAGTGATTACCCTCTTCATATCCGGATTCACGACCGGATATACAGTCACCGTTGTCTCTCCTATCTTGTTCATATGGAATGTTCCAGCATAGTTAGACGAAGGGGTATACGAAATAATAGACGGGTCTGCTATATCAAACACGAATTTGTCATCGGATTTGCTATCTGATGCCGTTGAGAAAGATATGTATGTCTCTATATCCTTTCCTACTTCGAACTCCTGATCATATGTGGCTGATGAAGCAGTTTCCGATAATCTCCAGTACACGTACATCGTCTTTGGTCCTGTTACTTTACATCTCGTACATACGCCATCTGTAAAGCTATGCCCAAGAGCCGGAACCTTATCCTCTATCTTTTTGTAGCCACATTTAGCGCATGTGTATACTGTTCCACCTGTCTCTGTACATGTGGCCTCTTTTTTCACACCTTCACCATACACATGCTCCGTGCATGCATCATACCGCTGTCCAAGCAGCTTATCCAGCTTGGCCTGCGCTGCATCCACCTTTTTCTGCCACTTCTCCGGATCTACAGTCTCATAATATTCATCAAACAGCTTCTCAAATTCAGCTATTGTGTACACCTCATATTGGCTAGTATAGTTTGAAAGCTTGCTTGCATTGAAGCATGAAGTATTGCCATACCTGCCATAGAGTGTGAATCCGACTCCCATCACCTGATCTGCTGCCCAGAACATATTGGTATAATGTCCAACCGTGACTCCCTCCGAATCCGCCTTTTGTTCAACAGCTGTAAGCTGACTCTGCGAAGTTATGGATGAATATCCCAGCTCATCCCTTATCTTGTTAAAAGATGCCTTCTCACTGTTCCATCCTGCCGCCGGATCAGTATATCCAAACGCCAGATTCTCACATGACACCTGAAGAAGTGAATGATTTGTGAGTCCTGCACCTCTGTCCGCGCCTGACTGTGCCACCGCCATGAAATAGAAATTAGTCTTAGCCGCATTCCTCTTCATTGCCCCGACATAGTTTTCGTCTGTGTCCCTTAACGAATTAATTTTATTCAATACCGCAAATGTCGCCTTTGTGTTTTCAAGCGATATGGCGTCTTTCTTATCTCCGGTAACAACAACCTTGTTATTTCTCGATTCCGGAAGACCTGTATTATTTCCTCCCGCCCACTTGGAGAAATCTTCCTCACATGCCTCCTGCAGGACAGTCTTGGCCCGATTCAGATCATATTTCTGTTTTGTTGTCAGGTTGCTTTTCGCAAGCATCCAGTCTACAAAACCTATAGAGCCCTGATCATATACGGTCATCACTTCACTCTGATCTTTCTTCACCTGTTCCAACTCACTCTGAGCCTCTTCTATCTGCTGGTCAAGGGTACTGGCCTTAACAGTCTGAATACCTGTCGTCTGAATACCTGCCGTCAACATCAGCACTGCACACATTACCACTGTTGCTGCTTTTTTACACAGTGTCCTTCCCGATAAGCTTCCTTTTCTTTTCATAATCTTTGATACTCCCCCTTTTTTCACATTCTATTTATATTACCCCTTTACCCACATGTACTCCGGCGCACCTATGCAGGGGATTTATTATAAAATAAGGAGACTCATTATAATAATAAACAAGTCTCCTTATCCAGTATAATATACTATTTTATTTCTCCTTGAAGGTGAACTCTTCATTCGCAAGCTTGAATCTGATTCCATCTATGAGCATCATATCCGTTCCGCTGCTTATGATCTTGCCACCAAGGTAAGTGTGGTTGGTCGACTTGTTATCTCTCAGATAGTACACGCCGTTGACATTGATAATGTAAGCATGGCGGCGGCTGACTGAATTGTTGTCAGTTACCTGATAGTCAACTCCCTGTGTAGACTTACCGATACAGAATATCGGCTTGTCGATCCTTATCCTCTCGCCTGTTCTAGTTCTTATGATGACAGGACCGCTCTTGCCACGGTTGTTGGCTGTGAGAACTGTTGTCGAACCGTCATCGTTGTCATCAAATCCAATATCATTTGATGAGAAATCCTTAACTTCCTTTGCAAGCTTGAATGAAGAAGTTGTAACATGAGGAGTCTCAGGGACCTCTACCTTAGCCACATTGACCGGGCTGACTCCCGCTGACTTCATAAGCTCCTGCTCATCCTCAGGATGTGCTATATTGTCATTCTTCAGGTCTGTTATAAACTTATAAAATTCTGACAGATAAAATGTAGGATTGTGATCAAAGTATTTGATAAGCTCATATCCGGCATCGGATGCCTTCTTATTCGCAAACTTCATATTGCCCATAAGATCCCTTATAAACTTCTCCATATTACATCTGTCCATAGGCTTATCTATAGGCAGGAATATGAGCTGAACAGCCATATTCTGGAAGTCTATATACATATATCCCTTATTCAGTATAACCTTTCCAATGGACAGATCATTCGCCTTGAGATACATGAGCTGATCTGCAATACTGAATATCAGATCAACCAGCTCATCCTTGTGTATCTTCTTCTCAAGGAACTGATTCATGGTAGTCATGGCTGGAATAGAATATGTCAGAGCTCTCTGACCATCTATATATTCCTCATGGCAGAACGCATTATTGCCCACAAACTGAGCATTGTACAGCTCTACCTCATTGTGAAGAACCTCTACATCGTCTTCAATCTTAAAGTACAATTTGTACTCATCACACAAATACATCTTATCACTCATATAAAACCCTCCGATATTTATCGCACGATATCCATGTAAGTCCCGGAGTCAATTATTCTACTGTAACTGACTTTGCCAGATTACGTGGCTTATCTACGTCCAACCCCTTTGCATCGGACGTGTAATACGCTATAAGCTGCAGGATGACAGCAGCCGAAAATACCGTGAACAATCCATCCTGCTTTGGTATGGATATGTGTTTGTCACATACATCTTTATCATTGTACTCTTCATCCATGCTGACAAGAATGACGTATGCGCCTCTTGCCTTAACCTCGCGTATATTGGAAATCATCTTTCCGTATACAGATTCCTGTGTAGCCAAAGCTATGACCGGAACGTTCTCAGTTATGAGTGCTATCGTTCCATGTTTTAACTCCCCTGCCGCATAAGCCTCAGCGTGAACATAAGAAATCTCTTTCAGCTTCAGTGCACCTTCCAGTGACAGTGTATAATCCAGCCCTCTTCCTATGAAGAATGCATCCGGAGCCATCTTTATATAGTTTGCAACTGTCTTTACTTCATCTGCCTGCTTGAGTGTCTCCTCTATCACCGGGATAACGCCCTGAAGCTGTCTGATGAATTTCTTTGCCCTGTCCTCAGAGTATATACCCTTGACATAGCCAAGTCTGCATCCAATGAGATACATTGCAGCCATCTGTACCGAATATGCCTTGGTACTTGCAACTGCGATCTCAGGACCGGCATGTGTATAAAGGACGTAATCGCTCTCTCTGGCGATGGTCGATCCCTTTACATTGACTATGGACAGAACCTTTGATCCACATCTCTTGGCAAGTCTGAGTGCCTCGAGTGTGTCAATAGTCTCTCCTGACTGTGATGTAACTATTACGAGAGTCTTTTCATTTATGAGTGGTTCCTTGTATCTGAATTCTGATGCTATCTCAACATTAACAGGAATCTTTAACTCCTTCTCAATCATGGCCTTGCCGACTATTCCGGCGTGCATAGCTGTTCCGCATGCAACCACTGTGATGTTCTCAAGATTCTTAAACACCTCATCATCGATGCCGTCCTCAGTGAAATCAGGAAGCTCATTCACTATACGAGGAGTTATCGTGTT
>OKRY01002729.1_pt1 | contig 13516 bp, 10 predicted proteins | sample 1601121 | NCBI WGS metagenome assembly OKRY01 (sample SAMEA3541546, study PRJEB24748) | human gut metagenome | biome: human gut; feature: human-associated habitat; material: faeces | place: China | collected 2012
ACGTTGTATGAGTGTTGATTTTAGTTTTATATCCTAATTTATTAAATGTGTCTTATCATAAAATAAATCCGCTAAGTATTTTGTTCTTTTTTCTGGATCAAATGAGTCTCTATCTTTATACCTTTTTGCAAAATTTCTTGTTGTTCTATAATTCGATTCTGAATACTTATCCATTTTCTGATCATAGTTTTTACGATTCAAATTATTATTTACGTTTTGTTCTAACGGTATTAAATTACCTATTTGACCATTTTTCTCATCATTTGAATCATCTAAAACATGTTCAATTGTAAAATCATCAAGACATACCCCACCATTTAAGTATCGTTCTAATACTTCTAAAACAGTTTGTACTTTATCTTTATTTTTTTCACCTTCATAAAATGAATTTAATTTTGAATACCCGATATTTTTAAATGCATTTTGAAAAATTGTTTTATTAGGAAGCTTTTCTTTCAAATTATCAGAAAATTCTGTAAGCAAATTATCGTTATATCTATTTTCAATTGATTCCGCATATTTGTATATTACATTTGTTAGTTTATTAGAACTTTCTTCTCCAATGATGCTATAACATAAATAAAAATTAAAAATAAAATTTAATGTTTCATCATATAGTTTGTCATTTATATCTCCAATTTCATGATGATGAATTATACCTAGCAATACCGGTCGTAATTGTTCTTGTCGTTTTTTTCTAAAAAATGAAAGGACACGATACTCCACGGTTCCAATTTTACAATTTTCTTGAGGATTAACTAATTTACTGTAATAAAAAGATTTTTTTTGTAAGTCGTTTAATAAATCTTCCGTATTTCTTCCCTTAAAATTCATTTGAATTGTTTTATACACTGATATACCATTTACTTTATATTTACATTTATGTGTACAATAATGTTTGATAAATTTGTTAAAATCATTACCTAAGCGTACTTCCATATCAGTCCAAATACTTTTTGCTTTATCTCTATTAATTTCTGGTTGAATATATCGCATTATATAATTTTTTAATAATTCATGGTCCTCTAATTCTGTTCCACGTGCATTTAATATTTCAAAAATAGTATAACTATCTTCTTCCGAAGTTGATATGATACTTATATAGGAAATATTCACAACAGCATCACGCAACCTTATCAAATAATTATCATCCTTGTTTAATAGCAAGGTTTCTTCAATTTTTGTTATAAAATATTTAAAAGCAGCCATAATATTTTTATCTTTTTTTGGATTTAAACATGCATTTTCAAGAAATTTATTTATCGAAATTTTATCAAACGCATCTTGATCCATATCTCTAATAGAATTTATTATTGATTCAAGTGATAAATGATACTCTGATTTAAGAATTGTTGTCTCAATCGCCTTATCATCTTCAGTAAACACATATAATCTTGATCCTTTAAAATCATCTTTCATTTTCTTTTTTTTAAGCCAGTATAAAATACTACCCAAGAAAATTGTTAATGTAATAATTCTTTGTTGCCCATCTATTATAGTGAAATTTGGTAAACCATTTTGTCTTCCCTCATCCTTCAAAACAAAACTTCCTAAAAAATGAGATGTACCTGAAGTTATTGAATATGATATGTCTTCAAATAATTCTTCCCAATTTCTCTCTTGCCATACATATCTTCGTTGATTACGAGGAATACCATATGTTTTACGACCAAATAAATCATAAATAAACTTTTGTTCCGCATTAAATGCCATTTTATTTCTATCCTCCCTATTTAAAATTTGTTAACAACTCTTATAACTAAGCATAATTCACCTTGATAATACTTTCAAGATTGCTAATCACACCTTATCCATCCAATAATTATTAATTTATTTTTTTAAATCTAAAACCTGTCCATTTATGTTCTATTATCGTTTAGATAATTTAACCTTATAACTCTTAGTGACAGTTTAATCAATTTATATCTTAAAATAAGATTGTTACTACTTCTTAACAACGTTTTTAGCAACAGCTAGCCCAATCGAACCAGCTGTTAATACTATACTACCTAAAACTTTTGCACCCTTAACAAGTTTAGCCTTCTTTGCATGCTTCTTTGGATTCACTTTCATTTGTTTCTTTTCCATGATTAATAGCCTCCAATAATTGTTCTCCACTAACTTCAATAGCTAGTCCCTCATATTTTGTGTTTAATTCCAAACATTCTTTTTTATCTTCTTCAAGCAATTGAATGTCATTGTTAAATATAAAATCATAATCATCATCTGAATACATATGTTCAATTGACATTACACTTGAATAATCTAATTCTTTTAATTTATTAACAGACTCTAAATAAATAGATTCAATAACTTGAGGTTGTTCTATCAATAAATGAGCTGCTGCAATATATTTAGTAGATTCTTTATATAAATTAAATAAATCCACTATTTCATTATATTCTTCAGACTTCTTATTCCAATAATCCATATGAATAAAGCCTTCAGCCAATTGAAGAGCCTTAGATTTAGGAATCGCATCAAACTCATTGATTTGAAGTTTCAATTCTTCATAAATCTTATCTTGAGCATTAATTAAGTCATGAATACCATTTTCAATTGCGATTCTTTTACCAGGATCATCATCACTACGTTTTAAAGCTAAGTAAACTTGTTTTTTACCAGACTCAAGCAATGCAATACGATCATTCATTTGACCCTTTTGAATATGCTTAACTGACTTACAAATAGACTCTAACAATTCAGTTTGTTCTTTTATTGAACTTTGCAATTGAGCCATTTGAAGTTGTTGAGACATATCCTGAATTGGATTACCTTGCACAAAAGATTCCTTTTTAATACTTAATGGAGTGACAATCTTATTTCTACCATCCTCACCCTTTCGTACCAAAGAAGGCCATAACTTACCCGTCTTAGCATTTTCCATAATCCAAAACTCACCAGATTCATATTGTTTCTGAAACTCTTCTGGTATCTCAACTACATACTCAGTACCAGCCTGTACATTATCCAATATATCCTTCACATCCACTATTTCTAGTATTTTATTAAGAACATCCTTAAAAGGTATATGTAAATTAGGATCATTTGAACGCACTACTCTATACGTGTCATATACATGCTCTTCAGGCAATTCATTTTTAACTTTTTGTATTTCATTATCCATAGTCATTACTCCTTAACGTTTATATAAACTAAATATTATAAAAGTCTTTATAAAACAAATTTAGTACCATTATTTAATAAAACATAGTTTTTTTATATCTACGTTATCATTTTATAACTATCGTGTACAACGATTAAATATAAGATTATAATCAATAACATCAAATTTATTTTTCGAAACTACCCAATAGTTAGCTACATTAACAACACTTTGATTATACTTAATCGCTAATTCTTCGTTTACTTCATATGGTTTTGTATAACATTTATCATGTATAAATTCATTTTCACTAAAACTAACAAAATATATACAAATATTTGGAGAAATAGGCAAAACCAATTTATATAATCCGGATTTCTCTTCGTCCATATATATATTAATTACTGGATTATCCGATGTTAAAAAATTTCTTTGCCTACTTATACCTACTTTAATAACAGGTCTTTTACACTTATATTGATTATTTAAATATGTTTCTAAAGACCCTTTGTTTTTAAATAACGTTTTAAATAGCCAATTGTAATAATCCAATTCATTTAAATCCAGGTGATGATCCATAGGTTTTAAACTTTTTAATGCTCTACCCATCAATACACGCCCAGAATCAGAACGTATATATTGTAATAATAAAAACATAAAGCAACTTTTATTATCAATATATAGTTTATCCTTTCTTCCATGTTCCACATTTCGAATTATTTCATGTATTGCAGGCATATAATTCGATTCTAATTTAGATATTTCTTTTTCTAATGAATTATCTACCTCTTTATTTGATAATTCATATGTGTAATTATGCGCACACACTTTTTCAATACTCAACTCATTTGTTTTTTTACTTAATAAGTTAAAAGCATAAACCTTTCCATTTTCATTTTCGAAATTCTTTAAATATGCTCTAGGCACAACATGCTGATTTTTTATCACTTTTCACCCTTTATATTTATACAATCACATTTAACAAATAACCTCTATTCTTGGATTATTAATTAAATATCTAATTCTGTTTAATCTTTATCAAGCTTTCTTATAAACATTACTTTTATTTAATTTTAGCCAACAATTCTTGGAATTTAGCATAATTCACCTTAACACCATCATCCAAATTCATTGGTTCCATCTTATCTGCCCAATGATGAACAATTTCTTCATACTTATTCAATTCTAATAATTGTTCATTGATCTTCTTTAATTGTTTAGACAATTTAACCTTTTCACTCGTAGAACCAGCCATATCAATCTGTTCTTGTAACAATTCAATCTGAGTTCTATAACGAGCCTGTTGTGGATGAATATATCCTGTTCTCATACGAGCAATTAAATCTGGCGTATATCTATGAATATAAACCAATGCTTTAAATCCATTCTTTTTACCACTATCAAACAACCAATAAATTGGACGCTTACCAGAACCAGTTACCTGATATGTATTGCAATGATTTTTAAAGAAATCATTTAAGAAATAATTGCGTAATGCTTCTCTTGGAGTACCCTTTCCACCTAATGCATCCGCAATAAACTTCAAGTTTTCTTCTAAAGTATCAGAACCATAAACAACACTAACAAATTCTATAAAACGACTTACGATATCATCCTCAAAATATTCTTCATCACAAATTGGAATAATATCATCTTTATCAGGAATAAATGTAGTATATTTACTATCATCCCATTCACCACCAGCATAAGCCAATCCTTCAACATCTAAAGAATAACGACCAAACATACAGCCAACCGCATAAGAAATAAACGATTTAATATCACGAACTAAATCAGCCTTACGAACAGTAACATCCTTATCCTCTACTTCAGGAGTTAACTCATCCTGTAATCCATAGATATCAATAAAGATTCTATTCAACTCTACTTCATTGGCCTTTAATTGATTAAAACGCTCTTCACAAGCAATAATCCATGCTTTATAAGCAGATGATATTCTTGCAGATGGAGCATTATCACCCCATGCAGATGCACCAGCTAATCTTAATTCAACAAGTGGATGTGTCTTAAAATCCCATGATATTTCAAAATAATTCCAATCTATTTTAGCAATATTAATATTGCTTATTACCAATGATTTTACATTGCTAATATTCTTGGGTACAACAATTGGTAAACTTTTTAAATTCTCAGGCATAATATTGATTGTAGGATTAGTCATTTTTAAAATAAACTCACACGTCTTTGAATTTAGAAACCCAAGTAAAGCAAAATAATCATAAGAAGAATCTTTAAAATATATATTATTTGAAGCTCCTTCCGTAATGAAACCTTCAGGCAAAAATCTAAAACTTGTTAGCCCAGAACCAATTCTAGTCATTGTAATAGCTTCTTCAAACTTATAATCGATGCTACGTAATGTAGCTCGCATTTTTCCGTTTTTATCAACTAAATGTTTTATTCTATAGCCATCATTTTCCCAATCGATAATATAAAATAAATTACCATACCATTTTCTATAGGCACCTCCTTTGTTAAGTGGGTACCATTTATTGTTTATATTAACAACTTCAAACCATAATCTAATAAACAGATCATTCTCGCCCGTTGTAATACCATTTCGAGCATAACATTTAATATCTTCTAATTTTTTATTTTTGTAAGAATCAAGAAATAAGTCACTCACCCAATATGCAATAGGACTTCCTGGGATTTTTGTGAAATTTGATGATGAAGTTTCATAGAAATAGCCACATTCTTTGTTTGTTATTGCTTCCAGTACCTTTTGTTTTTGTACTTCCATACCACCTTTGAAATCAGATAAACGGAAATAATAACCAAGAGCATTAGAATGTTCGTTCTTTAACACAAATGAACAGATTGGAACGGTGGCTTCTTCATATGCTGAATATTCCATTTGAACTAGTGTCGCAATTGATTTGTTGTTTATGATATATTCTCTTAGTTTTTCATAAGACTTAATAAACATCCACACAAATGGTGTCATAAAACCTAAATAGCCATTTTCTTTTGTGAAATCAAAATTTCTCTTCACAAACACCGCAAACAAATCAGAAGAATAATCTTTATAGTTTTTTACTACATATTTTTTAAGTTCTCCTGACATCTTATTTAAATAAGGTGGATTTGTAGTCGTTACGCAATACTTTTTACTTAAGATTTCTGCTTGTTTAATTAATTTATTGATTTGATAGTAAGTATTTTCCATCCAATCCAATGAATATATAGAAAATTCTGCAGTTGAGTGAACTTCATCAATAAATTGTTTATAGCTATCATAATCTTTTTGTTCAACTTGAATTAATGAACCTAATTCTAAAGCATCTTTAAAAGCTTGAAGCAAATAATCAGACATTTCTTTACTTGCTTCTGTTTCAATCATACCTTCATAGGATAAGGATTCTAATTCATTTGTCTCTACAACATTAGATAAATGATTTGAGACATTCGCTTTTAAGAAGCGTCGGTTATACTTACATCCTTGCATCATAATAGAAAAATAAGATAACTGATATGCACGTTCATCAATGTCTAAACCATATAAGTTGTTTTCGACAATGGAAATTGCTGCATCACGATCTGACCAGCCACATTCTCTATATATTTCCATTAATACTTCAAACACATATGCCAATATGTGTCCAGAACCCATACATGGATCAAAGAATGTCAATTCTTCTGGTTGAATTGGATCATTTTCTACAATTGGTAAATTTCCGTCTTTTCCAGTTGCTAAAAATTTAAGCTTACTTCTTAATTCACTATTTGGATTTCTTTCAATCCAATAACGACCTAAAGAGTTATCTACCATATATCGAACAACCCAATCAGTAGTAAACAATTCAGTAGCTGCTGGAATATCATTTTTTGAAACTTGTCCTTTTGTAAGATTAATAACTTCATTATGACGTTTAGAAATATAGTACTGATACATCCATCCAATAATAGTTACTGCATTCGTTGGTTCATCCGCATTTTCTGTTTCATCTTTCCAATCCTCTTCTGGAATATCACTAACCATTTTGGCTAGGACGCTATCCTCTTTTAAAAGACAATCTGGAAACAACAATATTTTATAATCTTGATTTTTAATGGATGTAAACATATCTGGTAAATAGGTAGTCATGTCATTACATACAGTTAACAACAAATATTTATAAAGTTTTTCATCATCATTTTGTTCAATTAAATCAAATACTACCTTTTGATCCAATCCTGGAATATCTAAATGTAGGGCTTCTGTTTTAATTTCAGGCTTAAATTCATTATTTTCATTTGTAAAAACTCGAATTCTTTGAGGAAGACGATTATTCACTTCCATAAAACGAAGCGCAATGAAACGGTTGAACCAAGTATAAGCTACTTCTTCAATAACATAATCTAAACCATGATATTTCACTTCTTTGATTAATGCATTTAACTGATTTTTTTCTTCAATAGAAAGAAGTCTTCCATTTATAGAATCTACATTTAATTCTGGCGTACATGATTCTGTAAAACCATAGTCAAAAGCTTTTAATTTAATTTGATCTACTAACTGATCATGTGCATAGTTTGCAAAACTCTTTATCGCATTCTTATTCATGATTAACTCTCCCTATTAATTCAATGGTTCTAATGGAGTCAATATAAATTCATCAATACATTCTTTGACTTCCATTTGTGTTTGTCTAAGTTTTTGTATTCTATGTATTAAAGAAGGATTACCTTCATTCATAACTTCTAAAAGAAGTAATTCAGTGGTGCTAAAAGCTTTTAATGCCACTGTTAAATTATCAATAGTATTGGGTCTATGGTAATAATCCATTCCAATTCTATAATGAATTTCAGCCTTGATTCTGCTTGGTGCATCTAATTGGTCTGCAACATTTAACGCATGCCAATATAAATCCTTTGCTTCGGGAATATCTTGTTCTACAAAATATCCATTTAAATACATATCACCAAGTAAATATAATGCATGAGCACTATCATCTGTTAAAGCGCTCTTTACTAAATTAAAGTAAGCATCTTTATAGCTTTATTTAACACCACGACCATAAAAATAACACTCACCTACAAGAACATTTGAATCGCCTATATGCTTTTCTTTAGAAAAATACTTAAATGCCTTTTTATAATCCACATGATTATATCTTTCATAATAATATAGACAACCAAGTTCATATGATGCCATTAGATCTTGTAGTTGGTAATATGCATCACGCAAAGCCTTGTCTATGAAATAGAAGATATCATCGTCCATTAAATGATGTTTGTCGGCCTGCATGAGTTCTCTAGCAACTTCAACAGGTGAAATTGTTGTTACTCTATTCTCATTATCCAAATATTTCTTTAGGATTCGCATTGTCTCATGACAATCATTAAATTGATAACAAGCATGTCGCAACATGTTATAGGAATCTTCACAATCCATGAATTCTTCTATTTCTCTAGACATAGGCACTCACTTTCTAAATCTACTTTAATTTGATTTGTTCATCATCATTAATATAACTTAATAATCTGTTTTTAATACTAGCCAAGTATCGATCTACATCTTCAGCTGAAGTAAGTTCTACTTCTCTAAAGATTACATTTCTTTGAAGTTCTCTTACTTTCTTTTTAGGTGCTTGTTTAGATTCAGCTTTATATTCTTTTACATCCTCTTTAACAGTTGTTGTTTGCGTTAAATATCTTTGGATTTGATTTACAATCGAATCTTTTACCGCAACAATACGATTGCTCTTCGCATATAATCCAAGAAGGTTATTTAATTGATCAATTTCATTAGAAATCTTATTATACGCATCCTTCGCATTATCAATCAAAGGCTGAACCTTAGCTTGATTATCACTTGCTGCATTCATGATTTCATTCATACAATCATCAATTAAGGATTTTAACTCTACTCTTTTTTTGTTCATTTCCTGCGTACGAATTGAATTGATTGTCGCAATATGTGTATTCAATTCTGGAATACGATTGTATTTAAATGTATTCGATACTTTTGTGATCTCTTTGATTTTTTCAATCGCATTCTTCACTTCATCAATGTCATATAAGAAATCTTTTTCATTCTCTAAAATCGAATCCTTTAAGTTTAGAGCATTATCATAAAGTTTAATTTGACTAGAATAGAAGTTTTCTACAGCACGCATATCCTCTTTACTATCTAATAAATCATCTTCTAAATCACAAATCGTATTGATTAGAGCAATATTATCACTTTGTGCAAGAAGGACTTTATTTACTAAACTTAATGCTTCTTTAATTTCAGAAGAACCAGGATGAATTGTTGAATCATTCTGTTTGTTCATATCTTCTAAATGACTCTTCTCACACTTAAATTCCCTAACAATATAGGCAACTAAACCATCCTCATCATTTGGAACATCCATCACATCAAAATAATCTTTTAGAATATCACGTACAGCCTTCATTTTTTGTGCTGGAATCACTTCACGAATCAAAATATTTGTAGATCCAGTTTCTGATTTTTTACGCAAATAATCTGGCAATTGAGTATTACTAGGTTGAATCATAGAACCTTGATGTTTGATTGTCACCTTTTGTTCATAAATCAAACGAGCCACTACTGCCGCTATATCAATTTCTTTCCATCCATAAGGAATATCTTGATAGCGAGATTGAATATCGGACATAGAAGTTGGAAGTTTTGCCATTTTTTGTTTTTCTAAATAACGATATACATCTTCACAAGCCTCTTTATTTGGTTCCATACCATCCATAAGTCCTTCTGTACCCGTTAAAATCTTACGAATATCTGCATCTGAACTTACTGAATCATCAATCATATTAATACTATGATATGTGTGTTCAACCAAAGTTTCTAAAGCTTTATCTAAAACTACTTTTACTGAAGATCCAGAAATAGGTACAATTTGTCCATCAATATAGAAAGTTCCTTTAATAATCGCATCACCAATTTTATCTTTCGCTTCATTCAACAATCGACGAGCCTCTTTTTGTTTATTACCAATAATATTCTGAATGGATTCTGGTAATTGACTCACATTCTTTTGTTTAATATATTTATCAATCTTTAAAGCATTCTCAATATCACTAAAGATTGAATATTCACTCGACAATTGACAAATGGCTTCATATCCTTTTGAATCAGAAGTTAATTTCATGACATTGTCATCCGCACTTGCTTCGGTAATAAAGCGAAGCTTCATACCACCTGTGGTTAGACCATGATTTTGTCCATCGACACTCTTATCAAATTCAAAGTCATAATTATAATTATTCTTTGAATATCTATATTTTTTTGTTGTATATAAATCATCAAAAATAGTCTTACAAACTTGGCTAATGACATTGGCTGAATCTACAGCTTGATTACTAATTTCACGCGCTATATCCTGTTCTTCATCTGTTAAGAACTGATAAATGTCTCCATTACGAGCTATATAATTTTGCTTCTGTAAACGATTCAAAGATTCTTCAACCTGTTTTCTTAATTCAATCTTATCAACCGTAATCGTATCTGCCATTAGAATCGTTAAGTTTTCAATATTTGATTTAATATCATCAATATAACGAACTAAATATAATAATTTTAATAAGTTTGTATCATCCACGGTTAAACCATTATTATTACTAGCTGCTCTTTCAGCTCTTTCAATAACAGAACGAACCGAAGTATCCAAGAAACTATGTAAAGTATCATAGAATGCATACATAGGAACTAATGTAAGTTCATTCTTATCTTCAATATGTTGTGCAGATTCTTGGAAACCATTCAACATTGATCTTTCACCACTCGACTGGTGTTTTCCTGCATGACCATGCTTACGAATCTCATTAAATACTTTTTGCATGATTGTAAATTGATAAGGTACAAATGGGAAAATACGTGCAAATTCATCTTCACTTGAATATCCCTTTAAATCCTTCAATTCCGTATCAAACGCATATAAATTACTTAATACATTCTCATTATTTTCATAAACACCATCAAGAATTGTATTTGCCTCATCTGTCTTCGTTAATAAACGCTTCTCAATAACTTCACCAACTGAAGAAGAAGTTAAACTCAAACGAATCGCAAAACGAGCCATAATACGAGAGAATTCATCCTGACGAAGTTTAATCATTTCATCCAAAGCTTCTTGACCAGTCGCAACAATCCAGACTTGACCACGACATACAGAACCTAATTTTTCAATCAAAGACTGCAAGTTTAAAAGCATACTTGTATTTGTACCAATATACTGACCCGCTTCATCAATCATAAACAACAAGCGGAATCCTTTTGGTTTTGAATCCACGTAAGCCTTAATTTCATCTACCAATTGTGCAATTGAAATATCTGCAGTTTCTGTTCCATCAAACCAGTGCTGTGCTGTATTTTCATTCATTACATTCGTTTCAACTAAGGCATCAACAACATCTTGCTCAAAGAATTGATATTCAGCACGTGTATCCAACCATGATTCTCCATTAATATCTTCATAAGCTTCTTTAAATGCATCCATCTTACCTTGTTTCGTGATAAACTGCTCTAATTTAGCTAATTTCAAATCATTTCCATAATAACCCAAATGATCATAGAACACTTTCGCAAATACTTTTAATACAGCCGTATCATCCTTATGCATAGAACCTTCAACATCAATATTAAAAAGAATTGTTTCCGTAGGTACCTGTACACACTTTTGAACATTCATAAAAGAAAGTTGATCATCAAACTTTTCTTCAAAATAATCCACTGTTTTCTTACCATTGATTTCTTTATTTTCCAATAAATAAGAAAGCATCTTTAAAAAGTGTGATTTACCACTACCAAAGAACCCCGTAATCCAAACACCCACATTATCGGTTGGTCTATCAAAACTTTCACTATATTCATTAAAGAATTTTGCAAAATGCTTCTTCAATTCAGTCGTAACAACATATTCTTTCACTTCTTGTTCAATGACATCTTCTTTTTCTTGTTCTACCTGAACAACACCATTTATCGTACGATCAATATCGTCTCTAAACATCTCTTTAATTTTCATACCCTTTGTCTCCCTTAAATCATATTAAAAGCTCTATAATACTCATTTGATTTTAATTTATTAAACAATTTAACATAATGCCCATCAAACGTTCCTGGATATAAAACTACAATAGGCTTATCATTCAAATCTTCTTGTAGTGCATTTAATAATGCATGTACACGAATGAATGGAAAAGCTTTTCCAACTCCAGTTATTAGTAATAAATCATCAGTCTCATTCAATTCAGAAACAATCTTTTTCGCAAAAGTCTTCGCATTACAACTCTTCTCAAATTGCTTTTCTAAAAAATCTGTCCCACGTCTTTCTTCCAACATAGGAATACGATCCAAGATTCTTTTGTCTTCACAAATCGATAAGAATGTTTCGTATAAATCTACAATATGTACATTACAACTTAGATTTTCATTACTTAAACGCTCTGTAAAAGCACGAACAGCCATTTCTTCTTTTGATTCGTAACAAAACATACGAATATTCACTTCATTACTTAAACCTTCACCCTTAAGGAAATCTTTTCTTTGAATTGTTTCTTTTAAAAGATCTAATCTTTCTGTAATACTAGGCATAATTTCCTCCTACAAACACCCAAAGGCAACTAATGCCTCACTATTATTTGTATTTTCAATAGCTTCTTTAACGGAATAATCCAACAATACAGGATTTAATACTTCAGATCTGTTATTATCCAAATATCCAGTTTCAACTAACGTTTTCTTTAATACTTGTTTACACTTATAAATAGTTGCATCACTCCAAGAAGCCACAACATCATTTTGTTCTTGAAGACGTGTAAAGAAAGAATTCAAATCCATTTTCGTAAATGAAGGATCTTTTGTTCTATACTTATCACCAATAACAGTAATCATAAATTCCCATACTAGGCGATAATAATTCATCATTAAAAATAAACAAGCTTGTTTAGCAACATCTGAAGATTCTGTTGCGATAATATGAATCAATTCTTTACTATTTGTTTCTTTAAAACGTTTCAAACATACAGAAGCAATATTCTTGATCATTCTTTCTGTTGGATACTGGAAAAGATTATTGTTTACGATTTCTTCTAAAATTTTATTTTCATCCATTCCCTCATCTAATAAACGAGCTACAATTCTCATTTCATGAAATAAAAACTGCTCCCTTGTGATTGTTCTATATTTTCTATTTATATCCATAAATCAACACCTCTACTTAATCAATTCCACTACATCATCAAATGTGCAATCCAAACAATCGCAAATACGAATCAACGTATCCATAGATACCGTTTCCTGTTTAGATAGCTTTGCTAGTGTAGCCGGTGTTAACTTAGCTTCTTTCGCTAAATCTGTTTTTTTCATGCCCTTATCAATTAATAATTTATTTATTAATCTACAATCGTGTGGTTGACAAACCCTTTATTTACGGGTATATCTAG
>OKRY01002730.1_pt1 | contig 13513 bp, 10 predicted proteins | sample 1601121 | NCBI WGS metagenome assembly OKRY01 (sample SAMEA3541546, study PRJEB24748) | human gut metagenome | biome: human gut; feature: human-associated habitat; material: faeces | place: China | collected 2012
CTGCACCTCACGGTTTTTCACGACTTCTTTTAACTGACGGTTCAACATGGATATGCGCTCTTTAATCAGACGCCTATCCATTTCCAGTTTTTTCTCACCGGGACCCCTTGTTCCAATTCCGCCGCCAAGCCTTGACAAACTTTTACCAAGTCCTGTCAGCCTGGATGAACGGTAGCGAAGCTGTGCTAATTCAACCTGCAGTTTTCCCTCGCTCGTCCTTGCATGAGCGGCAAAAATATCTAAAATCATTACGGTACGGTCTAATACCTTAACCTGCAGTTCTTCCTGCAAATTGGTAAGCTGCGCCGGCGTAAGCTCATCATCACAGACAATACCATCCGCATCAGTCTGCATAATCAGTTCACGCAGTTCTTCAATTTTCCCCTTACCGACATATGTTCCCGGATGCACGGACTCTCTTTTTTGAATCAGTCTTCCGACTACAATGCCGCCTGCCGTTTCCGTAAGTTCCGCAAGTTCATCCAAAGAATAGGAAACATCCGTTCCATCCTCCAAATCAACGGCAGCTAATAAAAACTTTTCCTGCACCTGTTCTGTCTCATAGGTCTTAGCCATGTTTTTCTCCTTTAACAAACCCGCACGGTGATTTCTCCCGTACGCAGAATTTCCTGTGTATGGTCTTCCTTTTCCACAATCAATCCACCGTCTTCATCAATCGCAACGGCAGTTCCATATTCCCAGTCTGTTCCGCTTGTAAAGCGAATCTTTTCCCCAAGAACATTCGACCACTTGCGGTAATCTTCCATAAAACTTTTATCTGGTAAATCCTGATATAACTTACATAAATTCTCGATAATTGCTGCTACCAATTCATTGCGCGGAATCTTTTCGTCCTCTGCGCATACCGTTCCGGCAATCTCTTTGATTTCATCCGGATAACCTTCCTTTGGCGCATGGTAATTAATTCCAATTCCCACGACAACTGTATCAATCCGTCCCGACTCAAAATCGGACACCGCCTCGGTCAAAATACCACATATCTTTTTCCCGTTCAGATAAACGTCATTAACCCACTTAATCTGCGGTTCCTGTGAAAGGACATCCCGAATCGCACGGCATACCGCAACAGAAGCCGCTGTTGTAATCAAGACAACATCCTGCGAAATTTCCGGCTTTGGACGGAACAAAACACTCATGTAAATCCCGCTTCCATCGGGCGAATAAAAACTTCGTCCGCGTCTGCCACGTCCATTTGTCTGCTCCTCAGCAAGTATCACAAGCCCCTCGCCTTCACCATTCAGTGCACATCTCTTTGCTTCCATATTCGTGGAATCAATGCACTTAAACACCTTGATTTTCTGACTGTCGTACGGCTTATGCAGACACAGCCGGATTCCTTCCTCCGACAACACATCGCTTTCTTCTTTCAGGCGGTAACCACGGTTATTTACTGCCTGAATCTGATAACCTTCTTTTTTCAGAGTATTCACTGCCTTCCAGATAGCCGATCTCGTCACGCCAAGTGATTCTGCCATCTCCTGTCCGGACAAATCTCTTTCCCTGCTTGCCTCTAACAGTTTCAATACTTCCGTCTTTACACTCATCGTTCAATCCCTCTCATAATCTCGCCGGCGCAGACCACACCGTCCACTCTCATACGGATTTTCTCTCCCGGATGCGGACAGGCATCTGTCTCTTCGCCATCCTCATTCAACATTTGCAGCACAGAAACTGTCTGGTTTTCGCCATTTTTCTTCATAATTTCAATGGTATCGCCAACTCTGAATTTATTTTTCTGATAAAACACCACATACCCATCTTCCGTTACTTCTTTCACCTGTCCAAGATAAACAGCACCCTTCTGATAGGTATTGTTATCATAAATCTGTGTTTCATGCGTTGGTTTTCCAAAGAAGAAGCCGGTCGTAAACTGACGGTAGGTACATTTTGCAATTTCCGCCTGATAATACGGAATATTTTTCTTATATTTTTCCGGGTCTTCAAAATAATCGTCGACTGCCTGACGGTACGTTCTGGCAACGACAGCGACATAAAGAGCTGTTTTCATACGTCCCTCGATTTTAAAACTGTCAACACCTGCTTCCACCAACTCCGGAATGTGCTCAATCATACACAAATCCTTGGAATTGAAAATATATGTTCCCCTCTCGTTTTCCTCAACCGGCAAATATTCTCCCGGACGATTTTCTTCCATAATATAATATTTCCAGCGGCACGGATGGGTACATGCACCAAGATTCGCATCACGGCCGGTAAAATAATTGCTCAAAAGGCACCGCCCGGAATACGAAATACACATCGCACCATGGACAAATGTCTCGATTTCAAGGTCTTCCGGTATATGTGCATCAATATCCGCAATCTCTTTGATGGAGAGTTCACGCGCCGTCACAACACGCGTTGCGCCCAATTTATGCCAAAACTGAAACGTACGGTAATTCACATTATTTGCCTGCGTACTGATATGAATATCAATTTCAGGACAAATTTCCGTTGCAATCTGGAATACACCGGGATCGGAAATAATCAGAGCATCCGGACCGATTTCTTTTAATTCTTCAAAATACTTCTGCACGCCCTCTAAATCTCTGTCATGCGCGGTAATATTCGCTGTCACATACACTTTTTTCCCGTGTTCGTGAGCAAAACGGATTCCCTCAGCCATATCTTCCTTAGAAAAGTTTTTTGCCTTTGCCCGAAGTCCATACATTTCACCGCCGATATAAACCGCATCGGCACCATAATAAACGGCTGTCTTTAACACTTCCAAACTGCTTGCCGGGGCAAGAACCTCCGGCTTTTTTCGATTATTCTCCATGAATTACTCTCCCTTTCCATTTCTTTTTTTCGTACTAATTGTCATGCCATCGGCAATCGGCAGACAGATTGTTTCTAATTCTTCCTTCTCACACAAAACTTGTAAATATTCCCGCATACGTCCATGTATCGTACGATCTCTGCGCAGTACCGCATATCGGGATTCCAACACATCACCATCATGAAAAATATTATCGGACACAAGCATCGCGTCATCTGCCATCAAAGCAATAACATCCGGCAAAAAATTCAAATACTGTCCCTTTGCCGCATCCATAAAGATAAAATCATAGGATTTTCCTTTTGTTAAAAGTTGTTTTAATACTTCCGCTGCATCACCTTCAAGCAACGTAATCCTGTCATCTTCATCCAGCATCTCTAAATTTCCTCGCGCTTCTTTTAAGCGCATCTCAACTTTTTCAATTGTCGTAATATGTGAAGATTTTGGCAAATACTCACGCATGCAAAGAGCGGAAAATCCAACCGCTGTTCCAATTTCTAAAACCTCTTTCGGCTTTCTCTCCCGCAGCAAGAAACGCAACATATCTCTTGTGCCGGACCTTACCAGAGCGGGCTTGCCTGCTGCGGTGATCACTGCGTCTGCATCTTCTACGCCGTACTGGGTACGATAGATTGCTTCTACGTTACCTAACTGACCCATGAACATTGCGTAGCTGATCTTGCCATCGCCATTCAGATCAATAGCATCGAAGTTGTCTACTACATACTGACCAACCATCTTACCCTGCATATGACCTGCTTCGGGAGCATCGGTTCCAACGAATGCACACTTGTCATAGCTGCCTAATACCTTACCTTCATCCTCATCGGATTCTACCGCACGGTTGAAGAAGATAACGGGGATTCCTGCTGCGCTTGCCTTGTCAACGATGGCCTGGGAAGCGTCTACGGAACCGGATGTTACGATGTTGACGATCAGAAGGTTGGTACCCTGTGCAATAGCGGTATCGATCTGCTCGTTCTGGGTGGTCTGGTTACTGTTGCCGTCATAATTCTGGAACTTGATGCCTGCTTCGGTAAGCGCATTATCCAGTGCAGTACGCACGCTGGAGATGTATGTATCACTGTAGGTGTAATAGAATACTCCTACATTCAACTCTCCCTTTCCTCCGCCGCTCTTTCCGCACGCTACGAGGCTGAGCATCATAATGCCGACCAACAGTAGTGACATGAACTTTTTCATATAAAATACCTCCTTGTTTTGATGAAAATGTATGTGTTTCATCTCTTGATGAGGTAATTATATGGCATCTTGTACATAAAAGATATACAAAATCTTACGCATGGGGTTAAAAAATATACTATTCTGTACACATTTTGTTCATGTTCTGTACATAATTTGTAACTATTCAGAGCCGAAAAGCATTACATAATTTCGTCGAACGCTTGCATTCGTAAGAATTATGTAATGCTTATTCGGCGAAGTAACCACATGAGCAAAAGAATAGCTCTGAAAGAGCGGTTTTGCGAGTGAGGTTCTGAATAGTTACTTTCTCTCTTCAAAAGAGAACAATATCTTCTGGCTCTCCCGCTCGTACATGTTCTCTCTGGTCACAATAGTGGTGGCTGTGTCTATCACGCTGGGGCCGCCGGTCTGTCCGTTGATCAGGTTCGCCGCCGTCTCCACTCCCAGATACCCCATGGCATAGGGGTTCTGCACGATCAGGGCATCCACCTCCCCGGTCTCCAACATTCCCACAGAGACCACATTGGAGTCAAATGCCACCACCTGCGTCCTGTCTCCCCGGTCCAGATCCCGGATGGCCCAGCCCACACCGAGGCTGGTCCATTCGTTAAAGGTCACCACCACATTGATCCTGGAATCCGACAAAAGCATCTCTTTTGCTCCCGCTCTGGCATCCTCCGTGGTGGAAAGGACATTGATGGTGGTAATATCCTTTACTCTCGGGTCCTGCTCCACCGTCTGCCGGAATCCCAGTTCCCGTTGCTGCCCGTTGGCGGAATTCACATCATAATTCACGATACCGATATACAGTTCGTCTTCTCCCGCCGCCAGAGCTGCTTCCGCCGCCTTCACACCGGCCTGCAGGTTATTGGTCCCAATGCGGCAGCTTACCATACTGCTGTTGACATCACTGTCAATGACAACGATCTTAATTCCTCTCTGGGCGGCCTGACCGATGATCTCCGCATTGGCATTGTAATCCACCGCAGAGAAAACGATCACATCCACTCCGTCCTCCATGGCCTGCCGTACCATCTCATTCTGGGTCACATAATCTTCTTCCGATTCCGGGCCGTTAAACGTAACATTCAGATTGTATTCCGTAGCCGCCGCCCGGGCACCCGCAAAGACACTTTTAAAAAAGGCGCTCTCCGTGGACTTCACGATCATAGCCACCTGGGTTTTCCCTGTCTCAGCTTCTTTTCCGCATCCACACATGCTCATAAGAAGCAGGACACCCACAGCCAGCAGGGACAGTATTTTTTTCATTTTCTGTTTTCTCATACTTTCTCCCATCCTGCCGCTGCATTTTCTTCCACCTTTGGCATCCGTATGATCACAGTAGTGCCTTCATCCAGTTCGCTTTCTATGGAAAGACCGTACTTTTTTCCGAAATAAATCTTAATCCTGTCGTTGACGTTCTTGATGCCAATGCCAGAATTATCTCCCGGCTCCTTATGAAGGATCGACCGACACTGTTCCTCTGACATACCGACACCGTTATCCTCCACCCGGAAGATCACATCTTCCCCTTCGCTGTAGATGCGGATCAGAATCCGTCCTTCATCCACCATGCGGTCCAGTCCGTGATAGATGGCATTTTCGATAATGGGCTGCAGGGTGATCTTGTTACAGTAATATTGCAGACAGTCCTCTTCCACCTGAAACTCATAGGAAAACTGATTCTTATAGCGGAAATTCTGGATCTTTAAATAGCTTCTGGCATGCTCTACTTCTTTTTCAATGGTGATCAATTCGTGCCCCTTGCTGATACTGATACGAAACAGTTTCGCCAGAGCATTGACCATCTCCACGGCATCCTGACACCTTTCTTCCTCGCAGAGCCACCCGATGGCATCCAACGTATTATATAAGAAGTGGGGATTGATCTGGGCCTGCAGAGCCTTTAACTCCGTTTTGCGCAGGGAAATCTCTTCCTGACGTACCTGCTTCATCAGTTTCTGGATCTTTCTTACCATGTGCTCGTAGGACTGTGACAGTGCCTCGATCTCCGTGGTGCCTTCCACAGGCTGATAAACATATCCCGCAGCATCCTTTTCGAACTCTTCCATAGCCCGGATCAGACGCTGCACCGGATTGGTCACCAGTCTGGATACCAGAACACTGACCACCATGGTCGTCAGCAGAATGATTGTCAGCATGACACAGATGTTTCCCACCAGTTCCATCTCTTTGGCCGTCACCAGTTCACTGATATAGCTGACACCCACCACCTTCCAGTTACAGTTATCCAGCGCCCGGACACTACAGATCAGTTCTTCGGTCTCAAAGGAACCGTTGTGGCTCAGATCCAGTCCCTCCGTGGCTTCCGTCTTAAGACCAGAATACAGCAGCTGCTGTTGGGGATGATAGATGATCTCTCCATTACTGTCTGTGATAAAGCAGTAGCCATGCTGTCCGATTCCCACATCGTCCACATAATCCGATATTTTGGAGAAACGGATATCAATGACTACCCGCAGCTTCTGTCCGTCTGCTCCGGGAATCTCCTGTAAGACCGATACCACCCAGGGATAATAGTCCTGCAACAGAGATTCCACATGGGGTTCCGACAGATAGAGTACCCCGGGGCTGTAGGAATCCAGTTCGATATAAGACAGATCCTTCAGATAATGTTCCTTCAGAGTATGAGTTCCCGTATGGGAATCCACCAGCTTCCCCTGCTCATCATAGATATAGACCGCCACCAGATCCGACCGGACACTGCAAAGAGTCTCCAGTGTCTGCCCGGTACTTCCGCCGCTCTTTGTCAGATCCTTCTCGATCAGACTCATGATCTCCTGCATATCTCCGATGTAGTTAGAAATGGTATTGGAAGCCTGAGTCACCGCCTGTTCACTGCTGGTATGTGCCGCCTGTTTCATACTTCCGACATAAAGAGAAAAAAAGTAAAAAGTGGACCACAGCAAAAACAGGGTAACCAGTCCCACCACTAATGTCGTAATGATAAAAGAAAGGGACGTTTTTTGCTTCTTCATATCTTATTCTTTCTCCTGTCGCATGGCATTGGGAGATACCCCGCAATACTTTTTAAAGCAGTAGCTGAAATAATGCTGATCGCTGTAACCGCAGCGCTCCGCAATCTCCCGCATCTTCATGGAACTGCCCAGTACCAGTTCCCTTGCCGTTTCGATCCTCTTTTTCGTCAACAGATCCACGAAGCTTGACCCGGTCTCTTTTTTGATCAGGGCACTCAGGTAATTGGGGCTCACATGAATGCTGTTGCTGACGCCCACCAGAGACAGGGACGGATCCCCATACTCCTTGTCGATGATCTGCATGGCCTTTTCACACAGGATCTGGCTGCTCTTTTTCTTGCCCGCATTGACCAGTTCCCATACTTCCAGGCAAAGTGCCGTGAAACGATCCCTGGATTCCCGTATCGGACCTTCCAGCATGGCAAAACGCTGGAGCAGGGCGGAATCTTCTGTCACCGTATAGGCAATGCGGATCAGCGCCGAGGACATCCGGAAGATCAGGAATTTGCATTTCAGGGCAGCATCCTGCTGCACCTCCAGTTTGCCGAATACATCCTTCAGATAGTTTTCCAGTTCCTCTCGGGAACCACCACGGATCAGATTCTCCATCTGAGTAACACATTCCGCCGCCAGCTCCATGTCCATGGTGTTATCCCGCTCTTCATCGGCAATATAATGGATGCCGCTCTCTCCCGGAGTGCAATATCCCAATGCACTCATAGCTCCTCTGTAGGCCTCGTGGCATTCTCCCAGATGTTCTCTGATACGGCTGACACCGATATGACAATGCATTTTCAGAATGCGTTCCGTACTCTGTACCATCTCTCCCACGGCAATATGCAGATACCGGTCGAAGGTCGACGTGGTGGCCGCCAGCACTGCAATGATCCTGCCGTCCATGGCAAAAGAATAATGCTTCATATATTTTTGCAGTATCATATCCACGGAATGTACCAGTTCCGGTCTCGTACGGTTCTTCCCGTTGGTATCCTCCACCGTGATGGCCAACACCGCATACTGAAAGGCATTATTACGATCCTTCAAAAAGCCGTTGCCAACCGCCTGTTCCTGTAAAAGTTCCTCCCGGTCCTGCCCCTCAAAGCTGGCATAATCATCTAGCAAAAGGGGCAGAAAAAACTGTTGCAGATCCGGATTATCATGTTTTCTGGCATCAAATTCCGCAAAGATTCCGTCGATCTTAAGCTTGATCTTCTTCAGTTCTTCCGTCAGATCCACCATAGTGATAGGTTTCAACATATAACTGATGATATTGTACTGGATGGCCTGCTGGGCATAAGAAAATTCATCGAAGCCGCTTAAGAAGGCGATCTGTGTGGTAGGACGTACCTCTCTGACCTGTCTTGCCAGCTCGATTCCGGAGACAAAAGGCATCCGGATATCCGTAAGTAGCAGATCCGGTTCCATCCTCTCCACCAGTTCCAAAGCTTCGATGCCGTTCTCCGCTTCCCCCACGACTTGAAATCCGATGCTCCCCCAGTCGATCTTCCTTATGATTGCTCTGCGTAATTCCTCTTCGTCATCTGCCACTACGATTGTATACATCGCTGTCCCTCTCTGGTATGTATTATTTTAAGGTAAGTATCTTCCCGGAAAACGCAATGGGAAGGGATATTTTTCTGGTACTGTTTTCGCCTGCAAACAGAATCTGGGCAATGCCGTCAGCCGATACGGACGCAATCCTGCCGGTTCCGTATTTCTGATGCTGTACTTCCCGTCCGGACTCACAGGCTGCGATGCAGGCCTCCACTTCCCGTGGCGGCAGCTTCTGCACCTTTTTGTCCGGTGTCTTTAGCAGCGAGCCTCTGATCCCGACAGCCGTACCGGTCTTTCTTACAGCGTTTAACGGCTTCGTTTTCTCAAACACTTCTCCTGAAAAAGCAGAGGTCAGATTCGGTCCAAAGGTAAATACATACAGCTGTTCCTTCGCTCTCGTCATTCCCACATAATAAAGCCTTCTCTCTTCCTCATAGGCATTTGCCTCCGGGGAATCCGATACACAGCCCCTCCCCGGAATCTGGGAAGGGATCACTCCCGCCAGCATATCCGCCAGATACACTCTTGTGTATTCCAGTCCCTTGCTGGAATGGATCGTGGACAGGATAAAATTACTCTTCGGATCCCCGCAGCCCTCTCGCATCATCTCCTGCAGCTTCTGTAATCTTGCAGGGAAATCAAACAGGCTGTTCTCCTGATCTCCCAGGGCCTTTAATATCTCCGCCTTGCCACTGTCCAACCCGTGGGTATCCATGAATTCCTGATATCCCATATAATTCAGGATCCGGTAGATAGCTTTTCCTGCTGACTCATACCGCATATTGTCCAGATGGGTAGCCAGTGCCTTGCACTGTTTTCTGGTGTAAACGGATACCTCATCCATTTCCGCCACCGTATCCAACAGTGTCAGTCGTCTGGTATTGGCATCCACCGCCTCCATGGCCGCCTTTTTGCTGATACCGGCTCCCATTTTGTAATAGATCCGAAGAAATGCCTCCCCATCCCATGGATCCAGAGACAACTGAATAAAATCACAGATATCGTTGACCACCGGATGGGAAAAGAAGGTCATATCCGAATTTTTCACCCGGTAGGACAATCCTTTACGTTCCAACAGATCAATGATGGGAAGTGCACTTTCGTTATTCCGGTATAATACTGCCGTCTCCTGTTCACAGTCCTGGGCTACTTTCAGCAGATAATTGTACTGTCCCTGTCTGGATACTGCCTTGATCTCTGTAACGCAGCCACCACCTTCTCTGGCCGCGGTCATCTTCTTCGGATGTCTGTTTTTATTCTTCTGGATCAGAGTATCCGCCGCCCGGACGATCTCCTGCCTGCTGCGGTAATTGGTCTCCATGAGAAGGATCCCTGCTCCCGGGTGTCTGTCCTCAAAGGAGACAAGTGCCTGCGGGTAAGCTGCCCGGAAGCCGTAGATACTCTGGTCTTCATCTCCCACCATAAACAGATTCCGGCTCTGCGCCGCCAGCAGGTCGATCATATCATGCTGTATTTTCGAAGTATCCTGCGCTTCATCCACACAGAAATACCGATACTGCTCCCTGAAATGTGCAAGTACCTCAGGATACTGTTCCAGAATTCTGAGGGCGTAGATCATCTGATCATCGTAATCGATCATCTGCATCTGCCTGAGTTTCGCATTATAAGTACGGAATATCTCCGGGAATTTCTCCACATCCGTGTCCATATCCCGGATTTTCTCCGGTGTCAGACGCATATTTTTCGCATAGGTGATATCCAGCTGGGTCTCTTTGATATCATTTTCCGTGGCGTATTTCCCCGTTACTTCCAGAAAAGACTGTTTGACGGCCGCCGAGGCTTCCTTATCTGCCACCTGAAAAGGCGTTTTCCCGGTACGGTAGGCAAAATATTGCAGTACCTTCTGGGAGATGCCGTTGATGGTGCGAAACTCCAGCCGCTCTGCATCCGCTTCTCCGAACATCCCCGCAAACCGCCTGCGCATATCATTCGTTGCCGCCACCGTATAGGTCACTGTCAGGATCGACTCCGGTGTTATTCCCAGGCAATAGATCATATAGCCCAGTCTGCTGACCAGTACGGTGGTCTTACCGCTTCCTGGAACCGCAAGAAGCAGTACCGGACCTTCCGTAGCCTGTACCGCCTGCATCTGCTGTTCGTTTAACTGTATGTGATAGTTCCGTACAAATTCCGTAAAATTCAATTCATTGTCCCACTTTCCGCCTCCGGCATTTTTCTGCCTTCCTTTGTCGCTATCGGCTCACCGTCCAGTACTGCATCCAGAAGGATACCATTCTCATCGTAAGACAGTTTTAAGGAGAAAAAGGGGCGGTTCTCACGAAGCAGCCGGAAAAATATCTTGTCCCCTTCCCAGAGATCCAGTTCCTCCACCTTATTGATCTCCACCCATTCCAGCGCTCCTTCGTCACACTCCCTCGGTTCCCCCGTAAATCCATCCGCCGTATACAGGCACATATACTCACAGACGTCCCGGTATAAAAAGGTGATGATTCCCCGGAACCGGTAGGCCGTCAGAGTATACCCTGTCTCTTCCTTTACTTCCCGGAGCACACAGTCCTCCGGGCTTTCGTCCGCCTCGAAATGACCACCCACGCCGATCCATTTGTCTTTGTTAATGTCATTTTCCTTCTTCACCCGGTGAAGCATCAGATATTTTCCGTCCTGCTCGATGTAGCAGAGCGTGGTCAGATTTCTGAGCTGCTGTATACTCATTTTCTTTCTCCTCTATATCCCTATCCTCTGAAAAATCTGTCCAAAATTATTATTTCTTACAATGTTCCGCAATGGCTGCGATCGCTTTCTCCATCTGGAACGGTTCCGCCAGATGTGCATTCCTTCCGGCGGTCAGACATTTCTTCGCATCTTCTTCATACGTCAGCGCATTTTCCCTATTCCTCACATTACAAATCCATTTTTGCATTTGAATGTATATTTAATTTATTTTACCATGTTAACTGCCGGACGGCAACCTTATTGCTCCAGCATATTCTCAATAAAAATCCCATATCCTCTGGTACTGTCCTGCACGAGAACATGGGTGACGGCCCCTACGAATTTACCGTTCTGGATGATAGGTGCACCGCTCATTCCCTGGACGATTCCTCCGGTCAGGGCGATCAGGTCAGAATCTGTGACTTTCAGTTCGATTCCCCGGTTCACGTTGTCATGATCGAGATGAATGTCGGTGATCTCGATATCATAGTATCTGGTGGTGCCGTCTACGGTACACAAAATCTGCGCCGGTCCCTTTCGGATCTCCTGTTTTAATCCAATGGGCATCGCCTCTTCCGTTCCCATTGCCAGTGCTTTGTCATTGCACTTGCCGAAGATTCCCCGGACACTGTTGCCGGTAATATCCCCCAGAATCCTGTCATCAGAATAGACGATCATTCCCGTCATTTCCCCCGGATGACCGGCCGTTCCCTTCTGAATGGAGATGATCTCCGTCTGGTACAGGGTTCCGTCATTCATTTCCATCAGGTTGCTGGTGTCCACATCATTGATTCCATGCCCCAGTGCTCCGAAATTTCCCTGACTGTCAATGTAGGTCATGGTTCCCACACCCTGGGCATTGTCCCTGACCCAGACACCAATCTTATATTTCTTCGTCTGATCCTGTACCGGATCGATTTTAACATCAAAATATTCTTCGCCCCGCCGGATCGTCAAAATCGCTGCTTCTCCATTACCGTTTTCGATCCGGGTGATCAGATCATCCTTGTCCGCCACTTCCGTGCCGTTCAGTTTCACCACATAATCGCCGCTTTTCAAAATATGTTCCGCCGGAGCCACCTTCTCCCCATTGACAGAACGGAACTCTCCGGTACCTATGACCATTACCCCTTCGGTCTTGACATAGATTCCGATGGGAACGCCTACCGGGATCAGCTGCTGATCCTCGATCACCCGGATCCCCACCTGCTTAAAAGGCAGGATCCCGAACAGCTTCACCTGCATCTCAAGGCTGTCCGTCATTCCGGTCTTCATAGTCACCGGCTGACTCAGATCCAGTGTCACGGCACCTTGGGGAATATTACTGGTTCCCTGTTCACTGACACTTAAAATCTCACCTTTTGCGGGAATATCCAGTGCCAGTGATTCCTCCGATTCCGCCCGCATATAAATGACAGAAGGAATACTGCTGTCCACCAGATAATAGCTGTAGCCCAAAAGTCCCATACCGGCCAGGATAAGGGCAGCACAAAGGCAAGCCCGGTAAATCCGCAGTCTGCGCACCTTCTGTTTCCAGAGCTGCAAAATGATGACTGCATCTTCTCCTGCCTGCCTTTTTACTTTTTCCGTTTCCGTGATCCATAGCTTCATACACATTCCCCCACTGAACTTCTGTCATTGCTGTATAGGGTATAGTGTACGTCACATTCCTATTTTTAATCTGTGATCACCGGGATTTGCGGTTTACAGTTTTCTCCAGTTTAACCACAAATGACCACATTCCCACTGCTTTTATATTCCTCCGGGCAGTCGTCCGTCAGAATCGTTCCGCTCTGAAACGCCCCGAAGGTCACAGAGCTGACATTTCCGAACTTAGAATGATCTGCCAGAATAAAACATTCTCTGCATTGTCCCATGGCAGTCTTTTTCACCATGGCCTCATTCATATCCGGTGTGGTCAGACCACTCTGCCTGCTGATCCCGTTGGTTCCAAAAAAGCCTTTGGTAAAATGATAGCTCTGTAAATTCATCAGTGCCTGATTGCCTACCACAGCCTCAGTAGAGCCCTTCAATTCTCCGCCGACCAGATACACGCGGAATCCCGCTGCTGCCAGCGTCTTGGCGTGAGCTACTGCATTGGTCACGAAAATGGCACTTTTCTCCGTCAGAAAAGAAAGCATGCATGCCGTGGTTGTTCCGGCATCCAGATAGACGAAATCCTCCGGCTGGATCAGTGCTGCCGCTTTGGCAGCCACCAGCTGTTTGGCTTCCACATTGACTTCTGCCTTCTGTTCCACCG
>OKRY01002734.1_pt1 | contig 13505 bp, 12 predicted proteins | sample 1601121 | NCBI WGS metagenome assembly OKRY01 (sample SAMEA3541546, study PRJEB24748) | human gut metagenome | biome: human gut; feature: human-associated habitat; material: faeces | place: China | collected 2012
CTTGGCCTCGCTGGTCTCGATGAAGCGGATGTTGCCCAGCTTGCCGATCTCGCCGATGGCCACCACCTTGTCCTCCCGGGCCAGAGCGCGGATGGCGTCCAGGTCCTCCGGGCGAAAATCGCCGCAGTTTTCCGGATGGATGCCCACGGCGGCGTAGACATGGGGGAAGCGGCGGGCCAGCTCCACCGCCGTCCGGGAGGACGCCACGGTGCAGCCGGGATTCACCACCAGGCCGACGCCCTGCTCCGGCAGGGAGGCCAGCAGGGTCTCCCGGTCGCCGTCGAACTGGTCGTCGTCATAGTGGGCGTGGGTGTCAAACAGCATAGGGGGCCTCTCAATCCAGGCGGACCCGGCCCAGTCGGGCGTCGGCCACATACTCGCTTTTCAGCCGGCGCAGCTGGTCCATGTGGGGGGCCCGCAGGTGGGCCTGCTGCTTCTCCTCCGTCTGCCACTGCTCCACCAGGAGGATCTCGTCGGCATTCTGGACAGACAGGAAATAGTCATACCGCAGGCAGCCGTCCTCCCGGCGGATGGCGTCGATGACGCCATGGGTGGTCAGCTGGCGCAGGAAGGTCTCCCGGCAGCCGGGCTTGGCCAGATAGCGCACATACAGAGTCAGGGTGTTTTCCATGGTGATTTCTCCTTTACGAATAGCACCGGTCCAGAATTTCGATCATGGCGGCCATGGCGTTTTCCCGGCAGTCCGGCAGGATGTGGATCCCCGGCACCCGGTGCACCGCCGGAATGGCGTTTTCCGGGGCGAAGGCCATGCCGGCGTATTCCAGCATGGGGATGTCGTTGTACGTATCGCCCACGGCGGCGGCATCGGCGATATCGATGCCGAGTTGCTCGCACAGGTGCGCGACGCCCGAACCCTTGTCGACGCCCAGGTTCATAAAGTCGATCCACTCGCGGCCGGCATTGGTGACATAGAGCTGATCCGAGAACGCGGGGTTATAGGTCTCGCGGAACGCGGGCTCGGCATCGTAGGCGGGGAAGAAGATCGAGATCTTATTGGACTCGATATCAATGCCCTCAAAGGTGTCGACGTAGTTGATCGTGTTGTAGTAGACGCTGATCTCGTCGTGGTATTGATGGTCGCGGGCAAGCACGTAGAACTCGTCGAAGCAGCACAGGACGGGGACAGCGCGAGGATCCTCCGAGGCGCGGCTCAAGACCTGCTGGTACAGCTCCACGTCGATAATGCTCTTATAGATATAGCTGCCACGATAGATTACGCATGCGCCGTTGTCGGGACAAAAGGCGAGGCGGTTCTTGATGCCCTCGAACATCTCTTCGAGCTTGGGGGCGGGACGTCCGCTGGCGGGGCAGAATACGATGCCGGCTTCGGCGAGCTTGTCCAGGCGTTCGTCAAGGCCTTGCGGCAGCACGCGCTCGTCGGTCAGCAGTGTCTTGTCCATGTCGACGGCGATGAGCTTAATGTTTCCGATATTGGCGTCCGATTCGTAAGTTTGCATAAAAGCGAGCCTTTCGTTTCGAAATTGTTTCAGACGTTATAACCATCAACTCGTAGTCAGGCGTATTTTCGCAGGATTGGCGCGCGTTTGCATCTCTTTTGGTGCGCAAAAGAGAACTTAACCTCGCGTAACCGCGCTCTACCCCCGCGCCACCGGCGCGTGAAGCCGCTTCCCTAAAAAATGAAACGAGGCGTTTCTATGAACTACGAATCCGCTTTGGAATACATCCACGCTGTCCAGTGGGCCGGCCACAAGCCGGGCCTCAGCCGCACCCGCACTCTGCTGGCGGCGCTGGGCGACCCCCACAAGAAGCTCCGCTTCGCCCATGTGGCGGGCACCAACGGCAAGGGCAGCACTGCCGCCATGCTGGCGTCCTGCCTGCAGGCGGCGGGGTATAGGGTGGGCCTGTACACTTCGCCTTTTATCAACCGCTTCAACGAGCGCATTCAGGTAAACGGCGAACAGATACCCGACGACGCGCTGGTGCGTCTGGTGGAGCGCGTCCGCCCGGCGGCAGACGCCATGGCTGACGTCCCTACCGAGTTCGAAATTATCACGGCCCTGGGGATGCTCTGGTTCGCGGAAGAAAAATGCGACATCGTGGTGCTGGAAGTGGGCCTCGGCGGTACGCTGGACTCTACCAATGTCATCGACCCGCCCGAGTGCGCGGTCATCACGGCGCTGGGCATGGACCATGTAAAAGAACTCGGCCCTACCATCGCGGACATCGCCGCCGCCAAGGCCGGCATCATCAAGCCGGGCAGTCCGGTGGTGAGTTACGGCGGTGTGCCGGAAGCGGACGCTGTCATCGCCCGTGTGGCCAAGGAGCAGAACGCGCCTCTCACGGTGGTGGATCTCTCCCGCCTCAAAGTGGAGGGCGGCGACCTCGACGCCGTCACTTTCGATTTCGACGGGCTGGACGGTGTCCGTCTGCCCCTCATCGGCAGCTATCAGCCGAAAAACGCCGCCCTCGCTATCACGGCCCTCCGTGTGCTGCGGGGCAGGGGATGGAACATCCCCGACAGCGCCATCCGCACCGGCCTCGAGCAGGTGAGCTGGCCGGGCCGGTTCGAGCTGCTGCGGCATTCGCCCGCTTTTCTATTGGACGGCAGTCACAACGCCCACGGGATGCGGGCCACCGTCCAGAGCCTCCGGGACCGCTTCCCGGGGCAGAAGTTCGTCTTTCTGCTCAGCATCATGGCTGACAAGGATGTGGACGAGATGCTGGCGCTGCTGCTGCCGCTGGCAAAGCGGTTCGTCACGGTTGCAGCCCACACGCCCCGCGCCATGCCCGCTGAGACGCTGGCAGAGCACATCCGCGCCCGGGGCGGAAAGGCTGAGGCAGCGGCGGACATCCCGGCGGGCGTTGCCCGCGCGGTGGAGCTGGGCGGCGACGGCCCGGTGTGTGCGCTGGGGACTCTCTACTTCTCTGGCGACGTCCGGCAGGCGTTCGCCCGGCTGACCGTAGAATAAACGACAAAAAGAAAAGCGATGGCCCAGTGCAGATGGGCCATCGCTTTTTTGCCCTTTCGGGCAAGCAGGGTAAATGATAAGAAGGTAAATGAAGGAAATAGCAATAATAAGAAGGTAAAAACAAGAAGAAAAACAAGGGCAGCGGGACGTTATGTATCCAACAGCCTGCCTTTGTTGGATACAACAATAGCACGATTACAGAAAAATTACAAGACCTTTTTTGAAAAAACTTCTAAAAAAGGGGCGAAACGCTGTACTTTTGGCACAACGCACAAATCCTGGGGAGATTCACCGGCAAATTGACGAAGCACGAAACGGCGGGGTGTTTCAAACAAGAACACTATAAATTTTCGTAAGCTGCTCTCCGGCTCTTGCACGGCGGAGGAGGCTGTGCTAAGATGATAGCGTAAAATGAGAAGTCTGCGCTGAAATGAAAAACAGATGTGATATTGCAAACGACAAAGGAGAATATAGATGTTAAAAAATGCGTCAGCTGGCGAAAAGGCCGGCTGGTTCAACGGGCGGACGCCGCTGTTTTCCCAGAAAGACCTGCTGCGGCTGGTGGGGCCGCTGCTCATCGAGCAGTTTCTGGCCGTGACGGTGGGCATGGCCGACACCATGATGGTCTCCCGCTGCGGCGAGGCGGCCATCTCGGGCGTCAGCCTCGTGGATATGATAAACAACCTCATCATCGTGCTGTTCGCGGCGCTGGCCACCGGCGGCGCGGTGGTGGTGAGCCAGTATCTGGGCGCGAAGGAGCAGGAAAAGGCAAATGCCAGTGCGGGTCAGCTCATCCTGCTGAGCGCCATCTTGGGTACCATGGTGGCTGCGGTCTGCATCCTTTTCGCCCGACCCATGATAAGCGCCTGCTACGGCTCCATCGACGCGGACGTTCTGGACGCCGGCGTCCTCTACCTTAAAATAACCGCCCTGAGCTACCCCTTCCTCGCGCTGTACAACGCGGGCGCGGCCCTCTTCCGCAGCATGGGCAACTCCAAGATCTCCATGCAGATCAGCGTCCTCATGAACATCATCAACATCGTGGGCAACGCAGTCTGCATCTTCGGCCTGAAAATGGGCGTCGATGGCGTTGCATGGCCCAGTGTCGTCTCCCGTGTCATCGCGGCGGTGCTCATTCTGGGCCGCTGCTACCAGAAAGGCCATGCCCTCACGGTGCCGAGGACCGTTAAGCTCGATACCGGTATGGCCAAGCGCATCCTCGGCATCGGCGTGCCGTCGGCCTTTGAGAACAGTCTGTTCGAGGCGGGCCGCATCGTCGTGGTCAGCATGATCTCCACTTTCGGCACCGTCCAGATCGCCGCCAACGCCGTCGCCAACAACCTCGATGGTGTGGGCTGCATCCCGGGCAAGGCCATCGGCCTTGCCATGATAACCGTCGTGGGCCGCTGCATCGGCGCAGGGGATAACGAGCAGGCCGTCTATTATACAAAGAAGCTGCTGGGCTGGGCCTATCTCGTCATGGGTGTGCTGAATGGATTGATCCTGATTTTTGTCCGGCCTCTGGTGGGAATTTACGAGCTTTCGGGCGAGACGATGGAGCTCTCCATCATTCTGGCCTGCATCCACGCGGGCTTTGCAATGCTGCTCTGGCCTCTCTCCTTCGTGCTTCCCAACGCCCTGCGCGCCGCCAACGACGTCAAGTTCACGATGATCGTCTCCATCGCCAGCATGGCCTGCTGGCGTGTGGGCTTCAGCTATATCATCGGTGTGCGGATGGGCATGGGTGCCATCGGCGTCTGGATCGCCATGGTGGTGGACTGGGTCTGCCGCGTGACCTGCTTCGTGACCCGCTTCCGCAGCGGCGTCTGGAAAGAAAAATATAAGGCCTGAAAACAGAAAGGAACGTTACATGAAACTCATCAGCTGGAATGTGAACGGGCTGCGCGCCTGTCTGACCCACGATTTTGCCGCGAGCTTCGCCGCGCTGGACGCGGACGTGTTCTCGGTGCAGGAGACCAAGATGCAGCCCGGGCAGGCCGACTTCGCCCCCGAAGGCTACACGGAATATACATACTCGGCGGAGAAGAAGGGCTACTCCGGCACAGCCTGCTGGTGCAAGACCGCGCCGCTGAGCGTGACCACCGGCATCGGCATTGAAGAGCACGACCACGAGGGCCGTGTGCTGACGCTGGAATACCCGGAGTTTTACCTCGTCAACTGCTACACCCCCAACAGCCAGGACGGCCTGAAGCGGTTGGACTACCGGATGACATGGGAGGACGCCTTCCGCGCCTACCTGCTGGAGCTGGATGCCAAAAAGCCGGTCATCCTCTGCGGCGATCTGAACGTGGCCCACGAGGAGATCGACATCAAAAACGCCAGGACAAACCGGATGAGCGCCGGTTTTACTGACCAGGAGCGGGCCAAGATGACCGAGCTGCTGGCGGCGGGCTTCACCGACAGCTTCCGCGCCATCCACCCGGACGAGGTGAAATACAGCTGGTGGAGCTACCGTTTCCACGCCCGGGAGAAGAATGCGGGCTGGCGCATCGACTATTTCATCGTCTCGAACCGCATTGCGGACAAGATAAAAGCCGCCGAGATACACAACGAAGTGTTTGGCTCCGACCACTGCCCGGTAGAGCTGGACATCGACTTATAAGGAGGGCTCTATGCTCAAAAGCTATCTCATCGTATTCTTTATCTCAATGCTGCCCCTCATCGAGCTGCGCGGCGCCATCCCGGTGGGCATCGGGATGGGGCTGCCCATCCTGCCGACCTATCTGGTCTGTGTGGTGGGCAATATGCTGCCGGTGCCGTTCATCTATCTGTTCGCCCGTAAAGTTCTCATCTGGGGCTACCACAAACCCATCATCGGCCCCTTTTGCCGTTTCTGCATCGTCAAGGGCGAAAAAGGGGGTCGTGCGCTGGAAGCCAAGGCCGGGCGCGGCCTCGTGGCGGCACTGCTGCTCTTCGTGGGCATCCCGCTGCCGGGTACCGGCGCATGGACCGGCACGCTGGCTGCGTCCATCCTCGACATGAAGTTCAAAGATGTGCTCATCGCCTGCATGGGCGGCGTGCTGCTGGCCGGGATCATCATGGGTCTGGCAAGCGCAGGTCTTTTGGGAGCGCTGAGCGGTCTGTTTGCGGTGTAAGGCTGGTTTTCCATCGCAAAGTGTGCTAGAATAACAACAGCGTGTCTTGAGTAAAGACGAAGAAAGGACGAATCAAAGATGCAAGAGGCTTTGAACCAGAAAATCGACGCATTTGTTGCGGCGAACAAAGAGCAGATCCTGAAAGACATTGCCACGCTGGTGTCCATCAACAGCGTGGAAGGTGCCCCGGAAGAGGGCGCACCCTACGGCGCAGGCCCCCGTGCCGCGCTGGACAAGACGCTGGAGCTGGCCGCAGGCATGGGCCTTGCGACCCGCAACTGCGAGAACCATATCGGCTACGCCGAGTTGGCCGGTGCCGATGCCGAGAAGTATCTGGCTACCATCTGCCATGTGGACGTGGTGCCGGAGGGCAACGGCTGGACGGAAGACCCCTTCAAGATGGAGATCCGCGACGGCTGGATGATCGGCCGCGGTGTCGCTGACGACAAAGGCCCCATGGTCGCCACCCTGTACGCCCTGAAGTTCCTCAAAGAGGAGGGCGTCTCCCTGCGCTATCCCATCCGCGCTCTCGTCGGCGACAACGAGGAGACTCATATGCACGATGTGGACTACTACCTCGCCAACTACCCGGCCCCTGTGTTCTGCTTCACCCCGGACGCAGAGTTCCCGGTCTGCAATGGCGAGAAGGGCCACTTCGACGGCAAGCTGGTCAGCCCCGTCTGCAACGGCGTCATCAAGGACTTCGTGGGCGGCGTCGCCACCAACGCTGTGCCTGACCGCGCCAGCGCTCTCGTGGCCACCGACATCACCAAGCTGCGCAACGCCCCCAACATCACCCTCGAGCCGGAAGGCGACGGTGTCCGCATCCGCGGCTGGGGCAAGTCCGGCCACGCTGCCATGCCGGAAGGCACTGTCAATGCCATCGGTCTGGTGGTGAACTACCTGCTGGACAATGACATCTGCAACGACGCCGAGCGCGCCTATCTGGAAGCCGTCAAGAAGCTGCACGACTCCACCGCAGGCGTGGGCCTCGGCATCGACTGCGCCGACGGACCCTTCGGCCCGCTGACCATCATCGGCGGCAAGATGTCCATGGTGGATGGCCGGATGGTCCAGACCATGGACAGCCGTTACCCCACCTGCACCGACGGTGACACCATCGCAAAGCAGATCCGTGCTGCCATCGGCACCGGCGCAGAGCTGACGGATGTGGGCAGCGCAAAGCCTTTCTACATCGAGGCTGACACCCCCGCCATCAAGGCCTGCATCGACACCTACAACGAAGTCACCGGCGAGAACGCAACGCCCTTCACCATGGGCGGCGGCACTTATGCCCGCCACTTCCCCTATGCTGTCAGCTTTGGCCCGGAGCACAGCGATATGGTGCTGCCCGAGTTCGGCGGCCCGATGCACGGCGCTAACGAGGCCGCTCCCATCGACAAGCTGCTGGAAGCCCTGAAAATTTATATCATCGCTCTGCTGCGGCTGGAGGAGATCGACTTTTGAGCCGGGTGCGCGTCTTAGTCATTGACGGGCAGGGCGGCGGTCTTGGCCGTCAGCTGACGGCGGCGCTTGCCGCGGGATGCCCGGACATCGAGCTGACCGCCGTGGGAACCAACAGCATCGCGGCTTCGGCCATGCTCAAGGCGGGCGCACACCGCGCCGCCACCGGCGAAAATGCCGTGGTGGTCAACTGCCGCCGGGCGGACATCATCGTCGGCCCCATCGGCATCGTCATCGCCGATTCGCTGCTGGGTGAGATCACCCCGGCCATGGCGGCGGCGGTCTGCCAGAGCAGTGCAACGCGGGTGCTCATCCCCATCAATCACTGCGATAACATCGTGGTGGGTGTGCCGGACCAGCCCATCGGCCAGCTGGTGACAGCGGCGGTGGAGAAGGTCAAAGAGTTGATACGATAAAGGAAAAACGGAAGCTCTCCCGAGGGAAAGCTTCCGTTTTTTAATGCTTGCGCTGCCGTGCGGCCACCTGCTGGGCCGTGGGGGGAATATCGCCCTGTGCGGCCTTTTCCAGCTGACCGATACGGCGGTCCAGATCCACCAGCCGCTGGGCCATGATGTCCGGCAGGTCCTGCTGGTCGAGGTCGTCGGCGGGATTGACGGCCTTGTTGTTGATGCGCACCACTTCGGCAGGGACGCCGACGGCGGTGCAGTTGGCGGGCAGGTTCTTGAGCACCACGCTGCCTGCGCCGATGCGGGCGTTGTCGCCGATATACACCGGACCCAGCACCTTGGTGCCTGCGCCGATAAGGACATTGTCGCCCAGGGTGGGGTGACGCTTGCCGGTGTCCTTGCCGGTGCCGCCGAGGGTCACGCCGTGGTAGATGGTGCAGTTGTCGCCGATCTCCGCCGTCTCGCCGAAGACGATGCCCATGCCGTGGTCGATGAACAGGCAGCTGCCGATCTTCGCGCCGGGGTGAATCTCGATGCCGGTCTTATGCCGACCCCGCTGGCTGACCCAGCGGGCGAGGAAAAAGTGCTTGTGCTCGAACAGCCAGTGGGCAATGCGGTGATAGACCAGAATGTGAAAGCCCGGGTAAAGCAGTATGACCTCCAGCACGCTGCGCGCTGCGGGGTCCTTGCGCTGGATGTTCCGCGCGTCCTCTAAAAGACCCATAATAGAAAACCTCCATTTTGCCGCCCGCAATGGCGGCCCCCTCTCTGGTAGACATTATAATAGCACATCTAAACTTTAATGTACAGTGAAATGGTAGGATATAAGAACAAAAATGAGGATTTTTTTGCACAGGGGCGCTGGCGGCGGGGGAGAAGAGGGACTTTTCGGTAGAGTAGCTAAAATTCGAGGCTTACGGATGCAAACCTTCTCACATGGAAATGAGGCCAAAAGCATTGACACATTTTGCGCTTCTATGCTAAAATATATCGAAAAAGAACGGATAGAAAAGGAGACGGGAGCATGAAGGCCAAGATGATGCGTGCAAAACTGAAAAATCAGTTTGCAGCCGTTTTTGCTGTGGCTCCAGTGTTTCCTTTTTTGATGTGCTGACTTTTCCCTTTGCAGGGAAAAGTTTTTTTTTGCTCTTCTGAGGGCAGACACACCCGGACGATGAAACCAGACAAACACAGACAGGGAGGTAATCTTATGCTGCTCATCAACGCTGTCAACGCCGAGGGCCGGCCTGTGGAGCTGTATGTAAAGGACGGAAAGATCGCCGCCGTCGGTCAGGACCTGGCCGCACTGGCCGGAGAAAACGAAACGGTGCTGGACGCCGGAGGACTGACCGTGCTGCCCGCTTTCGTGGACCTGCACTGCCACTGGCGCACGCCGGGCTTCGAGTACAAAGAGGACATTGAAACGGGAAGCCGCGCCGCAGCCGCAGGCGGCTACACCTTCGTGAACCTGATGCCCAACACAAAGCCTGTCTGCTCTTCGGCAGCACAGGCCGCGATGGTGGAACAGAAGGCCGCTGAGGTGGGCCTGTGCGGCGTGAACCAGACCGTCTCCATCACCGAGGATTTCGACGGCAAGACCATCGACCATCTCAAGACCCTGCCCGCTTCGGTCAGGTTCATCACCGAGGACGGCCACGGTGTGCAGGATAACGCCACCATGGCCCGGGCTTTCGCCATCTGCACCCAGCGGGACATTACCGTGATGAGCCACGCCGAGGATATGGAGATCAGCCCCTGGGACTATCGGCTGGCCGAGGACATCGAGACGGTGCGGAACTGCTGGCTGAGCGAGTATTACCAGACCCGCCTGCACATGTGCCACGTCTCCACCCGGGGCGCCATCGAGGCTATCCAGATGGCAAAGCTGCGGGGCGCACCTGTCACCTGCGAGGTGACGCCCCACCACCTGTGGTTCACCAATGATACCTGCGACTACCGCGTCAACCCGCCCATCCGCACCGCCGACGATGTGCAGGCCCTCATCGACGCCATCCGCAGCGGTGTGGTGGACGCCATCGCCACCGACCACGCGCCCCACTCCGAGGAAGACAAGCTCAAGGGCATGGCTGGTATGGTGGGCAGTGAGACGGCTTTCGGCGTCTGCTACACCAAGCTCTGCAAGGAAGAGGGACTTCCCCTCGAGCTGCTGAGCCACCTGATGAGCACCCGCCCAGCGGAAATTCTGGGCCTTGCCAAGGGTCAGCTCGAGCCGGGCTATGACGCCGACTTTGTGCTGGTAGACCTCGACACCCCCTATACCGTGGACAAGAACAAGCTCCACTCCAAGTCCCACAACTGCCCCTTCGACGGTGCGCAGCTCTACGGCAGGGTCTGCGCCACGGTCAAGGGCGGCGAGCTGACCTATCAGGCAGAAGAATAAGCTGCAAATACATTTATATAAAAGAGAGACAAACAGGAGGAACCCCAAATGACGAACATGGATAAGCTTTACGAAGCAGTCGAAGCACGCGGCCCGGTCTGCGTGGGTCTGGACACCGATTTCAGCTACCTGCCCGCAGATTTCGTGGACAGCACCCTCTCCAAGGGCGAGAACATCGTCCGCTTCAACAAGAAGCTCATCGACGCCACCAAGGCCGTCGCGGGCTGCTACAAGGTGCAGATCGCTTACTACGAGTCTCTTGGCCTCGAGGGTCTGAAGGCATATGCCGACACCCTGAAGGCTGTCCGCGAGGCCGGTGTGCCGGTCATCGCCGACATCAAGCGCGGCGACATCGCCAAGACCGCTGAGATGTACGCCATGGGCCACTTCACCGGCGACTTTGAGGCCGACTTTGTCACGCTGGCTCCCTACATGGGTCTGGACTCCATCAGCCCCTATCTGCCCTACGCAGAGAAGCAGGGCAAGGGTATGTTCGTCCTCTGCCGCACCTCCAACGGCGGCGCAAAGGATTTCGAGTATGAGAAGCTGGCCGATGGCCGCCACGTCTACGACCTCGTGGGCGACAAGCTGAACGCCCTCGGCAAGGACTACATGGGTGAGCACGGCTACTCTTCCATCGGTCTGGTCATCGGCGGCACTCACATCGAAGAGGCTACCGAGATCCGTGCAAAGTATCAGGACAGCTTCTTCCTCATCCCCGGCTACGGCGCACAGGGCGGCAAGGCCGAGGATATCGCCCAGTACCTCACCAAAGGCAACGGCGGCGTGGTCAACTCCAGCCGCGGCATCCTGCTGGCTTACAAGAAGCAGCCGGGCACTGCCTTTGACGAGGCTGCCTATAACGAGTGTGTGAACATGAAGGAGGCCATCGCCCATGCGTGCAGCCTGCTGTGAAGCCACCGTTCTGAGCCATGAGGTCATCGCGGCAGACATCCGCCTGCTGCGCGCCCTCTGGCCGGACCGCGAACATCTGCCCCACGCAGGTCAGTTCTTCACCCTGCGTGCCTGGGGTGCCGACGAGGCCCCCTTCCTCTCCCGGCCCATCAGCGTCCATAAGTGGGAGCCGGAGACCCAAACCATCGAGTTTCTGTATCAGGTCATCGGCGAGGGCACCCACAAGCTGGCCGCGCTGAAAAAGGACGATACGCTGACCGTGACCGGCCCCTGCGGCAACGGCTTTGACACTGCCGCACTGGCCGGGCAGTACAAGCGCATTGCCGTGGTCGGCGGCGGCATCGGCACCGCGCCGTTGCTGCTGCTCTGCAAGGAGCTCTGCCGCGCGGGCGTGCGCCCCGACCTGTTCGTGGGCTTCCGCGACACGACCTACGGCATGGACCGCTTTGTGCCCTGGTGCCGCGACATCTACGCCGCAACCGACTCCGGCAAGGAGGGACACCACGGTCTGGTCACCGACCTGCTGGACGTGAGCAAGTACGACATTGTGCTGACCTGCGGCCCCATGGTCATGATGCGCGGCGTGGCTAAGCTCTGCGCCGCCGCTGGCGTGCCCTGCCTGGCCAGCCTTGAAAAGAAGATGGCCTGCGGTCTGGGCGCGTGCCTGGGCTGCACCTGCCATACGAAAATCGGCCCGGTCACCGTCTGCAAGGACGGCCCGGTCTTTAACGCACAGGAGGTGTTTGACTGATGGCAGACCTGCATGTTGATTTTCTCGGCAAGCGGCTGGCCGGGCCGGTCATCGCAGCCAGCGGCACCTTCGGCTTCGGCCCCGAGTACGCGGGCATTGAGGATCTGCGCGTACTGGGCGGCATCTCCGGCAAGGGGCTGACCCTGAACGGCCAGCCCGGCAACGAGGGTGAGCGCCTCTACGAGACGCCGTCGGGCCTGATGAACTCCATCGGCCTGCAGAACCCCGGTGTGCAGCACTTTATCGACCACGAGCTGCCTGCCATGCGCCGGTGCGGCACCACCGTCTGGGCGAACCTCGGCGGCCACACGATTGAAGAAAACGTCGAGGGCGTGCAGATGCTCTGCGCCGCGGGCGTGGATTTTATTGAGCTGAACATCAGCTGCCCCAACGTCAAGCAGGGCGGTCTCGCGTTCGGCATCCGCGCGGCAGACGCCGGCGAGGTCGTCAGCGCGGTGCGCAAGGTCTGCACCGTGCCGCTCATCGTTAAATTGAGCCCGCAGGCCGAACGCATCCCCGAGATGTGCAAGGCCGTTGAGGCTGCCGGCGCGGACGCCATCAGCCTGTGCAACACCTTCCAGGCGTGCGCGATCGATCTGGAAAAGCGCCGTCCCGTGTTCAACAACACGTTTGCGGGCCTGTCCGGCCCGGCGGTGCGTCCCATCGCCCTGCGCATGGTCTGGCAGGCCGTGGGGGCCGTCAGCATCCCCGTCGTAGGACTGGGCGGCATTCTGACGGGTAAGGACGCCTTGGAGTTCATCATGGCCGGTGCAGCGGCGGTACAAGTCGGCACCGCGAACTTCCTGGACCCGAAGGCCTGCACCCGCATCACGAACGAGATCGGCCAGTGGATGGACGCCCACGGCGTCAAGACGCTGGATGAGATCAGAGGGTGCGCACGGTAAATCACCGATTGCCTTCCCCTCAGGGGGAAGCTGCCCCACCATATACATTTTGCTTGCATTTTTATACAAAATATGCTACTATAAGTTGAATAACATACAGGAGGAACAAATTATGGCACGCGAAGCACTTGAAGTTTTAAAGGAATGTGAAGCATTTTTAGAGGGGCACTTCCTGCTGTCGTCCGGCCGCCATTCCGGCGCATATTGCCAGATGGCATTCCTGCAGCAGTATCCCGATAAGGCTGCCGAGGTCATGGCCCCGGTCGCCGAGAAGCTGAAGGAGCTGAATGTCGACGTTGTGGTCGGCCCTGCCATGGGCGGCATTGTCTACGCTTACGAGCTGGGCCGCCAGCTGGGCAAGCGCGCCATCTTCACCGAGCGTGTGGATAACGTCATGACCCTGAAGCGGTTCCGCATCCATCCCGGTGAGCGCTGCGTCATCGCCGAGGACGTTGTCACCACCGGCGTCTCCAGCCTGGAGACCAAGCGCGTCATCGAGGAGGCCGGCGGCGTCTGCCTGGGCATCGCCTGCGTGGTGGACAAAGGTTGTCAAGATTCGTACCGGTGAGGAAGATATGGAAGCCTTACAGGATGT
>OKRY01002735.1_pt1 | contig 13505 bp, 6 predicted proteins | sample 1601121 | NCBI WGS metagenome assembly OKRY01 (sample SAMEA3541546, study PRJEB24748) | human gut metagenome | biome: human gut; feature: human-associated habitat; material: faeces | place: China | collected 2012
GCCATGGCGCCGGATTTCTTTGCCTCATCCAGAGTCATCAGTTTGGTGACAACCGGGATATTTTCTGCAATTTTTTCATTTACTGCCTTTTCCACCTGTGCCAGCTCTTCTGCTGTCATTGCCGAAAAATGGCTGAAGTCAAAACGCAGATGTCCTGCATTATTCAGGGAACCCTGCTGCTCTACATGAGTGCCGAGTACCTCCCGCAGTGCTTTCTGAAGCAGATGCGTTGCTGTATGGTTTTTGCAGGTTGCGCTGCGGTTTTCCTTATCAACAGACAGCGTCACCTCGTCATCCAGCTTGAACATGCCGCTTACCACATAGCCCACATGACCGATTTTGCCGCCTTTTAAGTGGATCGTGTCTTCTACTGCGAATTTACCGTCAGCAAAGGTGATCACACCCTTGTCGCCTTCCTGACCGCCCATTGTGCCGTAAAAAGGAGTTTCCTCTACAATAATTGTACCCTTGTCACCATCTGTCAGTGCTTCCACCACTTCATCCTCTGTGGTCAGCGCGCTGATTCTGGAAACTGCCTCCAGTTTGTCGTAGCCAACAAAGGCAGAGGTGATTGCAGGATCAAGAGACTCATAAACAGTCGCGTCTGCGCCCATATAGTTGGTCGCCTTCCGGGCTTTTCTCGCCATCTCACGCTGCTTCTGCATCGCTGCATTAAAGCCGTCCTCGTCAATGGAGAACCCTTTTTCCTCAAGGATTTCTTTTGTCAGGTCGATAGGGAAGCCGTAGGTATCGTACAGGCGGAACGCATCCTCGCCATCCATTACAGTCTTTCCTTCTGCCGTCATCTTTTCTTCCAGATCCGTCAGAATTGCAAGTCCCTGATCGATCGTCTTATTGAATTTGTCTTCTTCCTGCGTCAGGACATTTAAAATAAAATCTTTCTTTTCTTCCAGCTCCGGATATCCGTCCTTACTGCCTTCGATTACTGTTGTGCTCAGATTTGCAAGGAATTTACCGTCGATGCCGAGCAGTCTTCCGTGACGTGCCGCACGACGGATAATTCTGCGCAGAACGTAGCCGCGCCCTTCATTGGAAGGCAGAATACCGTCGGAAATCATAAACGTTGCGGAACGGATATGGTCGGTGATGATACGGATGGAAACGTCCCATGCGTGCTCTTTGTGATACTCCTTGCCTGCCAGCTCACAGACACGGTCGCGCAGCGCACGGATGGTATCTACGTCAAAAATGGAATCCACGTCCTGAACAACCACTGCCAGACGTTCCAGACCCATACCGGTATCAATGTTTTTCTGTTTTAATTCGCTGTAATTGCCGTGGCCGTCATTATCAAACTGGGAGAATACGTTATTCCATACTTCCATATATCTGTCGCAGTCGCAGCCAACGGTACATCCGGGTTTGCCGCAGCCGTATTTTTCGCCGCGGTCATAATAAATCTCAGAGCAGGGACCACAGGGGCCTGAACCATGCTCCCAGAAGTTGTCTTCCTTACCAAAGCGGAAAATCCGTTCCGGTGCAATGCCGATCTCGTTCTGCCAGATTGCAAACGCTTCGTCGTCATTTTCATAAACAGACGGATAAAGTCTGTCGGGATCCAGTCCAACAACCTGTGTTAAAAACTCCCAGCTCCATGCAATCGCCTCATGCTTGAAATAGTCGCCGAAAGAAAAGTTTCCGAGCATTTCAAAGAAAGTACCGTGACGTGCGGTTTTACCGATATTTTCGATATCACCGGTACGGATACATTTCTGGCAGGTAGTCACACGTCTTCTGGGCGGAATCTCCTGTCCTGTAAAATAAGGCTTTAACGGCGCCATGCCGGAGTTGATCAAAAGCAGACTGTTGTCGTTATGCGGCACCAGAGAAAAGCTCTTCATCGCCAGATGTCCCTTACTTTCGAAAAACTCAAGGAACATCCTTCTCAATTCGTTCACACCATATGCTTTCACGTTTCTTCCTCCTTCGTTGTTTCTTACAACGTTCTTTCATCGCCCCAGAAATACAGTGCCACTGTACCCGGACCGGTATGGGAGCCAATTACAGTTCCAATATTGTTGATCTGTACTTTTCCGTCCAGCTTAGGAAACGTTTCCTCAACCAGTTGTGCAACCGCTTTTGCATCTTCCATGCAGGCCGACTGACTGATATAACACTTTCCGGAATATTCCCGTCCGTTCTGCGCATGCTCTTCCATCCGCTTAACGATCTCACGGATCACCTGTTTTTTCCCACGGTATTTACTGCGCGGAATCAGTCTGCCCTCTGAATTCACATTCAGCAGAGGACAGATATTGAGCATCTTTCCGAAAAATCCTGCGGTTTTGGAAACTCTTCCGCCACGGATATAGCTGGTTAAATCCGTGGAGAAAAACCAGTGATGCAGGGTATTGCGATGCGCCACGATCCATGCTGCATTTTCCTCCAGAGACATTCCGGCACGCTGGTTCTCCAGCGTCTGTTCCACCAGCATACCGTAACCGGAAGAAGCCGCAAGGGAATCCACGACCATTACCCTGCGGTCCGGATATTTTTCTTCCATCTGGGCCTTTGCAACATTCGCCGAGTTGATGGATCCGGAAATTCCACTGGAAAGCGTCAGATGAAGCACATCTTTTCCGCTCTTTAAAACAGGCTCAAACAACGCGCAGTATGCCTCTGCATTCACCTGAGAGGTCACAGGCTGCGCGCCGTCTCCGATCATTTTATAAAATACTTCCGGCGAGATGGACGAGTACAGGTCATCTGCATATTCTTTTCCATCCAGCTGATAATGGAACATGGCAAAGGGAACTTCATTTGTTTCCATGAAGGTACGACTCATATCTGCTGTCGAACAGCAGGTAACTATATACTCTCTCATTTTCCCGCTCCTTTGGGTATTTTATTTTTGCAAACATGTCTTATTATAGTAAATCTTTTCGTCTCTTACAAGTCCAAAAATAAAATATCCGCAAGGTATTACTGAGAATCCGTCTGCTGCTGTTTCTTTTTCTTACGTTTTTCCCGCCGTTTTTTTACCCGATTTTTGCCGCGCTTTGTCACCTTTATGATAAGGACTGCCGCTAAGACGGCTGCGGCGGCAATCGCAAGGATCAGCCAGATCGGCACGCTGTTATCCTGCACGCGGTAGACCGCAAACGCTGCTCCGTAAGGAACCGATACAGTCACATAACTACCGTCCTCTTCTGTATCCGCCTTTTCCCACTTATTTTCCGTCTGAACCCTTACCGCAGCGCCGTCTGCGCCGTCCGGTATCCGAAGATGCAGGACATATTCCTCCTTTTGCTCCGGCATGTTGTCGATATTCCAGGTATAGGCATAGACAAGATCACCATCCGAAATCTTATCCGCCTGCACACTTTCCGCTGACAACACACTCGTGTCATAGAAATCGCCTTCCACCAGGAAATCCGGTTTTAACTGGTCTGCCGCTGAAAACCACGCAAGGCTCTTGGTAAAACGTTTGCTCTCTGCCGTCACTGTTACGTTGGCAGTCACATGGGTCAGCGGGAATTTTCTGTCCCAGCTGATGTAGCAGTCCTCATCCGGCTCAATATCCGGCACTTCTTCTTCCGTCACCGTACCGTCGTAGGGAATCTGCAGCGTCGCAAGCACCTCGTCATCCTGTTCAAAGGTCACCGTTACCTGCGTAAAGCCGGTCGGAACTGTTTCCATTTGCATCAGTTCTTCGTAGGTACAGCGCTGCGCCTTTCCAATATAATTGATCTGATCGACACCACCCCACAGATCAGAGACGAAATAATTGTTTTCCAATGTACCGTCTTCGTTGATACAACCCGCAATGCTGCCGATCTTTTCGGTGCGATTGCCGGAAATTGTCACCATCGCAAGGCAGTTGCTGATATCATAGCCTTCCCCGGTAATGCCGCCGATTTTGTTATCACCCTTTAAATTACACAGGGCGTAGCTCTGATTGACCCTGCTGGCAGAATATCCTGCAATACCACCAAGACCGTTTCCGGATTCCAGCTGAACCGTTCCATAGTTTTCGCATGTATGGATCAACCCCAGCTCTTCGCTTCCGGCAATACCGCCGCTGTTTCTCTTTTTGCCCGCTACCGTTCCGTAGTTGATACAGTGAATCAGCACGTCGTTTGTAGTGGAACGCACCTCCACATCGGTCAGCTCTGTCAGATCCATATCGACCTCTGGATCCACATCATACTCCGTATTCATAATTCCGGCGATGCCGCCTGCATTGATGTCGCCCTCAATTTTTCCGTGATTGCTGCAGCCCGAAACGACACCGAGCGTCCGCTCTGTAAGTGCTTTTCCCGAAACATCGTCAATCGCACTGCCGTTTCCGAGCAGAACGTTGACATCGTCACTGATAATATCTGTAATTCTGGAGGACGTATTTAAAATCCTGTCCAGATCGCTGGTAATCGACTGGATTCCTCCATCGACACTGTCTGTCATGCTGTCGATCGTATCACCAGATGCTTTGCTCTGATCGGTCAGCTCCCCGGAAATATTGCTCATCGTGTTCGTCAGGGAATCTCCTGTACCTGTAAGCGTACTCTGCAGGTTTTTGATATTGTTAGATGCGGACGAAATTTCTCCCTTCATCTGATTCAGGTTATCGTCGATCTTTTCGTCGTGTTTTACTTTAATCGGATCTTTGTTGAGGATATCCGTAATTGCGTCCGCCTTGCTCTCTACTTCACTCTGACTCGGAATGGAAATAGATTCCGACGGCAGTTCAGAAGGAAGTGTGGAGGGCAGTTCACTCGGCCATTCCGAAGGCAAATCCCATCCGGAGCTGCTTTCTTCCGAAGATTCCCTGGATACACTGTTCCTGGCAAACCACGCATAATCGCCTGCCTCATCGTCCCCTGCTGCCAGATATTCTGCCGCGTCGTCTGCAGGGATTGCCGCAGCTTCTTCGTTGTTGGACGACTGGTTTTGGGTGTCGCCGTTTTCGCTGGAAGAAGGCTGTTCGCTCTCTGCAGGGCTTTCCTGCAAAGAACTGCTCTCCTGAGAAGAGCTTTCTTCCGGGCTGCTGCTTTCCGACGCGCTTTCCCCATCACTTTCCGACGCGCTGCCGCTCTCGGAGGAACTTTCTGTCAATATATCCTTCATGTCGTTTAACTTTCCATTGATATTATTGGCAGCATTCTCCGTATTTTGCCGGATGCTCTCCATCATTCTCGAAATTGTATCGTTTCCGATCTCGCCCAGATTATTCAGTGCGCTGCTCAGGCTATCCATATAGGCCGTCATCGCCGCATTATTGCCGGTAACGGTGCTCTTCATGGAATTGATCTCACTGTCCAGATTGCCCATCGTATCCTCATACTGCTGCTGCAGCGTCTGGACATAGCCCCTGGTGTCAGAGGATACGCTGCGCATCGCATCGGACATCTGCCCCATCAGGTGATTGATCTCTGAAAAATCGTCCCTCACCTTTTCCAGATGATCGGAAAGATATTCCGATTCCCGGTAAGGCTCCGCCTGACCGATGATACCGCCAACGTCCTTGCGTCCCATGACATGACCCATATTTTTACAGTTGATAACCGTGCCGCTCTGGCGCCCGATCACACCACCGACATTGTAGCCGATATGCGCATAGCCGATTTCACCTTTGTTGGTGCAGCCTGCCACCGTGCCGGAGGATCTTCCGGCGATGCCGCCTGCGTCATTTCTTGTCACGACGTTCTGCGTCAGATTCAGCGTTCCGATATCGATGCCGTTTAAATCCAGCGTTGTCTTTAAGTCCTCGTCATTGATTTTTCCTTCATTTTCACAGTTCTGAAGGATACCGCGGTTCATGCCGCAGATACCGCCGACCTCATTCGTGCCGACAATCGTGCCTTTATTATAACAGGTCAGCACGATGCCGTCCGCCCTGTTTTCCCCGACAATGCCGCCGACGTTTGTGTTGCCGGTCACAATTCCTTCAAAGCTGCAGTTTTCCAAAATGCCGTAGTTCGTTCCGACGACTCCACCGACATTTTCTGCGCTGCCAGTCACCTTCACACTGCCGGAAACGGTCAAATCCTTTACCCTGCCGGTTTTGCCGACATAACGGAAGAATCCGTAATCAGAGCCTTCCCGGGAGATTTTCAGTCCGCTTACCGTATGCCCGTTTCCGTTAAAGGTTCCCGCAAAATATGGAATGCCATCAAATGAGCTGCCGGACAGGTCGATATCGTTCTGTAAGTTGAAAATCCTGCCATAGCTGTAATAATCGTCCTGGCACCTCCGAACATATTTTAAAAACTCTTCTTTATTGGAAATCGAAATCTCTTCTACGACGATATCGGCTTCCCGGTCTTCCAGCGCTTCTTCTGCGGTAACTGCCTCTTCCTGCTTCTTTTCCTCCGCATACGCCATAGAACCGTTCTGTAAAATCGCTGTTGGCAGCATGGAAAAGCTCAATAACACCGCCAGCCATTTTTTACAGCTGTTCGTTCTGTTCTTCATCGCTGTCCTCCTTTTTCGCATCCTGTTCACCCGGCTGTGTCAATCCTTCCTGTTCCATTACAAGCTCTGTCTCTTTTCCGCCAATCGGCAGTCTGGATTCAAAAGAAGCCTGCATGGAACCGCTAAAGCTTCCCTTAATTTCCGCGTCGATTTCACCCTGTATATAGCCCTTGACACGGCCGTTTACAATCATCCGTCCGGATACATCTCTTCTGGTCGCCTGGGGCAGACTAATTGTCAAAGCAGTCTTTTCGATAATGATATCGCCCAGCAGCAGAATCTGCGGCAGGACAAACAGTACCAGTATAATGGAAATCAAGGTTCCTCTTCCCAGTGCAATACCGATTGAAGCAACTGTCGCATCCGATGCGATCTGTCCGATCAGAAAACCTGCTCCGGTCAGAATCGAACCGGAGGTAAAGATTGTCGGAAATGCCTGATTGATCGTTTCAATAATTGCCTCATGAATCGGCATCTGCTTTTTCAATACCATGTAACGGCTGGATATAACGATCGCATAGTCGATTGTCGCACCCATCTGGATTGCGGATACGATCAGGTACGCAATGAAAAATACACTTCCCCCTGTCAGCGTAGGCACAGAGAAATTGATCCAGATGCTTCCCTGAATGGTCAATACCAGCAAAATCGGAAGTCCGGCGGACTGGAATGTGAACAGCAGGATAATCATAACAAACAGCGCTGTCAGTACACTGATAATAATATTATCTGTTGCAAACGAAGACATCAGGTCATGATTGCTTGTGCAGTCACCTACCAGGATCACATCTGATTTATTATAATACTTCGCACAAATATTCCGGATGTCATCCATCGCCGCATACGCTTCGTCCCCTTCCGTCGGCACACTGACCGTCAGAACCAGTCTGGAGTAATCCTCTCCCTGCAGCTGCAGCTGCGCATCATGCAGCGTATTATAAAGGTCCGTCAGCTTTTCATCCATATCCGCATCCAATGTGACGTAGCCTTCCTCATACTGATCATACAGGAATAAAAACATATCTATAATCGGCACTTTGTACTCGTCGATGCCTGTAAAAATCGGACCGTTCTGTCCCTGATCATAGGCATAGGCCATATACAAAACCCGTACGATCTCAATATCCAGATCTGTCAATTCAGAAAATGCACGGGGCGCGATTTTATCCGTCAGGACATAATCATCGTTGATCGAAACGTTTGCAAGCCCTGTCACGGTGTTGACATAATCCAGCGTTTCAAATTCCTTCAGAACCTTTTTCTCAGATTCATAATCGCCCTTCGGCACCAGAATTGCAATCTGATTCGAAACGCCAAACTCGTCTTCAATTTTATGCTTGGCAATTCTGGTCTCACTTTCCCTTGCGGCCGGAACGGAATTGACATCATACAGATAACTGCAATTATTTGACATCCATGCTGCAAAACAAAGCAGTATCACAAATACAGGCGGAACGATAAATCTCGTCAGGTTCGCCCATTTACCTGCAAACGAAATATTCGGAACAAAACTCTTATGATGCGTGTTGTCAATTCCCTTTGCAAAGATCATCAGAATCGCAGGCATCAGGAAGAATACGGAGATCAAACTGAAAATAATTGCCTTTACCAGTACGATACCCATATCATAGCCCAGACGAAAATGCATGAACATCATCGCCACCATGCCGGAGATGGTCGTCAGGGAAGAAGAACTGATCTCCGGTATTGCCTTTGACAGCGCAACCTTGATCGCGGATTCCGCGTCCATCGTCTCATGCTCTTCCATAAAACGATCACAAAAAATAATCGCATAGTCAATTGCAAGCGCCAGCTGCAGAACAACAGAAATCGAATCCGTTACGCTGGAAATCGTTCCCATCAGGTAGTTTGTTCCCTTATTTAGAAGCGCAGCCACACCAAACGTAATCAACAGTACCGGGATTTCCATATATGCCTTTGTGGAAATCAGCAGTACCACTACAATAATCACAACTGCAAGAACCAGAATCAGATTCATGTCATTATTCAGGGATTCTGTCTGTTCTTCTTCCGCGCCGACCGAGGTAGATATGTAGGTATCATAATCCGAAAGCAGCTCCTTTACCGCCTGCTTGGCATCCTTGCTGATCTCATCCTCTTCTGTGCCGTCAAAGGTCACATCAAACAGGGCGTTCGTTCCGTTGTAATGATCTGCGGAATCATCAAAGGCAACTTCTTTCACGCCCTCTACCGCCTCCAGCTTTTCCACCAGAGCATCTGCGTCCTGCCAGGTAATATTCGACACCATGATCCTGGCGCTGCCATATGTCATAAACTGTTCATCCATCAGGGTCAGGCCAATTCTCGTCTCACTGTCTGCCGGCAGATATTTGGTAATATCCTGATTTACCGAAACTTTATTCATGCATGCTGCACAGTAAATACACGCAATGGCAAACAAAACCAGAAAAGCTTTTCTTTTGTTGACAATAAAGGTTGCTACCGTCAGCCAAAAATTCCCTTTTTCCTTTTTTTCTTCCATTCGATTCACTCCTTGACCTCTGCTTTTCACCAGAAATTTCATTCCTATTATAAAATCACTCCTTATTCTTTACAAGCAAATTTCCCCGTCAATTTTTCCAATCTGTCCAAAAAAATATATCCACTCTGCCAATTGTATACCTGGACTTTTTCGATTAAGATTAAAGTACTGACATTATTTTAGGGGAGAGACAGAAGTTATGGAAAAAAGACAACACAGGCAAAAAGAAGTTCTGATGACAGAGGGACCGATCTGGCGGTGCCTTTTATTATTTGCGCTTCCGCTAATGGCCGGCAACCTGTTTCAGCAGCTTTACAATACGGTAGACAGCATCGTCGTCGGTAATTTTGTTGGAAAAGAGGCACTCGCCGCAGTCGGCTCCACGGATAGCGTTATCAATACCTTTATCGGTTTTTTTTCCGGCATGTCCACCGGTGCAGGCGTCATCATTTCCCAATATTATGGCGGCAAAAAAGAAGAAAAGGTTTCTGTCGCCGTCCAGACGACCATCGCACTGACACTTTGCATGAGCATTCTCTGCACGGTGCTCGCCCTTTTGCTTGTTCCATCCCTGCTGCGCCTCATGGGCACTCCGGAGGATGTCTTCCCCGAGGCTGCAACCTATCTTCGCATTTATTTTATCGGTGTCACCGGACTTTTGTTCTATAACATGGGGGCCGGCATTCTTCGCGCGGTCGGAGATTCCAGACGTCCGCTCTATTTTCTGATTTTCTGCGCGGTTTTGAATACGCTGCTGGATCTTTTATTCGTCGCAGTTTTGCGGTTCGGTATCGCGGGTGCCGCCTGGGCGACTATCCTTTCCCAGGGAATTTCCGCCCTCCTGACACTCTTTGTCCTGACCCGCGAAAAAGCCTGTTACCGCATCATTTGGAGCAAGGTCCGTCTGGATCCGGGCATGACGAAAAAGATTTTCTTTCTCGGACTTCCCGCCGCAATTCAGATGGCAGTCACTTCCTTTTCCAATGTTTTTGTACAGGCATACATCAATCGTTTTGGTTCTGCTGCCATGGCAGGCTGGTCTTCCTATGGAAAAATTGACAAATTCTGCGTACTTCCCATCCAGAGCCTTTCCCTTGGCGTGACCACCTTTGTCGGTCAGAACCTCGGTGCACGCAAAATAGACCGTGTCCGGCAAAGCACTAAGGTAGGCACACTGCTCTGCTTTGCCGTCGCGATCCTTATTACGATTCCTGTTTTGATTTTTGCCCGCCCTCTTGTCTCCATGTTCAACCGCACGCCGGAGGTTTTAGACTATGGCACACTTTTCATCCGTCTGGAAATGCCGTTTTACCTCGCCCTTTGCGTCAATCAGGTACACGCCGGCACACTGCGGGGTATCGGCAATACAAAAGCCCCCATGGTCATCATGATGAGCTGCTTTATCGTGTTCCGCCAGATCTATCTTTACACGGTCACACAGTTTACAGACTCTGTCATCGCCGTCGCACTGGGCTATCCGCTGGGCTGGGTGTTGTGCAGTATCCTTCTGTTTACTTATTATCGTCACACGAAGCTGGAAACGTATCTGCGGTAAAAACAGCTCCGGACGCCAGTGTTTTTGCAATGGCCTCCGGAGTTTCCCGTTTTCCGTTTTTTTCCCACATAACAAACACATTCATCAACGCACCGCCATAAAAATACAGCTCGTAGGGCGGAATTTTATAAACCGGTTGAATCCGTTCCATCATAAAAGAGTTCATAGCTTCCAATATGATATGATACAAATGCGCATCTACAAGCTTCAAGATAAAGGCTGCATACTGATCAAAATACTTCAGTGCATGTTCTATACTTCCCGGATCGTGAAATTTTCCGCCTTTTTTTATGATCTCGCTGCGTTCCCGGACATACCCGTTTACAATCTCATGAAAGTAATCTGCAAGCGCATCTTCTTTTTGTTCATAATAATGATAAAACGTCATTCGGGAAACACCGGCACGTTTTACAATATCGGATACCCGGATCTCTTCATATGGTTTTTTATCCATCAGGGAAAAAACGGCTTCTCCGATGCACATCCGCGTAAAACGGGTTCTGTTTGTATATTTTTTCCCAAATAATTCCGCCATATCCTTCTCCTTTGCCCTGCATTGTAGCATCATAGCACAACTTTCGGTTTATTTACAATCCTCCCAGCAAATCTTCCATAACATCCTGTACTGTCTCTATCTGATTTGCCAAGTAAACCTGGGCTCCGCAAAAAAGCAAGCCATTTTCTGTATCTCCCTTTACGGCATGGATCAACGCTTCTGTAATACAATAGGGTATTTCCGCCGGATTGCAGTGCTTTAAACAGCCAAAGCATTTCTGCGGTCTTTGGAACTCCCCCTTCTCCACACGTTCCAGAAAAGGATTTCTGATTGCGCGCCCCGGCATTCCAACCGGACTTGACACCAGCACAATATCCTCTTTCCGTGCCTTCAAATACGCATCTTTATATGCACTGTCCGCATCACATTCTTTCGTTGTAATAAACCTGCTTGCAACCTGAATCAGATCCGCTCCAAGCATAAACCCATGCTCTGCCCGCGCTTTATCACAGATCCCGCCGCCGACTGCAACAGGTATTTTCACTACTTTGCCCGGCATCGGAGAAATGATACAGTCATTCTGTTCTTCTTCCCCTTTCTTGCGCATACGCAGATATTTTGCCTGGCTGTCCACTATTTCTACATTGAAACTGCTATAATGCGTATTCACTTTATAGCTTTTTCCGTTATCACGGCGAATCAGCTGTGCGTTCGAACTGCGTCCGTCCATCAAGATGTTGCAAGTACCGTTTTCTGCCATCACTACGTCTGCTTCAAACGTTTTTCCATCAATGGTGAGCACTACCTTGTTATCTTCCTTGCTGACCAGTTCTACTTCGGCCACGCGGTTTCCTATATGAATTTCCATAATTGAATTCTCTTTGTTAAAATTTAGATTCTCAACACACCCTTATGCAATCCGAACTCTTTCCACTTGCTGATAGGGCGGTTGTCGGCAGCCATACCGCTGTTGTTCTCTTCGAGATTCATCAAATAGTCTATATAAGCAGCGATCAGGGCAATATTTTCGGAATATTCGCTGGTGCGCGTAATCCGTTGTTGCAGAAACTCGCTGTTCTTGGCGATGAATCCTGTGTCATAATGACCTTCTACAAAATCAGGAGTATCCATGATGGCACGCAGATAACTGATGTTGTTTTTCACTCCGGTCAATTTATATTCGTGGAGAACACGACGCATCCGCTCAATCGCATATTCGCGATTGGTAGCCCACACAATCAGTTTACCGATCATCGGGTCATAGTAGATCGGAATTTCATATCCTTCGTATACATAACTGTCAATACGCACACCGATACTGTTCGGCTCTGTAATCTGTTTGATGATACCCGGACTTGGCATGAAATTCATTTCAGTGTCTTCGGCACAGATACGACATTCGATAGCGTGCCCGCGTTGCCGGATATCCTCTTGTTTCAGTTGAAGCACTTGTCCGTCGGCAACTTTAATCTGCTCTTTTACCAAATCTACCCCAATCACTTCTTCCGTAATCGGATGCTCCACCTGTAAACGGGTGTTCATCTCAAGGAAATAATAGTTGCGGTGTTTATCAACAAGGAATTCGATAGTACCCGCACCGATGTAGTTCACAGCTTTAGCCGCCGCTACCGCTTTTTCACCCATGTCTTTTCGCAGTTCGGGAGTGACGAAAACCGAAGGAGTCTCTTCCACGATTTTCTGGTTACGGCGTTGCACGGAACATTCGCGTTCGCACAGATGAATGACATTTCCATGCTTGTCACCAAGAATCTGGAACTCGATGTGATGAGGCTCTTCAACGAACTTCTCCAGGTAAACCGTGTCGTCGCCAAAGGAAGACAATGATTCGCTCTTGGCAGTGGTATAAGCTTCTTCCACTTCTTCGGCACTGTGGATGAGGCGCATACCTTTTCCACCACCGCCCATAGAGGCCTTCAGCATCACCGGATAGCCGATTTTATTGCAAAGCTCTATGGCTTCTTCCACGCTTTTCAGGTTGTCTTGTGTGCCGGGAACTACGGGTACTCCCGCTTCAATCATTTTGATACGGGCAGCAATTTTATCTCCCATAGCTTCCATTGTTTCCGGATTGGGTCCGATAAAGATGATTCCTTCTTCCTGACATCGACGGGCGAAGGTGGCATTCTCGGACAAGAAGCCGTAACCCGGATGAATGGCGTCTGCATGAGCTGCTTTTGCCACTTCGATGATTTTTTCTATATTCAGATAACTCTCTTTGGATGCTGCCGGCCCTACGCAATAAGCTTCGTCTGCATAAAGCACGTGCTTCGCGGTCCGGTCTGCTTCGGAGAAGATAGCGATACTCGTTATCTCCATTTCCCGGCAGGAACGCATCACCCTTACGGCAATTTCACCGCGATTGGCTACTAAGATTTTTTTTATCATACTTTTTTCAATTAAGTACATACTTATTAATGTCTTCCCGTCTAATGGACATACTCCACCCGACGAAAAACAGTATTTTTTTGATTTGGGGCTTAACAAGTGATGCTCTT
>OKRY01002757.1_pt1 | contig 13431 bp, 10 predicted proteins | sample 1601121 | NCBI WGS metagenome assembly OKRY01 (sample SAMEA3541546, study PRJEB24748) | human gut metagenome | biome: human gut; feature: human-associated habitat; material: faeces | place: China | collected 2012
GCACCTCGTAAATATCGTTATCTTTTGGAAAGTTATCTCTAAAAGGAATAATTGCTGAACCACATTGTAACAATCCACTACCTTTTTTTGCATTTGTTATACTTGACAGCATTTGCGGTGACAGATTTAATAGGTCTGCCAAATTATCTCTATCCTGTGATGATTGATTTAACATAACAATGTAATTTGAGTTTGATAATAAAGTACCAATCTTTTCATTGTGCAATAGATCTTCAACATTTTGTGTAATACCAGTTAAAATAGCACCATATTTTCTCGCACGTTTCCATAATGTATAGAAAAAGTTTACACAATAATCATTTGTAAACATCAAATAGATTTCATCAACATAAATCCATGTTCTAATACCTTTTTCAAAATTTGATTTAATTCTAGTCCATAGAGTTTCTAAAATAACGAACATTCCTAATGTTTTTAGTCCTTCACTTAAATCCCTGATGTTATAACAGATCAATCTGTTATTCATATTAATATTTGATTGTTTAGAAAACAAATTATAAGTTCCATCTTTAGTATAGATTCCCAAAGCTAATGCTAACGTTTCAGCTTCTTTTTCTTTTTGTTCTAATAGAACATTAGCAAAGTCATCCAACGTAGGTTTTGGAATATCCACATCCGGATTTTTTGTTCTTTTTTCTTCATATTTTGCCCACATGATTCTCAAACTTCTGTCTATAATAGAAGTATATTGAGGAGTTAACTGTTGAACACACATAATGTGAGCCATCATTGATTGTAAAAATTCAGCTTTTTCACTTAAAAAGTTTGTTTCATTTTCATCACCATCGAACGGATTAAAATAAACTCCAGATGTTGTTGATACATTAATATATGAACCATCATATCGTTCAGTTAATCCCTTATATTCATTTTCAGGATCGATAATAACTACATCATCTTTCGTATTTAAAATAACCTGTACAATTTCTCTCTTTGTGGCAAAAGACTTTCCAGACCCCGGCTTAGCCAGTAACCATCCAGAAGCGTTATCTAGTTCCTTTCTATTTGCCATGATAAGATTATTTGTTGTTGGATTTAAACCATAATACAAGCTATCCCCCTTTTGCATCAATTCTTGTGATGTAAAAGGAATTAAAATCCCACATACTGGTGATGTTAAAGTTCTACCTTTACCACCAGCACCAGCATAGACCTTACTTCTTCCTAAAGGAAGACATGCATTCATGCATAACTCTTGTTGATAATCTAAAACAATCATTTCTGTTGAATATTTTTTTGCTTTCGTTAAAACTTGTTTAGTGACATCTTCTAACTCTTTTTCACTTTCGCAATTTAACATTATAAAGAACTGACAAATAAACAGTCTTTGATCCATAGATTGGACATCATGTAACAAATCATAAGCACTTTGCAACGAATACTTTAATTCCATTGGAATCATTTCTGGATCATATCCATCTCTTAATGCTTTTTTTTGCTCCTCCATCTTTTGCATTTCCATACCAGCAATATTCGTTTTGATAAGCGGTAATTCTTCACCACGTGCTACGGATTTCATGTGAAATGAAATAATGAGATTATGTTCAATCTTTGTTAAATCATTGATATATTTATCAGAAAGTTCTGTAGAGTAATTTCTTAACCATAAACAGCGACAATATCTATCGCCAATCATGAATCTATCTTTTTTTGTAAAATCAAATGATGATGGTGCGATTGCATCTTTCGTTGTAAAAGTATCATTTACCTTACTATAATCAAAATAAAACGGTTTAGCTGGATAAAACATATTGTAGATACTTTCCAACCTTTCTGTACCATCCATAACATGTGCATTACATCCTAGTTCTTTGAATCTATCTTCAAATTCACGACCTTGAAACTGTAAATCTTTAAAAGCCTCATCCATATCATCATTTTTTGAGGTAAAGACAAACATTTTATCAGTAATTATATTATTTGTACCCATATTGATATTTGTTCTTAAAACCTTGTTAAATTCTTCTCTGTCACTATCATATTTATCACCACGTGGTCTCATTAGAATATTTTTTTCAAAATCTTCTTCATCAACTGTATGATTATGTATGACAAGTTGGATTCCACTTTCACTTCCTAATGAATTAAGAATTTCCATATATTTAGTCCAAATAGCCTCTTGATCTTCAGAGCGAGCTATTTGATAATTGACATCAGTAAACTTTAATACAGACGAATAAAAATCATCCCCATTATAACAGATACCATTTTTCATCATAGCTTCATAGTCAATAGCATTTTGTGTAGTTCTCTTTATTGATCGCAGCTTGCGTTTAGATGTTTTCTTTGATTCTTCGTTTTGATTTTCTTTTTCGCTTGCTCGCTTTAGAGAAAATATGTTTTTCACCTTCATCACCCTTTCTTTGATATTCTATTTCATTATTGTATAAAACCAGTTGCTTATGACGATAATGAAATAACCATATTTTAAAAAACTGATCGAATGGTACATCATTAATCTTTATCCATCCCACTAAAATAAACGGAATCGCAATTGCCATAACAAGATACGAAGCTAGATCCTCACCAATAAATCCTTTAGTAAGAAAATAAGTACCTATCCCAAGAACAATACCCAGTACAAGACAAATTAATTGTCTTAATGTCATTGATTGAAAAACCTTCTTTTCATACTCTTTTATTTCCTTTGGAACGGGAACATATATCATTTATCATTCAACTCCTTTCTTTTTTCATGAAAGAAATTCCGGACAATTGTCCGGAATTATACTTTAAAAATGAATATTAGAGATCATTGCACCAGCTAAAATAATTACTGCGCCACCGCACATTTGACCAATTCCTTGTTTGATATCAGGTGCTGTCTTATCTTTTAGACCGCTCCCCAATACGACCAATCCCCATACTACCCAGAAAGTTCCAAAAGCAATAACACCTTTTTGAGCAACTGATAAAACTTCATTAAATGTATCCATAATATTTCTCCTTTTAATTTTTCTTTTAATTTTCTGTTAATAAAAATCCGGACAATTGTCCGGAATTTAATTTGATATACTATAATCAATATGATTTTGATGATCATATCCACTTCTAAAAATATCACCTTCATTTAAATTCATCTCAGATTCTTCGTCCTTTTGAATTGAATTTTCATTAAAACTAAATGGTGATATTTCTTTAGCAATTTGTAATACCTTGTTAACCTTGCTGTCATTAAAATAGTTACTTAATGCTGTATCTTTATTTTTAGCATCAGTAGTCAATTCGATATTAGGATGCTCTTGCAGTGGATACTTCTCATCCTTAAATACCTGTTGTCCTCTAATCAGAACAAGACATTCATTTCTTTTTAAACGTCCTATTTCTGACGGATCTAACAATGCACGATTGATAAGTTGATTACCAATCGTATATGACGGGTTAGCTCCCTTTTGTTCACTAATAGTCTGATAATCAAAAGTTCCATTACCTATCATTTTAGATGTATATTCTAGTGTAGAATATTCCTTTCCACCTAGAAATAAAGTCGTGTCACAATTTCCAAAGATTGTTTCCCAATCTTCTTTGTAAGTTTTCTTTAATTGTGCCAAGTTTTGTAAAATAACATTAACTGATATTTCACGAGATCGCATTGTTGCAATCTTAACTTCAAATTCAGGAATCTGACCAATATTCGCAAACTCGTCAAGAATAAATCTTGTATGAATTGGTATTCTTCCTTTTTCAGTTGAATCCGCTTGTAGATATAAAATATCAAATAATTGTTGATACATAATTGCTGGTATAAAATTAAGTGATTTATCACTGTCTGAAATACCTATATACAATATTGTTTTCTTCAAATTACCATTTTCATCTTTTAAAGGATCACCAATTGTATAAAGATTGACTGTATCATCACTCATCAGTTCTCTAACTTCAGGTAAATTAAACGGTGCCATTCGTACACCTACTGAAATAAGAATTGACTTAGCAGTTTTACCGGCTGCTTTTTTATAAAGATTGTATTGTCGTATAGCAAGATAATCATATCCATTTTTCAATTTATACGAATCATCACCAGCTTCTTCCATTCTACTTTGCATTTCTTCTTCAAGTGATTCAAACATAAAATCAAGAGGTGACTTAGCATTTTCATCTTCCTCACTTGCTTCTGCAAGGTCAATCAAATCCATCACTGTATTTATATTTCTTTCCTCTTGATCGCCTGTAGCCATGACGAAAAATGAACAGGCTGTCAATAAAGCAATTTCAGCCTTTTCAAAGAACTCGTCTCCACCTGCGGACTTTGCCTTATCTTTGGTATTGGCAACAAGATTATTAACAAATTTATAAACATCCAAAGGCTTTTTAATATATACAAACGGGTTATAATGCATTGAGTTTTCTGTATGGATAAAATCCATAATCTTAACATCATATCCATTTTTATAAAAAGCATTTGCTGTTTCTTTAATCAAAGATGTTTTCGGGTCTGTAACAACATAATTACAGTTCATTTGTAAGATATTTGGTTTGTTAAAAAATCTTGTCTTACCTGAACCAGAACCTCCAATAACGCAAATGTTGTTGTTCAAGAAAGTCTTACGAGTATTCATTGAAATTTGAACATTCTTTGAACATATCATATTTTGGTTATCGACTTCATCTTTGAACTCATCTTGAAGCTTTTTGATATCGCCATATTCCGCAGATCCATACTCTTCTCCAGAACGATATTTCTTTCTCGATGATATTTTGTACAATGTACCAATTCCCACTGAAGCAACTGAAATCATTCCGCAAAATATTGGAAATAATTTAAAGCTAGGGAAAATACCTATAACACTATAGCTGTTTCCAAATCCAACTAGTGCATTAAATATCACCATAGGAAACGTATCACCGTTGTCCATTAAATATAAGCAATACGCTCCAAAACGATTACCTATAAGATAAAGAATAAAAATAACTACACCCAATAAAACATAAATCCATTTTTTTTCTTTAATTGAAATAATATAACCCCCTTTCCTAATTTAAAATTCCGGACAAATGTCCGGAATTATCTTTGTGGTATATCTTTTTGTAACTTTTTCGTTTCTTTCGTTTGTTGAGACGCTTTCTGTTTAGCATTTTTCATTCTATCAGCAATAGAAATACTATGGTTTTTCCCTTTTAATTCAATATTTTCTTTTTCTTCTTCGATAAAAAAATTTTTGTTATACATCAGTTCATTAAGAATGCAACGGTTTTGTATAGATTTTAATTGATAAGCAATTGCCAGTGAATCTTTATTACAATAGATTTCTTCACCATCCCATGATGAATCTTTATCATTTACCTCATTGATCAATCTTATACCTGTTCCACTTCTATCCCAATACTTTAAATTTTCAACAGAATCATCTAAAAGAAAATCAGTTGGTGTGATTTTATTTTGCACATAAGTAAACACATCTTCACCGAATGGAACAAATATTCTATGTTGTTTATCTATATCCGGCAAATATTTATCAATCCATTTATTTTTTTCATCAACAGCATATTTACTGTTACTGATATTAGTTAAAATATATACCTCTTTGTCATGTTTCATAAACTCTTTTAAACCTTTGATTACTTGATTTCTAGGACTCAAATTTTCAAAAAAGCCTTTTTTATAGAGTGCATCAATTGAATCAATATGATTATTAAAACAATTTAAAGTTCCATCCATATCAACAAACAAACGACATTTAAATTCGTTATACATATAAAACCATTACTTATCCTTCTTATCTTTATTCTTGATTTCTTTTAATGCCCTATATCCTACAACACTCATACCAATAACAACAATCACCATTATAATCAAAATATCTTCCATACTAACAGTTCCTTTCTTTTGATTCCGGACATTTGTCCGGAATTTATCTTTCTTTGTCTAAACCTCTACTATTCTTAATTTTATTTTTGACATTTTTATACTGCGCTTTTGCTTTTTGTTTCCTTCGTTGAATATTCAACGATTTTTGATCAACATCTTTGATTGCTTCTTCAACTTGTTGAATATCCTCTCCTTTAAACATCAATACTCCACCATCGCCATGAACATTGATAATATTTCTTTCTTTATCATAATCACAAAACGCATCCAGCATTTCTTTTTCACGAATGCTTAAATTATCATTCGCTTCATAACGCTCAACCAACTTATCAAAATTCTTTGGTTTTTCTCTAACATAGATATCTATGCCCCTGTTTTTACATGCCTTGATTACTTCTTTTAGATCTTTTCTTCCACTTCTAACAACAGTAGATTTAATTTCGGAAGTCCTACCATTATTTTTCATTTTAGAGTCTAAAATAAAGTTCTTTTCATTTTTAAATACTTCCCCTTTTATAGAAGTAAGCTTTCTATTTTGCACACTATTAGAAACATAATCTATTCCTTTAGCTAATTCATATAGAAAATTAGGTACGAAATCAAAAAATATTCTGCAAAATTGTGATGATACATTCTTTACTAACTGTTCTTCATTTGCCATATTATTATCCTCCTAATTTTCTATTGAAATCATCAATCTTTTTTTCTATTATCTTTACTTCTGTTCTATATAGAATCAATAAAACAACTGCAATAACGATTAAATTAACTGCATTACTAAGAATAAGAATATCAAGCCAGTTAATCCAATAAATTTCTATTAATGGGGTATATGTTAAAATTACAGCTATTACAAGTAAAGATATACACAATATAGCAAGATATAAAGAAACCTTACGTGGCTTTATATCTGTAGTGTTCTTTTCTCTCATCAGTCAACCTCTCTTGTGTATTTATCCTCTTTAATCATTTTTTCAGTATGTTCTTCTGCCTGTCTTTCTTCTGGAGTATCATTAGGAATGTCTATTCCATCTAAATCTCTTCCAGTTATAAGTGCTAATTGCAAATCTCGATACGATAAATTATTACCATTTAAATCATCACCTAAATCAAATAGCTCATTAATAACATTCTTTTTTTCTTCTTCTAGCTGCTGTTGATTCATTTTCTTTAAACGTGATAAATATTCAATAACTCGCTCTCTTTCATCATAAGAATTACTAAAATGGACATCCTTATTTTTTATCATTTCTTGTATTGAAGAATATGCTTCACTAGGTTCATGAACTGACTCATCAACCATACCAATAACCTTTCCTTCACTGTTTAAGACATTGAAATTATTGCTTTCTTCGTCATATTCCAAAATTAGTTTATTTTGCCTAGATTGAATGTATCTAGAATCCATATAATCATTTTCGTAGTCCATAAATGATTCCTCCTAACTAAAAACAACATTAAACCCATTACCATCTGGATTTAATGCATATCCATTGACCTTACCACTATTCATCATACCTTCAGCATAAGATAATGCTTCATTATATGTATCAATAGAATTACCAACAAAATATTTATTGAATTGTGATGGATTTGAAACTTTAGTTGATGCAGAACTATTTGTTTGTGGCTGAGACTCATGTTGCGAATTAGATTGATTGTTTGGTTGCTTATTCGAGTTTTGATAATTCTGTGTATTCTTTTTAGAACCACCAGATACATTATTATCTTCGCTCTTTACCTCGGCTTTATTATTAGATTGCTCTTCCTGTTTAGGAACAGGTCTATCCTTTAATATAACTTTTATCTTCGCATAGGCAGTATTTTTAGCTTTATCATACACTTGAATAGTCACATCATAACTTCCAGCATTTTGAGTAATCTTACTAGAATCAATCATCACTGTTAAATCATCAATATTGCTGTTATCTTCATATGTAAAATATTTGTAAAAATCAATTGTTTGATACTCATCAACATAAAATTTAATTTTCTTCTTTTTCAAATGAATAACAGGTTTTGAGACATCTGCAACCTTTATATTCTTTGTAAAAGATTTAGCATTTGGATCATTAGTATTAAACGTTATATTAAAAGAACCTTCTTTTTTATTACTGAAAGTATCATAGCGTATAACTAGATTTTTAAAACTAAACTTATTACCTTTTATATTTGAACTATCAACCTTGATACCATCAACATCACTAATCAAATTTAAAGGTGTATTCTTACTGTTTAAATCTATAGTCATATTCCTTTTAAAATGCACATCTTGTACTGTATATGTCTTTGTATTACATCCATTAAGAAACAACAGAAGCAAAATCAGAATAAAACCTAAGCATCCTTTCTTGATAGCACTTTTCACAAATCAACACACCTTTCATAAAAGTAAAATCCGGACAAATGTCCGGATTTCAAACTAATTAATCTTTAATTTTCTTTTTAGCGTAAATTACACCAAGTATACAAATACTCAATCCAGCTAAAATCATATAGAATGCAATTTGAGAATTATCACCTGTTTTTACTTTCTTAACTACAGGCATAAGTTCATCATACATAACTACTTTTTGAGCAACTCCTGTATCTTTAACTGTAAATTGAATAGATTCAGCAACCTTGTAATTTTTAGGAGCAATTACTTCAGTTAATGTGTAAGTTTCTCCAGCAGTTAAGTTTTTGATCATATGAGGTTGTTTTCCTGAAGTCCATTCATCAATGACTTTACCATCTTTATCGGTCACTTTAAGTTTAGCACCTTCAAGTTCCTTCTTTGTTGTAATATCTTGTTTGCTGATTTCGATTTTTGTATCTTCATCAGTCATAGATAATACTGTATCTTTTCCTTCTTCAGCTGTGAATGTTTGTGTTTTGAAAGTAGCATATCCGTTAGGAGTTTTTGTTTCTTTCAATACATATTCTTCACCAGCTTCAAGACCTTGAATCATATGTCTTGTTTCATTACCATCAAGATCAATGTTTGTGTAAGTAGTAATACCATCTTTTACAAACATTACAGTATAATCATCTTTTCCTTTGTTTTTAGCAATGCTGTATTGAACTGTTGAATCTTCTTCATCCATGTATGTTCCTTCAGCTTTACCATTTTCTTTTAATTGAGCTTTCATTTCATCAGTAACATCAAAGATATGTTGTCCTGAAATCCATTTATCAATGATGTTTTTAGTCTTATTAGAAGTGACTGTCATTTCAGCACCTTTTAATAAGTTACCTTTTTCATCAACTTTAGAAACTTCATTGATTGTATCAATCATTTCTACTTGTTGATTTTCTTTTTCATATGAAACTTCAAATTCAATGTCATTTGCTAGATTTAATCCTGTTGGAGCTAGATCTTCATGAAGAGTATATTTTTTACCTTCAACAAGTCCAGTAGCATAATGTACTTTACCTTCTGAAGTCCATTCATCAACGATATTTCCGTCTTCATCAAGAATTTGCATTAACGCTCCTGTCACTTCTTGACCACCAACAGTTAATTTTGAAATCTTAACTTGTTTGTCCTTCATGTTGACTTTTTCATTTACCTTTTCTTTTGAAACAGTAAATTCAATATCAGTTGATTTTACATATTCTTCAGGTGAAACAGTTTCAGAAAGGATATATGTTCTTCCTTCTTCTAATCCATTGATAAAATGAGATTCTTTTGTAGAAGTCCATTTGTCTACGACTTTTCCTGTTACTTTATCAGTAACAGTGATTTCAGCACCTTCAACTTCTTTTTCACCTGTAACATCTGTTTTTGTGAAAGATACTTGTTTGTCTTTCATAGTGACTGTTTCAAGTTCACTAGAATTTTTAACAGTGAATTTAATATCAGTGGCTTTTACATAATCTTTAGCTGTTACAGTTTCAGATAATGTATAAGTTTTACCAACAACTAATCCTTCAATAGAGTGTACTTTATCAGTAGAAGTCCATTGATCTACTACATTTCCATCTTCATCTGTAATTGTTAATTGAGCACCTTCAACTTCCTTGTCTCCAGTAACATCAGTTTTATTAAATTCAAAGTCAGTTGTTAAGTTTTCCACATCAAATGATTTGATGTAAGTTTTTGTTGTGTAATCAGATTGTTTAAATACAGCATCATATTTTGTTGTATCTAATACACATCCATCTAAAGTTTTAACTTCTTGTAAGTAATATTCAGCTTCACCAACACCCATTGGTAGATTAGAAATATCTAAATGTCCATCAGTTGATAAAGCATAGACACCGTTTCCTACTTCAGAGCCTGCATTTACAACAGCTCCTGAATTTTCAGTAGTAATGACATCATCTTTAGCAAACATCAAGCTTCCATCAACTGGACTATAAATGTTTTCTTTTGCCTTTAAAACGAATTGGATTTTTGATAGATCAGATCTATCAACTAAATCAACATCAGTATCTAAATCAGCAACTGTCTTATTTAATTTGATTTGAGCTTTTGGTTGTTCATCACGAACTTTTACAGTATAGATTGGATCACCATCTTCATCTTTTGTATAGTCTAATAAACCGCTCATTTCAAATGATTGAGTTTTTCCAAGACCGATAAATCCTGTTGGAACTTTAACTTCTTCTAAATGATATTTTCCAGCAAAGAATTGAAGTGGTAAGAACACTTCACCTTTTTCATCATCATCATTTGTGTATTCAGTTTTAACTACGACAACATTATCACTGTTTGTAGTGAAAGTATCATATTTCTTTCCACCAACTTTTTGTGTAATGTATTCTCCTTTTTTGTAGACAATATTTCCACCATCTAAAATATCTTCATCCGCAACAATTTTAAATGATGCTGAATTTAATGACACAGTTTTACCTGTTTCTTCATCTTGTTTAACTAATTTAAGTTGTGTTTCTACTGGTCGGTTATTTAAAATTACCTTTTTGACTTTATCAGCATCATTCTTAATTTCACTTGTATCTTTTGTTACTGAAACAAAGAAATCAGGATTTGTGTAAAAATCTTTAGGTGTTTTTGTTTCTCTTACAATATATTGTCCGTATGGAAGATCTTTAGTTATAGCCCATCCATCTTCTCCAGTTGTGATAGTGTCATATACTGTAGCATTGTCCCAACCGACATGATCAACTTCACTCTTTAATTTGAAAGTGAACTCAGCTCCTTGTAATCCTTTGACTACTTCAGACATTCCGTTTCTGTAGCCTGACTTAAAAATCTGAATTTGTTGTTTTTTAACTTTTTCAGTAACAACCAATTCATTAGCATCATTACCAAATTGTAATTTAGCTCCTTTAAATTCTTTTGTAACTTGTGCTACGTAGTTACTGTCTTCTACAGTAGAAGTAGTTCCTGTAGCTGTATCAGTTACATTTAGAGTATTTCCTTTTAGCAAGTACCCAGTAGGTGCTTTAGTTTCTTCAATGGAAATTGTTCCAAGTGGTAAAGTGACCGCACCATTTTCATCTAAATAAAAATCATCACCTGATACTTTATAAAAGTCATTTAGATTGGTATTATAATATGTTTTTCCAGCAATTTCCCATTTTTTTGTTTGAATCACCCATGTTCTAGTTGCTTTTTCAGGTAGATTATCCTTTGTATAGTAACCGTCATAATATTTAACAGTAAACTCAGCACCTTCAAGAGTAGCATCACCTTGTGGCATTCCTAATGTTTCAGCATCATTTTTGACGATTTCAATACCAATTGGGTCATTTCCTGGTGTTTCATTAGAATTTGCTCTAACTGTTTGATCCTTGACAATCGTAACGTTGTACGTATTTTCGTCAAGATCATATCCAGTAGAAGCTGTAATTTCTTTTACTGTATAATTTCCTACAGGTAAGATAGATGATTTTGCATATCCATTTTTATCAGTAGTAATTGTATCTACTTGAACACCGTCACTGTAGATACCATAAACAGCACCTTCTAACGAATAACATCCATTATTGTTTGTAATGTTTTCATTTCCTGATTTTTTTACTAGATCGATCCAACCAAAATCAAGCCAATCAACACTGTATCTTAATGAATCAACAGATTCTTGAACCCATGAACCATGAGTTTGGTTTGAACCATTTCCATCAGAAATTGCCAATGCACAGAATTTTCCTTTTGCTGAACTGTTCAATGTTCCGCTGGTATAATCTGTTGGACTGTTTTCTAATGGTGCAGTTAGATAGAATGATTGACCACCCCATACAGTTGCAGTTCCACCAGTTTGTTGAGCTGAAGAACCAGCAATATGAATAGTCACATTACTTTGTAACGGCAACTGAACTGTTTCATTTGATGAAGCATTAAATGAGACAGTATTTGTAGTTTGAATCATATTTGCTTTATCGAATGTAGCTTTTAATGATGCAGTATCTCCAGTTGAGAAGTTTGCTCCATTAGATGGATCAGGCAATCCTTCAACGTATTGCCATGTAGACTTTAATCCAATACCTGCTCTTTCAAGATCATCAATATTCGCACCGCACATGTCACCACTATAAGCTAAACTTAATAAAACATGTGTATATAAATACCCTGTTTCTGCTTCATTAAGTCCATCATCTTTTAAAGCTTGACCTTTGAAAAGACATTGTGCTGGACCACCAAAACCATAATATAAGAATTTTCTTACCATGACATTATTATTAATGACATTGGCAGCATAATTTCCTGAAGATGGTGTACGTTTACTTGCTTCCAAACAATATGACCACTGACCATTGTACTTACACATGTAAGTAGACCATTGCTTAGTGATCTGTGGACATTTACGTTTCCACCATTCAGGATAAGTTATAGATTTAATACGAGTAAATTCATGTGGAATCCCGCTGTCCCAAGCTTCTACTGTATTTGTGTTTCCTGCAGTAAAACACATAGACAGTACCATTCCTAGAACAACGAAAATTTTGGTTACTTTATTTAACCATTTCTTAAACTTCATTTTTCTTTCTCCCTTTCCGAATAATATTTATTTAAAAATTCTTTTTGTTTAAACAAAAAGATGGAACTTGTTCCATCATCCTTCAGATGCAAGTTTATAACATCTGTATATTTCTATGAGACAGGTTTTATATTTGACGAACCAAAAGACCTTTGACAATAAAAAAAGACAATCTTTCGATTGCCTTATGGGTGAAACACCCATTTTTGCTTATGAATTTTTATCATTTTAATTTGTTTCCTTTCCTTACAGCTTTTATAATGATCAGTAATTTTTACTTTTTAAATTAAAAAGATGGAACAAGTTCCACCTCTCAACTACAATTCTATACTATCATTTTATCACGTCTATTTTTGAAATCTATTGACTTTTTTGTGTAATTTCTCTTAAAAGATTTTTTACGTTTCAAAATATATCTTTTATATCAGGGAGGGACCTCTGACAGTACGAAAGTATGAGATTTGATTATAAATGAATTCTACCGTCTAACACTGCCAGAGATACCCTTTTGGGAATGTTAGAATCCTTTTGTTCAAATTCTAACAATATCATTTTATCACTCTGATTTTTAAAAACAATTGACTTTTTTGTGTAATTTTTTTAAAACTTTTTTCATAAGAAAAAGATGGAAGTACAGCCATATTCCATCTTTTTTGATTAGGACTTACATAATTA
>OKRY01002760.1_pt1 | contig 13421 bp, 14 predicted proteins | sample 1601121 | NCBI WGS metagenome assembly OKRY01 (sample SAMEA3541546, study PRJEB24748) | human gut metagenome | biome: human gut; feature: human-associated habitat; material: faeces | place: China | collected 2012
TGTTGCCGCAAGTATTACTGCTGCTATCGCTGCAGCCTTTTTAATGGTAAAAATTTTTCATCAGCCTCTGCGTTCGGATCGTATTACTGCTTCCATAACCTGCCATTCCGGTTGCAGAAACTAATTTCTTTTCCGGGAAATGTTCCAGTATCCCGTTGACCAGCATTGCCTTTGCCTCCGGTCTGTCGAAAGCTTCACAGACGATCGGTGCATCAGCAAAAAGTTCCTGTAAATTTTCTTCCGTCACCTTCACTGTATCTGTTCGGATCTCTAAATATGGATTGATTCGCTCCAGCAGAGATTTCAGTGCATCGGTTTTATACATTCCGATCTGATCGATAAAGTACTGCTGTCGGTTCAGATTGGTGATATCCACCACATCAAAATCAATCAGATGCAGATGCCCCACCCCGATCCTTGCCAGTGCAGATGCCACATTTGATCCAAGACCACCCAAACCTGCGATTGCCACATGACCTTCTGATAAAAGCTTCTGCTTTTCCGGTGAATGACGCTCATTCAACGCTTCTATAATTTCTTCTTTTGTTAATATCATTTTTCAGCCTCCTCCAACAAATGTCACGATTTCCATACTGTCACCATCTTTCAGACGAGTCTCTGAGTATTCGTATTTTGGAAGGATCCCTCCATTTAACTCCACAGCAATCCGATTCATCCGATAACCATTTTCTTCAAGATAATCCGCAACCGTCTGCTCTTCCTGATCCTTTACTTCTTTTCCATTTACTGTAATCATTTTCTCCTCCTTCTGCTCTTTCCTGCACCTCATCTTGTGCGTCCCGCTGAAGATCTTATATATGATCGAGATACTCATCATGGTATAGGAAAAAATCTACTGGATTTTTTCATATACCTGACACCAAAAAAGATCCACGCGGTTCACCTTGGCCTTTTCCCAGTCCACAAGGGTCTTGTAGCCCTTGATGATGCCCTGCGCCCGGGCCAGATCGATCATGGCCGCCACCTCGGCGGGGGATTTATTCAGCATCGTGGCGATATCCTCAATGGGCAGCCGCGCATTGTCTTCCAGGATCTTCAAAAGCTGTTCCATAGTATTTTGCTCCTTCTCAGCCCGTAATCGGGAAATAAATTATCTATAAGTATAGCACAAGCTGTAAAAGATTGCACCCAATTTTTGGGATAGAATGTCTTTTTCCCCTCGTGTCTGTTCTTTTTTACAAAAAGTGTGTTCAAATTTTGCCAAATCTGCTATACTGGAAGAGTAAGAGTGTGCCGGAACGCTTGCGGCACCGTTCATCAAAAGGAAAACGAGGGTGGAAACGATGAAAGCATTCATTACCGTCATTGGTCACGATACCGTGGGCGTTGTTGCCAAGGTCGCTGGTCTGTGCACCGAACTGAATATCAATATCGAGGACGTGACCCAGAGCATCCTGCAGGGCATGTTCGCCATGATCATGCTGGTGGATATCAGCAACTGCAATGTGAGCCACGAAGAGCTGCACAAGCGCACCGACGCGCTGGCTGCCGAGATGGGCATGCAGATCAATGTTACCCGTCAGGAAGTTTTTGATGCCATGCACACCATCTGATGGAGGGAGTACACAGCTATGAGTATGTTTAATACCGGTGACATCCTCGAGACCATCGAGATGTTCACTCAGGACAATCTGGACGTGCGCACCGTCACCATGGGCATCAGTCTGCTGGACTGCATCGACCCGGACCCGAAGAAGGCGTGCGAGAACATCTATAACAAGATCACCACCAAGGCCGCAAACCTTGTGCCCACCGTGGAGCATATCAGTGCCGAGTATGGCATTCCCATCATCAACAAACGCATCAGTGTCACACCCATCGCCATGTTGCTGGGTGCCTGCCCGGATGCCGACCCTGTGGAGTTTGCAAAAACTCTGGATGCCGCCGGTAAAAAGGTGGGTGTAAACTTTGTGGGCGGCTACAGTGCTCTGGTGCACAAGGGCTTTTCTGCCGGTGACCGCCGCCTGATCGAGTCCATTCCCCGCGCACTGGCCGAGACCGACATCGTGTGCAGCTCGGTGAACATCGGTGCCACCAAGGCAGGCCTGAACATGGACGCCGTCAAGCTCATGGGCGAGGCCGTCAAGAAGGCCAGTGAGCTGACGGCTGATCGTCAGTGCATCGGTGCCGCAAAGCTGGTGGTGTTCTGCAACGCACCGGAGGACAATCCCTTCATGGCCGGTGCATTCCACGGCCCCGGCGAGCCGGATTGTGAGATCCATGTGGGCGTTTCCGGTCCCGGCGCTGTGCGCGCTGCACTGGCCCGCCTGCCCAAGGATGCCCCCATCGACGAGGTGGCAGAGCTGGTCAAGCGCACCGCCTTCAAGATCACCCGCGTGGGCCAGCTGGTGGCAAACCTTGCCTCCAAGGCTCTGGGCGTGCCCGCCGGCATCATCGACCTGTCGCTGGCACCTACCCCCGCCATTGGCGACAGCGTGGCCAACATTCTGGAAGAGATGGGCCTTGAGACCTGCGGCTGCTGCGGCACCACCGCCTGTCTGGCCCTGCTGAACGATGCCGTGAAGAAGGGCGGCGTGATGGCCTCCAACCACGTGGGCGGTCTGTCCGGTGCCTTCATCCCGGTCAGCGAGGACGCCGGCATGATCCACGCCGCCGAGATCGGCTGCCTGACCATTGAAAAGCTGGAAGCCATGACCGCCGTCTGCTCGGTGGGTATCGATATGGTCATCATCCCGGGCGACACCACCCCGGCCGTCATCAGCGCCCTGATCGCCGACGAAGCCGCCATTGGCATGGTGAACAGCAAGACCACCGCCGTGCGCGTCATTCCCGCCATTGGCCGCAAGGCCGGTGAGGTGCTGGACTTTGGCGGTCTGCTGGGCTATGGTCCCATCATGGCCGTGAACCAGCACGACCCGTCCGTGTTCATCAACCGCGGCGGCCGCCTGCCTGCCCCCATGCAGTCGCTGAAGAACTAAGAGAATAAATCTACTCCAACAGGCCCATCCTCTGGATAACATTTCCAGAAGAAGGGTCTGTTTTTATGTTATCCAGAATGCTTACACGTTCTCAGATGGCTCTGCTCTGCCTTGGCCTGTTTCTCGCCCTTGCTCTGTGTGGCGCATGGCAGGCATTTGCATGGGGCCGCACCCAGCTAGACACCGGGGCGCTGGTGTGCGCCGACACCCTGCGCCTGCACATCCGGGCTGAGAGCGATTCCATTGCCAGCCAGAGCGCAAAGCTCCATGTGCGGGATGCCGTGCTTGCCTATCTGGACACCGCCTGCCCGGCACAGAGCAAACCGGAAGCGATCGCCTGGGCGGCGCAGCATCTATTTGAGCTGCAGCTCACGGCCCGGCACGCGCTGGCACAGCTGAACATCCGCACGCCGGTGCGGGTGCAGCTGGTAAATATGTACTTTGCCACCCGGCGCTATGGTTCCGGCGCTCTTCCCGCCGGGCGGTACGACGCTTTGCGCATCCAGATCGGCGCCGGCACCGGCCGCAACTGGTGGTGCGTGCTCTACCCGGGCCTGTGCCGCTCTGCCTGCGGCAGCTATGCCCAGCCTGCCGAAAACGACCTTGTGTGCGGGGAGTACATCCTGCGCTTCAAAGTGGTGGAGTGGGTGCAGCAGCGCACCGCCCGCCGGGAGGACGTGGTGCTGCTTGGGTAACTCCCGGCGCTTTCGCCGCATAGCATAGGGCGAAAGGAGTGTGTTATCCACTATGGCGATCCCTGCTTATTATTCCCTGCTCCAGCGCGGCTCCTCCGGGCCGGACGTAGCTCTTGTGCAGACCTGGCTCAACGGTGTGCGCGACGCCTGCACATGGTACAGCGAGCTGAAGACCGATGGAAAATTCGGCATTTCCACCGAGAACGCCGTGAAGGAGTTCCAGCTGAAAAACAAGATGAATGTGGACGGCAAGGTAGGCGCGAACACATGGAACGTGCTCTACACCCGCTACACGGCCAAGCACGGCCTGCATGTGCCCTACCCCGGCATTGCCCTGCGCAGCGGCTCTTCCGGCGGCACGGTGCGTCTGGTGCAGCAGAAGCTCAATTCGCTGGGTGAACGGCTGACCGCCGACGGCAGGTTCGGCGCGGCAACGGCAGCGGCTGTGCAGCGGTTCCAGCGCCGCAACGGCCTTACCGCCGACGGCGCGGTCGGCGAAGAAACGTGGGAGAAGATGTTCTGATTTAAGGAAAGCGAACTTCTTCAGTCACGGCTTGCGCCGTGCCAGCTCCCTCAAAGAGGGAGTCTCTGGCAAAACCGGAAGCTTTTCCGCACTGCCAAAGGCCCCATCCCCGAGGGGGCTGGCATCGCGCAGCGATGACTGGGGGAGTTTTCCTTGCCCCCACCCCCGCCCTGCTGTATAATAGAGAAAACTCTGAAAAGGCGGTGTTTCCGTTTGCGTTTTCTGCATCTTTCCGACCTGCATCTGGGCAAGCGGGTGTGCGAGTTCTCCATGCTGGACGACCAGCGGTACATTCTGGAACAGATCCTTTCCCTGCTGGACAGCACACCCGTGGACGGTGTGCTGCTGGCGGGCGACCTCTACGATAAGCCCGTTCCCCCTGCCGAAGCCGTGCGCCTGCTGGACTGGTTCCTCACCCAGCTGGCCGAACGCAGGCTGCCCGTGTTCGCCATCAGCGGCAACCACGACTCCGCCGACCGCATCGCCTTCGGCTCTGCCCTGCTGCAAAGCAGCCGGGTCTACGTCAGCCCAGTGTTCTCCGGTGCGCCGGTGCCCATCCCCCTCACCGACGAATACGGCGCGCTGGACGTGTACCTTCTGCCCTTTTTGAAGCCCGCCATGGTGCGGCATGTCTGGCCGGACGAGCCTGTGGAGAGCTACAACGATGCCCTTGCCTGCGTGCTGCGCCACTGCCCGCCGGACCCGGCCCACCGCAGCGTGCTGGTGGCCCATCAGTTCGTGGCCGGTGCTGCCTGCTGCGAGAGCGAGGAAGTCTCGGTGGGCGGTGTGGACAGCGTGGATGCCAGCCTGTTCGATGCCTTTGACTACGTGGCGCTGGGCCACCTGCACAGCCCCCAGAAGGTGGGCCGCGATGCCGTGCGCTATTGCGGCACCCCGCTGAAATACTCCTTTTCGGAAGCAGACCAGCACAAAAGCGCCACCTTTGTGGAGTTCGGTCTCAAGGGCGAAGTTTCCATCACCACCGCGCCGCTTACCCCGAAGCATGACCTGCGGGAAGTGCGCGGCAGCTACATGGAGCTGACCGACCGCCGCAATTACGACGGCACTGCGGTGGACGACTACCTGCACATTACCCTGACCGATGAGCAGGACGTGCCGGACGCGCTGGCCCGCCTGCGGGTGATCTACCCCAACCTGATGCGGCTGGACTACGATAACCTCCGCACCCGGGAAGATCAGGAGATCACCGCACCGGAGCGCGCCGAGAGCATCACCCCGCTGGAGCACTTCTCGGCGTTCTACCAGCTGCAGAACAATCAGCCGCTGACGGCGGAGCAGGCGGCATTCTGCCAGCAGCTCATTGAGGAGATCTGGAAGGAGGGCGAGGACGCATGAGACCGCTGAAGCTCACTCTTTCGGCCTTTGGCCCCTATGCCGCCGAGACGGTTCTGGAACTGGCAAAGCTGGGCAGGGGCGGCTTATACCTTGTCACCGGCGACACCGGCGCAGGCAAGACCACCCTGTTCGATGCCATTACATATGCGCTGTACGATCATTCCAGCGGCGGCGTGCGCGAGGGCGCCATGCTGCGCTGCAAATATGCCGGCCCTAAAACGCCCACCTTTGTGGAGCTGGAATTTGAGGTGAACGGCCAGCGCTATACCGTGCGCCGCAACCCGGAGTACCAGCGCCCCAAAAACCGCGGCGAGGGCATGACCACCGAGAAAGCGGATGCCACCCTCACCTATTCCGATGGCCGTCCGCCGGTGACCAAAGCCAAGGATGTGACTGCCGCCGTGCAGGAGATCATCGGGCTGGACTACAGCCAGTTCTGCCAGATCGCCATGATCGCACAGGGTCAGTTCACAAAGCTGCTCAACGCTTCCACCGAGGAGCGCAGCCGCATTTTCCGCAAGCTGTTCCGCACCCAGCGCTATGCCCGGCTGCAAGAGCGCCTGCAGGCCGAAAGCGCCGCCCTCAGCCAGCAGCGCACCACCCAGAATGCAAAGCTGGACAGTCTGCTCTCCGGCATCCGGTTTTCTCCCGACGACCCGGATGCCGATGCCCTTGCCGCACTGAACGCCCAGACCGAGCCGGAAACGGCCCTTGCCCTGCTGGAAGGTCTGCTGGCCCGCCAGCAGGCCGCGCAGGAGACCGTTGCTGCTGCCCTCAAGGACACCGAAGCCAAGCTGGACGAAGTACAACGTCAGCTGGGTGCCGCCCAGCAGGCCCGACAGCTGGCCGCACAGCTGGCCGCAAAGCAGGCAGAGCTTACCGCTGCCCTGCCTGTGCTGGAAGCTGCCCGTGCCGAGAGCGCCCGCCACGCAGGCGATGCCGCCCAGCTGGATGTTCTTGCCGGCCAGGTGACGCAGGCACAGACGGCCCTTGCCGCCTACAATGAGCTGGATGCCCTGTGCCATCAGCAGCAGGCCGCGCGGGATGCTGCCCAGCTGGCCGCTGCCAAGGCCAAAGCGAAACGCACCCAGCTGGCCGCACTGGACACAGCGCTGGCCGCTGCTGAAAAGGAGCTGACCGCGCTGGAAGATGCTCCCACCCGGCTGCTGGCCTTGCAGAACCGGGAAAAGGAGCTGGCCCAGCGCAGCACCGCCCTTACCACCCTGAACCAGCGGCTTGCCGCCTGCCAGCAGCAGGCACAAAAGGCCCACCGTGCGCAGGATGCCTACCGCACTGCCGCCGAAGCCAAGGAGCAGGCCCATGCCCGGCGGGATGCGCTGGACAAAGCCTTTCTGGACGCACAGGCCGGACTGCTGGCGCAGGCGCTGGCCGAGGGTGCGCCCTGCCCCGTGTGCGGCAGCGTCCACCACCCGGCAAAGGCCCAACTGCCCCACACAGCCCCCACGCAGGCGCAGGTGGATGCCGCCAAGCAGGAAGCCGAAAAGGCCGATGCACTGGCCCAGACTGCCAGCACTGCCGCACAGAGCGCCCTTGCCGCAGCCGACGAAGCCCGCCGCTCCCTGCGCCGGGATGCTGAGAGCCTATTGCCAGAGCGCTTCACTTCCCCGGATGGGACGGTGCAGCTGACCTTCAAGGGGATGAACGCTGTCCTGACGGAAGAAGCCTGTGCCCTGCACGCAGCACAGGCCGAGTGTGTCGCCGCGCTTCGGCAGGCCGAAGCAGACTGCGCTCGCCGCACGGCATTGGAGGCCGACCGTCAGGCAAAAAGCCGCCAGCGCCCGGCACTGGAACAGGCCGCCGCTGAAGCTGACAGCACCGCCGCCGCGCAGAATGCCAGCGCCGATGCACTGGAACAGCAGGCCGCTGCCGCTCGTGCAGCCCTGCCCTATCCGCAGCGGGCCGAGGCACAGGCCGCGCTGGATGCATTGGAAGCCAGCCGCACCGCCCTGCGCACCGGCATGGAGCGGGCTCAGCATTCCCTCAAACAGGCAGAGCAGGCCTATGCCGCTGCCAAAGCCGCTGTGGATGCCCTGCAGACCCAGCAAGCCACTGCCGAAACCGCCGGGCCTGCCCAGCCGCTGGAATTTTTACAGGCAGAACAGGCCCGCCTTGCCGCCGCCCGCACTGCCCTGCGGGAGCAGGCCCAGCAGCTGGCCGCACAGCGGCTGCCCAACCGTGCAGCCGCTGAAAAATACCGCACCGCTGCCGAAGCGCGCACTCAGCTTGAACAGCGCTGGCAGTGGGTGAGTGCCCTTGCCGCCACGGCGGGCGGCACCTTGACCAGCAAACAGAAGATCAAATTGGAAGCCTACATCCAGATGAACTATCTGGACCGCATCCTGCGCCACGCCAACACCCGCCTGATGCAGATGACCGCCGGGCAGTACGAGCTGGAGCGCATTGGTGCCGAGAACCAGCGCAGCCAGTCCGGCTTGGACCTTGGCATCATCGACCACTACAACGGCACCCGCCGCAGCGTCAAGACCCTTTCCGGCGGTGAAAGCTTCAAGGCATCGCTGGCGCTGGCACTGGGCCTTTCGGACGAAGTACAGAGCACGGCAGGCGGCATCCGTCTGGACACGCTCTTCCTCGACGAGGGCTTCGGCAGTCTGGATGACGAATCGCTGGAACAGGCCATGCGCGTACTTGCAGGGCTGACCGAGGGCGACCGGCTGGTGGGCATCATCTCCCACGTAGGTGCTCTGAAAGACCGCATCGACCGACAGGTTGTGGTGCGCAAAGCCCGCACCGGCGGCTCTACCGTAGAATTGATCGTGTGAAACACCGCAGGCCCCTTTATAAGTTGCGTCTTTTCGGGGCATCCTATGGGCGGAGGTGATTTTCCAATGAGCTTGACGCCCTTTATCCGCCACGAGCTGGAACACCAGCCCGGCACTGCCGCCGCACCGGAAAACAGCTGCACCCGCTGCAGCCCGCCGCTAGGCAGGGAGCCGGATCCCCTGCTGCCAGGCTACCCCGCTGCCCCCGGCACACAGGTGCCGCCGCAGATCGAAACACCGGGCCAGACCCCGCACCCGGACACAAACAGCGCCCCGCAGGGTGTGCCCATGACCAACGGCACCCCGGCCGCCTGTTACCAGAAGAACGCCCGGGAATTTTTGGCCGGGGATGTGCAGACCAGCGTGATGGCCCACTATGCACCCGGACTGTTCAGCACAGACCAGCACACCCATTCCTGCCATCCGGCCCCGGACGAGGATGCTTCTCAGGTGCTGAGCCTTGTGGACTGGCGTGAGGATGCACCCTACGGCTAACAAAAATTTTTCAAATTATTTTTGCTCTACCTGTTGAAATCTGCGTCCGCTTCCCTTATTATGGTAGCAAACAAAGATAAAGGCAGGTTTTGCATCATGGCAGAGATCAAATATGAAGTTGTTCAGCGCATTGCAGTTCTCTCGGAGCGCCCCCGCGGCTGGGAGCGTCAGCTGAACCTCATCAGCTGGAACGACGGCGAACCCAAGTACGACATCCGCGACTGGTCCCCGGACGGCACCCGCATGGGCAAGGGCATTTCCCTGAGCCACGACGAAATGGCCATCCTCAAGGGCCTTCTGGACGATCTGGAGCTGTAAGCATGGGCGGCCGCGAAGAGTTTTTGCAGATCTGGCAGCAGCACATCACCCGCCCCGGCAGCGAAAAGCTGCTGGACTGGCTGGACCATAAGACCGATTTCTTTACGGCACCGGCCTCCACCCGGTTCCACGGTGCGTGTGAGGGCGGGCTGTGTATGCACAGCTTGAACGTCTACCATGCGCTGCACGACACCTTTTTTACCGAGGGCGACAGCGAGGAGACCTTTGCCATCTGTGCACTGCTGCACGATCTGTGCAAGGCCAACTACTACAAGCCCGGCACCCGCAACGTGAAAAACGAAGCCACCGGCCAGTGGGAAAAGGTGCCCAGCTACAGCGTGGAGGACCTGTTCCCCTACGGCCACGGCGAAAAGAGCGTATTCCTCATCGAGCGGTTCATGAAGCTGCACATCGAGGAGGCCGTTGCCATCCGCTGGCACATGGGCGGCTTTGACGATGCGGCCCGGGGCGGCTGCTTTGCCATCTCGGAAGCCTACGACAAGTATCCCCTTGCCGTCAAGCTGCACATCGCTGATCTGGAAGCCACCTATCTGATGGAGCACCGCACCAGCGCTGTGCGCTGAAAAAACAAAAATACCCGGACAGGCACAGCAGTGCGACACTGCAGCCTGTCCGGGCTTTGTTTTGTTTAATTTTTGCGCTCGGCCTTGTTCTGGTACATTTTTACGTCCGCCTGACGGATGGCCTCGGTGAGCGGATGTACACCGCACACACCGCCAACACTGGCCGAAAGCTCCAGCTCCGGGTAGCCTTCCACTCTGGCACTAGCCGCAGCCTCCCGCACGCGCTGTATCACATGTTCCCCGGGCCGGATGTGCGGCACCAGCAGCAGGAATTCATCGCCGCCATAGCGCACCAGCACATCGGTCTGGCGCAGGTTGCTCAGGATGGACTGTGCCACGCTCTGCAGGGCCTTATCGCCCACCAGATGGCCGAACCGGTCGTTGACCTCCTTGAAGTGATCCACATCGATCATCACTACGCCTTCCACCTGTTCGCTCTCCGCAAGGAAGCACTCGAAGTACTGGCGGGAGTATGCCCCGGTCAGCGAATCCACAAAGGCGCTGCGGTCAAAGTTGGAGCCGCGGTCCAGCAGCATCCGGCGGCCGCCCATATCCAGCCAGCGTCCGTCCGAAAGCTTGGACACCATTTCCAGCACGCAGCCGCGTCCGCCCACTTCCACATACTTTGCCATGACAAAATAAGCCTGATCGTCCTTGAACTTGATCTTGTTCAGGGATTCCTTGCGGGCAAGGGCCTTACTGGAAATGCAGTTTTCGCACCGGCCCGATTTGTTCCACACCATGTGGCAGGTGCCGGGCATCTCGGTCAGCCGGCCATCCTTGCCCAGGCTCAGCACCTTGGTGTTTTCCGGGTCCACCAGACGCACGATGTCAAAAATGCCCTTCAGGCGTTCCAGCAGTGCTTCCGGCTGGTCGCTGCTCACATCGCCCAGCATCAGCTCCTGCAGGCGGGCATGGTCATCTGTGATCTGGCCCACCACGCTTACGCAGTGGCGCACACCGGCGCGGCTCCACATGGTGTGCATCACCAGCCGGTGCAGCCGGTATTCCTGATCCACCGCGATCAGCACCGGGAATGCAGCATCCGGTTCTTCCGGCGTTGCGGCTGCAATGGCATCCAGCAGCTTGCGGCGGTCCTTGCCGGAGAGAAATGTCAGGCCCATGCCCTTATCAAAGTCCAGCTTCTGGGTTCGGTTGACCGGGTCCTCGTAGCGGTTCACCACGGTCACGCTGCCGCTGAGTATATCGTAATCGAACTGAATACCGCCGCGCTGCTCGGCATAAAAAGCGGTGCGCTCCCGTTCCAGATCCAGCAGGCGCTGGGCACGATCCTCACGGGGCAGAGCTTCGCGGTGCAGGATCTCCTCCGAAAGGCGACGGGTCTCGTGGCGGAAACCGCGGTCATACTCCGAGCGCTGCAGCTCTGTGCGCAGCAACTCCGAGGATTCTTTCAGGCATTCCATCAGCAGCGGATTGAAGCTGCCACACTCGCCGTGCAGGATCATGTCAACGGCCTTTTCGTGGCTGTAGGACCGCTTATAACAGCGCTCGCTGGTCAGTGCGTCGTACACATCGGCCAGTGCCACCACCTGTGCTGCAATGGGGATCTCGTCGCCCTTGAGCCTGTCTGGGTAGCCGCCGCCGTCCCACCGCTCGTGGTGCCAGCGGCAGATAGCGTGTGCCACCTTTACCAGCGGTTCGTCCTGCCCGATGGCAAGCCCCTTCAGAATCCTGGCACCCTCGGTGGTGTGGGTCTTGATGGTGGCGTACTCTTCCTCGGTCAGGCGGCCGGGCTTGTTCAGGATCTCTTCCGGGATCATGATTTTGCCGATATCGTGCAGCGCCGATGCTGTGCTGATCAGCGAGATATCACTCTCATCCAGCTGGTAGCGGTCAGTCTTCTGCGCCAGCTGATGCAGGAGCAGGCCGGTCAGGGTGCGGATGTGCAGCACATGCTGGCCGCTCTCGCTGTTGCGGAACTCCACCACATGGCTCAGAATGCTGATCATCAGCACACCGTTGTGCTCTTTTTCGTACACCTGATCGGTCACAAGGCGGGTAAGGCGCTTCTGCTTTGCGTAAAGCATGAGCGCATTCTTCACCCGGCGCAGCACCATGACCCGCTCGAACGGGCGGCGGATGTAATCGGCCACGCCCATATCATAGGCGCGCTCGACGCTTCGGTTGTCCTCTGCCGCGCTGATCACAATGACCGGGATTTCCTCCTGCCATGCATAGCACTGCATCACCCGCAGCACATCAAAGCCGTCCATTTCCGGCATGATCAGGTCCAGCAGCACCAGCGCGATATCGGTGCGTCTGCGCAGAATTTCGATCGCGCGCAGGCCGTTCTCGGCTTCCAGATATTCGTAGCCCTCACCCAGAATCTCCTTGAGCATAGCGCGGTTGATCTCCGAGTCATCCACGATCAGTATTTTCTGTTTTGGTTCCATCTCAACCGCTCCTCGCTCCTGTACTTCCGGCCGCAGGGTCTTCCGTTTCCTACCGGACCACAAAAAAAGCTGCTGCAACAGCTTTGCGCTTTGCAGCAGCTTTTCATTTCACTCATATCTGCTTTTTTTGCAGGTCATCCAGCTTTCCGTCATGCGCCCATCATATCGTCGAACCAGTTCATCAGCTCCACCGAGAGGTGCTCCAATCTGGTCTGGGGCTTCCAGTCCGGCTGAGCAGGCTGCGGAACCTCCGGCCCGGGCTGTGGGGGCTGTTCGGCCTCCGGCTCCGGCCGCGGACTCTGCGCTGCCGATGGTTCCGGCTGCGGGGGCGTATGTGCCGCAACCGGCACAGGCCGCACAGCTTCGGCATGGCGGGCCAGCTCCTGACGTAGCTGCTCTGCATGAGCGCCCGCGCACTCAGCCTCCTGCCGCGCCTGCTCACAGGCCGCTTCCAGCTGGGCATTTTCCTGCCGCAGCGCGGCCATCTGCCGTTCACAGGCAAACAGACGGGTCTGATAGCGCAAAATTTCCGCACTGGCCGCTGCCAGCTTTCGGTTCATCTGCTCCAGCTGGGCACACACCGCCTTGGGCGGCTCTGCCGGAGCCTTTGCCGCGGCAGACTGGGCACAGCGCTGCCGCGAACCATTGTTCTGCTGCCTGCCCTGCGCCATGGTGTCCCTCCGATCCATCCGATACGCCTGATCCGCTTATGACGGCCAGCTTTTTATCTGCGCTTGTTCAGCATGGCCATCAGCTGGTCGTAATAGCCATTATCGCTGTTGTCCTCTTCCACGGGCTTTTCAGCAGTGGGTGCCGGTGCAGCGCCGCCTGCGGCAGAAGCTGCCGGGCTTGCAGTCTCGCTGCTGAACACAGCAGACGGAGTGGACTGTGCGCCGCCCATTGCATTGCTGATGCTGCTGCGCAGGTCGCTTGCGCTCTTGTTGTCAAAACCGGTAGCAACCACGGTCACACGCATCTCGTCCGAGAGGTTCTCGTCGAACGCAGTACCCCAGATGATGTTTGCATCGGGATGTGCGCTCTGGGTAATGAGACCTGCTGCGGTCTCCACATCCTCCAGACCGATGTCCGGGCTGGAAGTGATGTTGATGATCACGCCGTGTGCACCGGCAATGCTGGTCTCCAGCAGCGGAGAAGAAATAGCAGCCTTTGCGGCGTTCTCGGCCTTGCCTGCGCCCTTGGCGCTGCCCACGCCCATGTGTGCGTAGCCGGCATCCTTCATGATGGAGCGCACGTCGGCGAAGTCCAGGTTGATGA
>OKRY01002767.1_pt1 | contig 13409 bp, 8 predicted proteins | sample 1601121 | NCBI WGS metagenome assembly OKRY01 (sample SAMEA3541546, study PRJEB24748) | human gut metagenome | biome: human gut; feature: human-associated habitat; material: faeces | place: China | collected 2012
TCATCTTCAATACATTTCACAGTTCCATCCTGGAACTTCTCATAATGCAAATTATCCTCACCTTTAAAGATAATCGTATCATTCTTAATATCCTTTTTCTTGAGCTTACCTTCCTTGAGCATCTGCTGCTTCTGCTCTCTGATGCGTTCCAACAATACCTCCGCCGGTTCATCATTCGGATCCTGTGGAACAAGTTTGCCACGGATAGCAAGATCAAGTATTTTTTGTCTTAATGCTTTTGTATCCATTACTCCTCCACTTCCCCAATCAATTGTTCTAATTCTGAAACTGCTTTAGCAATATTCTCAGACTTTTCTTTAATCTGATCAAGTAATTCCGCAAGAGTATAATTATCTGTATCAGATTCTGTCTTCATCCATGTAATATCTAGGCTAGTCTTATCTCTTGCAAGGATATCCTGAATTGAGAACTTACGCCATCTTCCATTTGGATTTTCTTCACTATATGTTTCTTTTCGCTTGCCTAAGTCTCCATCTGCATAGCATGCTATAAAGTCATCAAAGTGCTCTGGCTTTAAAGGATTAGTTTTTCCAAATGATGGCATATCATTTCTAAGATCATAAATCCAGACTTCTTTTGTATTTCCCTTATCTGTTTTTCCACGAGTAAAGAAAAGTACATTTGTCTTAACACCCTGTGCATAGAATATTCCTGTAGGAAGACGCAAAATTGTGTGTAGATTACATTTATCTAATAAATCCAATCTAATTTTCTCGCCATCACCATCAGCAAATAACACATTATCAGGCAATACAACAGCAGCTCTTGCTTTTCCGTTGTTTTTTAAACTTCGATAAATATGCTGTAAAAAGTTTAACTGTTTGTTACTTGTAGGATATGTAAAATCATCACGTGTAGCACGTTCTCCGCCTTTCTTAGTTCCAAAAGGTGGATTTGTCAAAACCAGATCGTAATCATGCATTGATTTTCCAATATTTGAAAGTGTATCACCTAATGTAATAGGAGCTTCAATATCATGGAGCATAGCATTCATCAATGCCAACCGATGTGTATCATGTACAAGCTCACAACCTGTAAATGCTTCCTCCCTCTCAAATCTTGCCAAATCTGCATCTTCAATGTCAAAAAAATCATCTGTATGTTCTGATACATACTGATGAGCAGCAATCATAAAACCAAATGTTCCACATGCAGGGTCGTTACATCTCTCTCCTACTTGCGGTTTCATAAGTTCTGTCATAACATCAATCAAAACTCGTGGAGTAAAATACTGACCTGCACCTGATTTCTTTTCATTAGCGTTCTTCTCAAGTAAACCTTCATACAGATTTCCAAGTCCTTCTTCTCTTGCAGAATACCAATCAAGACTATCTATCGTGGCTATAATTTTTTCAAGATTCTTAGGCTCGTCAATATTTGTTGCTGCACCCTGATATATTTCACGAATTCTACCTGTACCATTATCTCCAAGTTCTGATAACAGCTCCTTGTAAAACTTTTTCAGTTCTACTCCACTTTTAGCCTTCAATTCATCCCAACGGTATTTCTCTGGAATCTGTTCTTCTGTTCCAGTTTCCTTAGCCATTTTCAAAAACAAAATATATGTTAACTCTGTAACATACTGATGATATGTGATACCATCATCTCTTAGTACATTACATAAATTCCATAATTTGGATACAATTTCTTGTGTTGTCATGCAACATTTCCTCCGTCATCATACAAATATTCATTCAATTCAAGCACAATGCTTTCAAGATTATTCTGAAATACTTTATTTATCTTATTGAAGCCTCCATAGCTTGCAAATCTGCTGTCTTCATCAAACACCTTAATATTCATTACAGATTCCCCTAGCAAATATTTTTCAATGCGAGATATCCAGCTCTGTTCCTGCTTTGAAAAATTATGTTTTTTTCTAAGTTTCTCAACAGCTCTGTGAATACGTGCTTCATGACTAACAAGCGTTGAGCCAATTGCATAGCGTCGAATCAAACTTATAATATCTGCCATTATCTCTTCATTAGTCAATTCATAAAGTGCAGTATTCAACTGCTGTGTAGTAAATCCTTCTCTATCGAGTGTTAACCTTAAATCCTTCAAATCTTTTCTTGTCAAATCCTTTGGTCTGGTACAGATAATATTCAATGCCGCAATTTCATTACGATTATTCTGAATATAACGTGAAAATGCATTCAGATAATCTTCTGGTTTTTCTGCATTTCCATATCCACGTGAATGTTCTGTCAATATATCCTCTGCATCAGAAACCACAACAGAACGAAAACCATTTGCTTTCGTTTCTTGCAGCATTTTGAATACATCACGGTATTTAAGCAGACTATTCTTAGCTTCCTGAACATCTGACTTTTTAATTTCCATAATAAACTGTGATGGGTCTTTTCCATCAGTCATGCTAATAAAATAATCCATCACTTTAGGCGACATATTTCGTTTCTTTCTCTGTAGTTTAGCAATTATCTGATTAATCTGCTGTTCTACCTGTTTATCATCATTTATTTCAGACAGCCCATCCAATAGTTGAGTAAAGCTTGTTGCAGGATTAACCACTACCGGTTTCATAGTATTCACATCATTCAAAGAATCATATACTCCCACAGGATCATATATTTCAAAATGTGTCTTATGAATTTTTTGACATAATCTGGTAGCACGTCCCAACATCTGTTCAAATAAAATACGTGATTTCACCCTACGCATAAACACTAAATTTGTAATTTCAGGCACATCAATTCCTGTAGTCAACAAGTCTACTGTTACTGCAATACTTGGATAATTCTCGTTCTTGAAACGTTTTATAGCCTCCTGCACTTTCTTAGGATTTCCGCCTCCAACGCTACCTGTTATCTTCATAATAGCCTCATTAGAGACTCCATATTCCGAATAAATATCTCTCAAAATTGATACAATCATATCTGCATGTTGGTCATCAACTGCATATATTAGAGTTTTTCCCTGTTCTTCCGGATTCTCAGGATCAATATCACGAGCAATTTCACTTAAAACTGTCTTATTAAAATTCTCTGTAATAACCTGTCGATTAAATTGTTCAATATCAAAATCTAATTCATCATCCAACAACTCACTATTTGTAATTTCGCCTGTCACAGGATCATAAATCATAACTGTATCACCCAATTTGTAGTGAATTCCACCTGTACTAAGTTTTGTTTCCAGATGATGAGGAGCATCATGATCTACTAAATACCCTTCTATGACAGCTTCCCTATATGTATATTTAAACACTGGTTGTCCAAAAATTTCTGTCGTCTGAAGTGCAGGTGTTGCCGTAAGTGCAATCTTCACCGCATCAAAATATTCAATTACACTTCGATATTTACTTTGATAATCTCTCTGGTCACGATACAAAATTTCGGTGTCACCCATTTCCTTATCAAGAATATATCCACGGTGTGCTTCATCAATGATAACCAGATCATAATCTGTAACAGCCGGCATAGTTTCTCCGTCATTATATAAAATACGCTTAACCATACTCTGAACAGTAGCTACCTGTATTCTAGTTTCTTTATCAATATTTTTATCTTCAAGTCCCTTGACATTATATATCTCATCAAGTGTCATTAAGTCTTCCAATTTAACTTCTTTGAATACATCTGATGCCTGTTCTCCAAGGGAAGTCCGATCAACAAGAAACAATATACGCTTGAATCGGTTCGTTTTTAAAAAGCGATAAATCATGCCTAATACTGTACGAGTCTTTCCTGTTCCTGTCGCCATAGCTAAAAGAATATTCTTTTTTCCTTCAATAACTGACTGTTCTGCCGCTTTTATCGCATTTAACTGATATTCACGCAAATTTAGCCCCTTAGGGTCTGTAAGAAAATCATATGGCAATGCCTTCAATGCTGAATTACCCTCTTGAGGATTTTTCTCTAGCAATTCTACCATTCCCATAGGACTAATCCAACCATGAAGAGCTGTCGGATTATTTGCAGGGCTTCTCAAATCTAAAAACCATATACCTGACTTTGTTTCAAGCTGCTTTAGATATGGTCTTCCGTTGGTAGCAAAAGTAAATGGTACTTTGTATTCCCCCCATTCTCCAATCTGATACGCTGAATCTTCCTTACGAATATTACGTGGATATTCTTTCCCCTGATAATCAATAACAGACGGAATATCCTTATGTATTGCTTTTGCCTCAATAACACCTATCAACTTAGTGTCAACAAATAATGCATAGTCTACACGTCCACTCTGTCCTACTGTAGAATTTGTCGGCCATTCAGCAATAGCCATATTATGTCCTTTTGCCGGACGAGTTCCTTTAGAATAACGCAGATTTTCTGTATCTGCCTCCCAGCCTACTTGACGCAATTGTTCATCAATAATATATCTAGTTTCAGCTTCTGATTTAGGTCGCTGACTTGCCATTTTACCAGCCTGCTTCTGACGCTCTGATTTAGAAATAGCTTCTGCTATACTTGCTTTTTGTTCTGCCTGTTTTGTAAGTTCTTCTGCCTGTCTCTCTTCTGCAGCTTTCTCCTCCTGTGGAACCGAAACTCTCTTGTTTTCTAATTCAGGCATAACAAAATCATGATGCTGATAATTCCAATCGCCATAAGTCTGCATAAACCATTCACATAGACTATGAGCCATTTGAATCAGAATTTTACATTCTGATTCAGAATCATAATTCTCATGCACAGCTTTATTTCTGGCTTTTCTAAGAGCATGTAAAATATCCGTTAAATCTCTTGTTAGCAATCCCTCTCTTTGAAGAGTATCTATTCTTGTAACTGCTGTATTATCATATGGCAATTGGATTCTATCATAAGTAAACATTAAATTAACAATGCTCTCCCCTATCATTCCCAATTTCATAAGGCATGAATTAGGATCAGAAAAGCAATACTTTTCAGCCTGACAACCAAATGTTGCTAAAACCGGAAACTCTGATTGTAAAAAGTCAAAGTTTGAATTCATAAGAGTTACCTCCTCATTCCACCATTTTGTCCACTTAACTTCTCATAATATAATATTATATCATGTATAATAATATTTTTTCAATCTCATCCTGAGTTTCTCAAACACTCTAAAACACTATATCTTATCGAACATATGCTACACATATAATTAATCACATACCTTGGCAATCCGATTGATTTCGTATTTCCAATCCGACAGATTTCTAATTTCCAACCCGATTGTTTTTCAACATCATTTCCTTATAGCAAATAGTTTAAAACTCCCTTCACATTTCTCTTGACCTCAACCTGACTTTAGGTGTTATCATATAAAATGTAATAAAATATTAAGACAAGGAGTATCAGAAAATATGTATATTGAGAATATTAACAGTCCCGCTGATGTGAAGAAGCTTAACATCATGCAGCTTAATGTCCTTGCAGAAGAAATGCGTCACGCCCTTCTTACAAGAGCCAGCAAACACGGCGGACATTTCGGTCCTAACTTCGGTATGGTAGAAGCAATCATCGCCATGCATTATGTATTTGATTCGCCTAAAGATAAAATCGTATTTGATGTATCACACCAGTGCTATCCTCACAAAATGCTCACTGGAAGAAAAGATGCATATCTTTATGAGGAGCATTATGATGATGTGTCAGGATACACTAATCCGGACGAAAGCGAACATGATTTCTTTACTGTAGGTCATACTTCAACTTCTATAAGTCTTGCCTGCGGTCTTGCCAAAGCAAGAGATTTAAACGGTGAAGATGGTAATGTAATCGCTGTTATAGGTGATGGTTCTTTAAGCGGCGGCGAGGCTTTGGAAGGTCTTGATTTTGCTTCTGAATTAAATAGCAACATGATTATTGTTGCTAACGATAACGACATGTCTATTGCTGAAAATCACGGTGGTCTTTATGGCAACTTAAAGCTTCTTCGTGAAACAAATGGACAGGCTGAATGTAATCTTTTCAAAGCAATGAACCTTGATTACATCTATGTTGATAAGGGTAATGATATCGCTTCTTTAATTGAAGCATTTGAAAAGGTTAAAGATACTAAAAAGGCGGTTGTTGTCCACATTAATACGCTTAAAGGCAAGGGTTATGCACCTGCTGAACAGAATAAGGAAGAATGGCACTGGCATATGCCTTTTGATATTGCAACCGGAGAATCTCTTTCCAAGGGCGGAGAGCCTGATTTCGCTGACGCTTCTTTAGAGTATCTTTTAAAGAAGATGGACGAGGACAAGAGTGTTGTTGCAATCACAGCCGGAACTCCTACTGTTATGGGATTTACTGCTGACATGAGAGCTAAAGCAGGAAAACAGTTTGTTGATGTTGGTATCGCAGAGGAAACTGCTGTTGCATTAGCTTCCGGTATCGCTGCTAACGGCGGAAAGCCTGTATTTGGCGTTTACAGCACATTTTTACAGAGAGCCTATGACCAGATTACACAAGATGTGTGTATCAATGGCAATCCTGTAACTTTCGTGCTTTTCGCAGGTTCTGTATACGGAATGAACGATGTAACTCACCTTGGACTTCAGGATATTCCTATGCTTAACAGCATTCCTGGTCTTGTATATCTTGCACCTGTCACTAAGGAAGATTATATTGCTATGCTGGACTGGTCTTTAACACAGAATGAGTATCCTGTTGCTATTAAAGTTCCGGGCGGCAGCATGATATCAACAGGCATGCCTGTAACTAAAGATTTCAGCAAGCTTGACACTTACGAGATTACTAAGAAAGGAAGCAGAGTTGCTATCCTCGGTCTTGGAACTTTCTATGAAACTGCTGTAAAAGCCGCTAATATTCTTAAGACTTCACACGGAATTGACGCAACTGTTATCAATCCTTACTATATCTCAGGTATTGACGCAGACACTCTTAATGAATTAAAGAAAGACCACGCAGTAGTTGCAACTCTTGAGGACGGCTACCTTGAAGGTGGCTTCGGTGCTAAGATTGCAGCATACTATGGTTCTTCTGATATGAAGGTATTAAACTTCGGTATTAAGAAAGAATTTATCGACAGATACGATGTCGCAGAAGTATTAAAGGACAACCATCTTACTCCTGAACAGATTGCAGAAGATATCGCAGCAACATTATAACTATATTGTTTCATTATAATCGAAAAGACATGGCAACCATTTTTATCAATGACTGTCATGTCTTTTTAGAATTTATCCCTGTCTTTATTTCATCTGATACCTATAGATAGTCGCATTAATCGAGTTCTTATAGGACAATTTTCAGCAAATCATTGGCTAAACCAGCCTTTTTATCTCTCAATCTACCTATCAAAAGCTTCCTCGTGCCAGCCTTATAGGTAATTCTGCACCGAAAACACTTTTTCTGCCTAAAAACAGCCTATAAGCCTTCCACTAAAAATAATCTTATAGGATGCGCCAGCCTGAGCGCCACATTACAGTTATCTCACCAACGGTCTCTAGCAGCACGCCTCAGCATTCCTTTGCAGCCTCCACAAACTCCACAGCCCAGTGTTTCCACGACCACATATCTTCTGCATACTGAACACCTCTTGCCACTTTCTCCTTCATAGACCCCACATCAGCCACAAGGCTTTTAATCTTCTCTCCAACATTTTCCAGTTCATCAAGAGAATAATATTCAACTCCTGAATCCATAGGAATCTCACGCCGCATATAAGTACTTCCGTCTGTAATACTAACACAGCCATTCATTAACGCAAGCGGCGTCCTGTCATGTATTCCTGCCTTAAACCACGGAAGCTGGTTAATCGACAGACGGGCATTATTATATATATTTGGAAGCTCTCCATACATTACCTCTCCACAGTCCTTAACAAACTCTTTAATAAATGGCAAATCCTCTTTCATAAGAACCTCTGCCTTCGTAAGAAAAGTATCCCAGTTATGTCCATACAGCTTCACAGGCACATGATTTCTTATAAGTTGAACCACAATCTCCTGTCTTATGGCCGCCTGAATATAAACATCCGCCATGAAATTCTCCTGCAGCTTCTCCGCTGTCTGAACTCCACTAATACCCGGATACATCTGCCTTATGGCTTCCTCCTGCGTAAGCTCCGGATTATCAAACAGTATTTGTGTAAATGTATTAAAAAAATAAACATTTTCACTATCCTGCTTCTTTGCCTTAAAATACACCATATCAGGGTCAGTATAAGACGCTGTGAATATCAGGTCATTATCACGCATATCATATGGCTTCAGACCGCTCTCTGCCTGCTTTGCAGCAAGCGGAAGAACAATACATCTGTTAATATGAGGATAGGTTTCATCAATAAACTTTTTATGCATCTCATCAAGACATATTACATTCATGTTCTTTAAAGGCACTTTGAGACTGTCATGATGATAGAACGGATGGTCAAGAATATAATGCCAGACAGATTTTCCAAGCCTGTCAAAACAGTATCTTCCTGAATCATCACATACTGCGTCCAGCTTTGTATTAATATCAAACACATAATCAAAAGGCTGGGAGTCATACTCATCAGCCAGCACACACAGCTTATCCTTCTGTGTGGCTTTATCTAATCTGATATGCATGACTTCCCAGCCCATAGCTTTTAATTCTTCACTTATACAGTCAATAAAGTAAGTTGTTGAGTCATAGCATATAGAACCATTACTTAAGAAAAGTATTCTATCTGACACAACCAATCAGCTCCTTAATATCTGCTACATTATTCTTTTCCATATATTCCCTGATTCCATCAATAACCTTAATAGTTGTATATGGATCATTAAAATTCGCTGTTCCGACAGCAACTGCACTTGCACCAGCCATAATCATTTCAAGTGCATCCTCTGCTGTTCTGATTCCACCCATTCCGATTATAGGAAGGTTAATTGCATTGGCAACCTGATAAACCATTCTTACTGCGATTGGATGAATAGCAGGTCCTGATACACCCGCAGTCTTGTTAGCTACTGCAAATGTTCTTCTGTTCACATCAATCTTCATACCTGTAAGAGTATTAATAAGCGAAACTGCGTCAGCACCACCTGCCTCTACAGCCTTTGCCATCTCTGTAATATCAGTAACATTAGGGCTTAACTTCATAATAACCGGCTGCTTTGCTACCTTCTTAACCGCCTTAGTAATAGCTTCTGCAGAAGATGGAACCTGTCCGAAAGCAATTCCCCCCTCTTTGACATTAGGGCATGAGATATTGATTTCAAGAAGGTCAACTGGCTGTTCGCCAAGCTTTTCAACAGCATCCACATAATCTGCCTCAGATTTTCCACAAACATTAACAATAATCTTAGTATCGTACTGTTTAAGAAATGGAATATCTCTTTTTACAAATGTATCAAGTCCCGGATTCTGTAATCCGATAGCATTCATCATCCCACCATAAGTCTCAGCAATTCTTGGTGTAGGATTGCCCGGCCACGGAATATTGGCAACACCCTTGGTTGTCACTGCACCGAGTCTGTTAAGGTCAACATACTCTCCATACTCCATGCCTGAACCGAATGTTCCGGAAGCAACTGTCACAGGATTCTTTAATTCAACTCCTGCAATATTCACTGACATATTAATATCGCTCATTACAGTTCTACCTCCTTAACATTAAATACAGGACCTTCCTTGCACACTCTCTTATTCTTAACCTGAGAATGGTCGTCAATCTCAGTTGACTTACATACACACGCAAGACATGCACCGATTCCACATGCCATCTTTTCTTCTAATGAAACATAACACGGAATATCATTCTCAAGTGCGTATGCCTTAATTGCACGAAGCATAGGAGTTGGTCCGCATGCGAATATAACATCTGCCTCAACCTTTTCCTGCTTTACGGCATCTAATACATTTCCCTTTGCTCCAACACTTCCATCTTCAGTTGCAATATACACATCTGTATCAGCAACTGCTTCAAAATCCTCCTTAAGAAAAGTCTGGCTGTTTCTGTAACCAACTACAACATTCTTGTGGCAGTCTAATCTTCTTGCAAGTTCAAGCATAGGCGGAACACCTATTCCACCTCCGAAAAGAATAGCTTTATCAAAGCTTCTGCCATCTTCCTTAAGCTCTGCAGCAATCTTCCCCAAGTCATAACCATTGCCAAGAGGTCCCTGAATATCAAGATATTCTCCTGCCTTCATCTTAGAGAATTCCTCTGTTCCCTTTCCGGCAACCCTGAATACAATTCTCAAATTATTATCCTCAACCTTACATATACTGATAGGTCTTGGTAACATTCTTGAACCATCATTAGAATATACTGATATAAACTGTCCAGCCTTAGCGGCCTTAGCAATATCCTTTGTTTCAAACCATATTTCATAGACTCCGTCAGCAAGACAGCCTGCTTTAAGAATCTTTGCATTTTCTCTGTACGCCATAATAATCTCCATTATTAAACTGTGTGTAAATATATATAATTACTTGCCAAGTGCTCCGTTGATATCAGCAATCATATCAAGAGCAGCCTGTCTTGAAGCTTCTCCGAAATTCTTCTCACCAAACTTCGCATACTGTTCCTTAGTATATGCTGCTATAATTCCTCTTGAGCTGTTTACGATGGCTCCAAGTCCGTCAGGATTGAAGAAATCAACAAGATCCTTACCCTGTCCGCCCTGTGCGCCATATCCCGGAACAAGGATATATGCCTTAGGCATAACCTTTCTTAACACTCTTCCCATCTCTGGATAAGTAGCTCCGACAACAGCACCTACATTGCTGTAATCTCCATCCATGCTTGAAGCTCCCCATTCATTAACCTTCTCACCAACCAACTCATATAATGGTCTTCCGTTGATAAGCTGATCCTGGAATTCACCGCTTGAAGGATTAGAAGTCTTAACAAGTATAAATATACCTCTGTCCTGCTCATTACAAACCTTAATAAATGGATTGATTCCATCAGAGCCAAGATATGGATTAACAGTCGCAAAATCTTCATCAAAAGGTGTAATTGCCTTAGATCCAACATTTACCTTTCCGAGATGTGCTACCGCATAAGCCTCAGAAGTTGAACCGATATCGCCTCTTTTAACATCACCGATAACAATCATGCCTTTCTCGTGGCAGTAATCAACTGTTTTCTTGAATGCCTTAAGTCCTTCAATACCAAACTGCTCATACATTGCAATCTGTGGTTTAACTGCTGGAACAATGTCATATATATTATCTATAATGCCTTTGTTATACTGCCATATAGCCTCTGCTGCTCCCTCAAGTGTCTCACCATACTGCTCAAATGCAGCATCTGCAAGATGCTTTGGAAGATACTTCATCATTGGGTCAAGTCCTACAACTATTGGTGCATTAGTCTCTACAATCTTATCAACAAGCTTCTTAATCATTAATCTACTTTAGCCTCCTTAATTCATACGCAAAATCACTTTATTCTACAACTTTGGAACTTCTCTTTCAATAAGAATTTCTGTTCCATTATGGTCTGAATACACAACTCTTCCGTTAACAAGTGTATATAAAACCTTTCCAAACACATGCTTTCCTTCAAATGGAGTATTCTTTCCCTTTGAAGCAAATCTGTTGCTGTCAATATCATATTCCGCTGTAGGATCAACAACTGCGATATCTGCCACCTTTCCTGGTGCCAATACACCTCTGTCAATTCCTATAATCTTAGCCGGATTATAACTCATTTTCTCTACCATCTGTAATGGAGTAAGTATGCCTGTTCTTACAAGTTCCGTAATAGTAACAGGAATTGCTGTCTCAAGGCCTACAACTCCGAATGGAGCTTCATCAAAAGGCCTTGCTTTCTCAGTCGGATGATGTGGTGCATGATCAGTTGCAATAGCATCAATTACACCTGAAGCAAGTGCCTCCTTAATTGCCTTAACATCATCAGCTCTTCTTAATGGAGGATTAATCTTAAAATTAGCATCATCACCATTAACTGCTTCTTCAGTAAGGGTAAAATGATGTGGTGCAACCTCTGCTGTCACATTAATCCCCTGCTCCCTGGCTGTCTTAATAATGAATACAGACTCCTTATTAGACACATGGCTGATATGTAGCTTTGCCCCTGTATTCTTGGCAAGAAGAATATCTCTTGCAACAATAACATCTTCTACCGCATCCATTATTCCGAAAAGACCGAGTTCCTTGGCTCTCTCGCCCGCATTCATTACACCTCTCGCTGCAAGGTTAGTATCCTCGCAATGTGCAAATACAGGGATATCAACCTCTGCGGCCTGTCTCATAGCCTGTCTTGCAGTTCTCGCATTCATGATAGTTCCACCATTATCACTGACTGCAATGGCCCCTGCATCTTTAAGTGCCTCGAAATCAGTAAGATATTCTCCCTCCTGACCCGCAGTCATGGCTGCTATTGTATACAGATTAAGGTCAGTAACCTCTTCCGCCTTATCGGTTACATACTGTAACATATCAACATTATCAATTACAGGTTTCGTATTAGGCATCATGCACACAGTTGTGTAGCCACCTCTTGCTGCAGCTCTTGAACCTGTTCTTATAGTCTCCTTATGTTCAAGTCCCGGTTCTCTGAAATGTGCATTAAGGTCAACCAGTCCTGGCATAACCATGCATCCTGATGCGTCAATTACATCATCCGCCTGTGATTCGTCAATGTTCTCCTCCATAGATGCAACAAATCCATCTTTGATAAGTACATCCATAACTTTGTCTGTTTTACTTGCAGGATCAAGTACTCTGCCTTGTTTAATCAATATGTTCATTCGCCCAATCTCCCATCTAAGTTATTTTCTTCAAAGACTTTAGCTGGTACAGGTTTACCAAAGTAATATCCCTGTATGTAATCTACTCCAAGTCTTTTGAGTAAATCATACTGCTCCTTATGTTCAACACCCTCAACAACTATCTTAGTTCCAATAGTCTTCGAGAGATCAACTATAAGCTTTACAAATGCCTGTGCATAATCATCTTCCACAATATCGTCTATAAATGTTTTATCAACCTTAATAATATCAAGAGGAAGTTGCTTTATATAATTAAGTGAAGAATATCCTGTGCCGAAATCGTCCAGTGCTATTCTAGGTCCCAGTTTCTTGAGACCTGTGATAATTTCCATAACTCTATGCATATCATTAATTGCAAATGATTCTGTTATCTCAAGTACAACATTCTTAGGATTAACTCCTGTTTTTTCAAGAATTTTCTTGATATTCTCTACAACATCCTTCTGTAACAGCTGTACAACCGATAGATTAACATTAACATAGAAATCCGGATGTCCATTATCATTCCACATTTTACAGCGTCTACATGCTTCCTCTAGAACGTAATCACCAATTGATGTAATTAGCCCAAGATATTCTGCAAGTGGGATAAACTCTCCAGGTCCCATAAAACCCAGCGCCTTGCTATCCCATCTGACAAGTGCTTCACATGATGTACACTGCTGCGTATCAGCATTCACAACCGGCTGATAGAATACTACGAATTCGTCTATTCCTGTAGATACCGCCTGTCTCATACTGT
>OKRY01002770.1_pt1 | contig 13408 bp, 9 predicted proteins | sample 1601121 | NCBI WGS metagenome assembly OKRY01 (sample SAMEA3541546, study PRJEB24748) | human gut metagenome | biome: human gut; feature: human-associated habitat; material: faeces | place: China | collected 2012
TTTTTACAAAGCCGTATTGCAATGCGAAATATCCCCTTGACAAATCGACTCCTGAGTGTGGCTGTTTGCAACGATTTGCTTGCCGAATATGATACAGAAAAGAATATTGTTCAGATGCTTTTTCAAGCCGGACTAGGAGAAACATTTATAGGAGTTCCGTATAAAAACGAACAAGAATTAAAAATAGGACTTTCTCGTGTAGAAAAATTTTTGATGGACCAGGCGATAGAAAGCGGTGTAAGAGAGGGTATTCTCGATGTTGTTAGCAGTGTATTTTCAGATGCATTACTTAGTGATACTGGAGAAAAATACAAACCAGATGTAACTAGATCCTTTTCCAATTTGCACTTCAAAATGAATTTACCTGTAATCAAAGAGTTTGCAGATAGGATAGAAGTAACCTCAAAATTTATATATACACATTCGGATACTGATGTGGAGACTATTCTCGAAAGATGTGTAATTACTGATAGATTTGGATCTGAGTTTACATCACACATGGATTACACATTGCTGAAACATGGAAAATCAAAGACGATGTCCACCACTATTCCAATGAATGATAAGAAGATATTTACTGCAAAGGCGGACATATCATTTGTATTTTTGTGCAGTAACCGTAAAAAAATAATTACTTCATATAAGATTAGTAGTTCTGGAACAACTGCATTAACTTCTGTCACTATTTATAATATGGGTGATTTGGAATATGAGAGAACTTCAGATTTAGTTCGATTACTTATGAAAGTTTCTGGAGAAGCTATAAGTCAGGAAATTGTAGATAGAGATAGTGTAATGGATCCAACGACAAATCCTGTAGTAGCACCAGTATATACATCATCAGATATTAGGGAATATTCAGATGGGTTGCATAAGGAGATTTTGTATTTAAAGCAGGGAAAGGGTAAGAGATACAAGATTGTTAATGGATCAAAACTGAATAAAAGCGATAATGGTGTTTATACGTATTCATTTGAAATGGAAACGGAGATACATTTGCCTGATGATGCACCGGTCGTTGTTGAATTAAGTGGAGGAGTCAGAGCTGTTGGAACTGTGCTGTCATGTGAAGACTTTCAGTTAATGCTTATGCTGGATAGAGATATAGGAGACCGTGTTGGTTCTGCCAGAATGATGGTTGAACCTTGGAAACTATTGGAAGCCTTGGATAAGCGGATGAATTCATTAAATCCTAATGTTAATAAATTGGCAATTAGGCTTATGGAGGAAGGCCCCAAGCTTACAAGCTCTAAAGATATAAACAAAGTTCCCAAAGGTCAAGAAGCAGCCATAAAAATGCTTCAACAAGAAGACATTGTGTCAATATGGGGACCGCCGGGAACAGGAAAAACTCATACGATGGCAGAAATTGCAAAAGATTATATATATCAGGGAAAATCGGTTTTGATAGTTTCACATAGCAATGTATCAGTTGATGGCGTTATAAAACAGATTATAAAGAACCCTGATGACAGGATGAAAGATTATTTAAAGCATGGGAAAATACTCAGATTTGGGTATGTCAGAGATAATGAGCTTGCAAAACATCCATATGCAACATCGTTTACTTACACATTAAGTATGTGTAATAGTTATGCCACTGAACTTGATAGATTATTGATACAAAGAGATGATTTTAGAGTAAGGAATAAAACTCACACAGATGAATATAACAAGCTGGAATTGAAGATAAAACAGCTTAGAAGCGATATAAGAAAGGAAGAGCGCAGATATGTTGATAAGGCGCAGCTGATAGGTACTACGATATCCAGAGCAACTGTGGATCCGATGTTTGAGCAAAGACAGTTTGACTTGGTGATGTTTGATGAGGTTTCAATGGCTTATGTTCCTCAGGTAATAGCTGCAGCTACTTTGGCCAGAGATAAATTCCTGTTTGTTGGAGATTTTAGACAGCTCGCACCTATATCCCAGAATCCGTCTGCAAAAATTTTGCAAGTTGATATATTCTCATATTTAAAGATAGTAGATGCAAATGGTGATATGTATTATCATCCATATACAACAGGTGGAATGATGAATAAAGCATTAACACAGGAACAAGCCAAGATAATAGATTTTATAAGAAAATATCCGGATTCAATAACGGATCGCAGAAGGTTTGCCGCCTTAATCGCAGATATAATACCAGATAACAAGCCGTTAAAAAATGCTATCATTTCGGCATACGAAGAAAATATTATAGAAGAAATACGTTGTGGGGATAATTATTTGCAGGTAATGTATAGATGTAGCCGCATATTGGAAAATAGTACAGGATTATCTCCAAATTATGTAAAACAGGCAGTGGAAATTTTGATTTGCCTATTTGGTAAAGAAGAATGGTTTAATGATAGCATAGATCAGAATACCGATGCATGCCAGGATTTTTCGATAGATTTAGAGAGTGTAAAGAAAAAGGTATGTCAAACTGGGATTATAGAGTACGTAGAATTAAAAGGGAAAATACATATACTTAATATTGTCTGCAGTAATAATAATCTGTCAAAAAGCATTGTTCTAATTCCTGAGCGAATTGACGGATGTGAAGTGGTTGGATTATTCCCAAATTCATTGAATAGTTTAAGGTATAATAAATGTAAGTATATGGTTGTACCTAACACAGTTGTTATGATTGGTGATATCAGGGATGGATTATATTCCTCATTTGATAAATCAAAGGGGAATAGTGGTCGGATAAAGATATATTGGTCAAAATATAATTATTCAAATTATGGAGATGATTATGAATTTTATAGTGCTTTGGCTGATAATATATCTGATGAGATAGCTATCAGAGAAATGACTTCCGAAATTGTAGATTATTTGAATTCAAATAAATTTATGCTTATAAATAATTATCAGAATAAGTTTGGTTATTGGTCATATCCCCAAAATGGTATGTGGATATATAAGGACTCACTTATGTTTTATTCTGGGGACAATGAAGTGATAAATGTAAATTGCTGCAAAAAGGTTTGTAGGGGAGCGATTGCACACAATGCGGTAAAAGAAATTGTGTTTGGAGCTACTGTAACTAGATTTGAAACAAAAATGATAACAGATTGTGGACAACTAGAAAAAATAACTTTTGAGGCAGATGTTAGGTGTAATTTTAGTGAATTGGCAATTTTAAATTGTAAAGAGCTTAAATGTGTAAATTGGCCAGATATTTTTGATTTTGAGCAAATATCAATATATGCAGAATGTCCGAAACTCGGAAATATGATCAGATATAACAGGTTGTTAACATACCAAAGTAATGAGAAAGTAATAATTGTGCCACCAGAGATAGAAGTAGTGAATAATAAAGCATTTTGTTCATGTAAAAAGGCTGAGATAGTAATAATTCCTTCAGGTGTCGAAAGGGTAGAGTATGAGGCGTTTGATGAGACATCTATTAGTCACGTAATTATTGAGGGACAATATACTCAATGGGATGCACACGCACAGTGTGATTCAGTTTTATATGTATATTCGAAAAAGGATTCAAATGTCATGCATTCTGTTTCTCCATTCAAGAAATATCCTGGATTGTATATGAAAAATATATCTTGTATGGAACCTTATATATCGGATAAATATGACACAGTAGGGATATTATCAAAATGCCAGAATAGTTGTGACGGTAAAAGTGATGATGAAATGTTAGTTAAACCATATTCATGGGAAAAAGAAATTTATTATAAAAATTAGACATTATTTATGTAAGAAAGAAATTTTTCACAATCAATGAATGTATATGTATATAAAATACCATTTGGACACATGTGTCATGTGTGAATATTCTTGCTTTGTGTCATGTATTTGCTTAAACAACAATAGTAAGATCGAAATTGAAAGGAGGGCATAATAATGCAACAAGAAAAAATGGGATGCTTGCTTCGGGAATTGCGCAAAGAAAAAGGAATGACGCAAGAGCAATTGGCAGAACAGCTCGGTGTATCAAACCGATCCGTGTCACGCTGGGAAAATGGAATTAATATGCCTGATATTTCAATTTTAGTGGAAATATCAGAATTTTTTGAAGTAGGGATCCTGGAACTAATTGAAGGCGAAAGGAAACAGGAAGAAATGGATAGTAATGATTTAAAAAAATAGCAAATTATTCTGATGAACAGAAACGTCATATTTTGAACAAAATAAATAAGAAGGATGTTGTTGGCTTAGTTTTTAGTTTTATTGCAGCATTTAGTGTATCAGCATATACGGAGTATAAATATAATATATTTTTATTGTTAACTTCGTTTGGAATAGCAACTGCTATAGCCATGCAATTTGCGAATATAGCATATACTACAGGTTTGTCTGATAAAGGGTGTCAATTTAGAAAGAGACATCCGTATATTCTTTATGCAGAGATTGTTTTGCTGATTATTCTGTTAATTTCATTGGCAATGGATATAAGGAAATTTTTAGCCATTTAATTGTGTAGTGCTTGTATTATGTGAGTAATATTGGAGAGATCCCCATGATGGGAGACCTACACCCCCAAATACGGTCTCATACCATCCAGAAATGCTTCTGTCAGGAAAGCAGACATCTTGTCGCTGCTTTCCTGGCAGTTATCCACCGCAAACTTGTGCAGTATACCAACCACGCCGCCTATTGCGTATGCTACGGCGTATGAGTATTTCTCCTGGGCCAGGCCGGTCTTGCTGGATTTTTCCAGAATTAATCGCACGTATCTATGGAACATTGTCAGTGCCTTTTCCACGAAATCATAAGCCTCAGGTGTGGCAATGATGATCATGAGAAATTTATTTGCTTTCATGTATTCGCATAGAGACCTGAAGAACTGGTGGCAGATCTCAAGATTGCCTTCTGGTTTGAAGCTATTCATGATCTGAAATATTTCATCGACGATGCGGTCTTCCATGGCATTGATGAAAGCAGGCATGTCTTCATAGTGGTTGTAAAATGTGCTTCTGGTCACACCTGTGAGTTTGGTTATCTCGGACACGCTTATTTTGTTCAGAGCCTTTTGACCTGCAAGTATCTTGAATGCATCTAGAAGGTCACTTTCAGTTCTATCATATCGGGGATCGGTTGAGTTGATCATGGCTGTCTCCTTTATCTGCTGCCTGGCTTGGTGCTGCAGTTTTGTCACTATCTAATACAGCAATGTTACAACAATAATGCGTGTGAGTCTATTGTTATACGAGATTTCTTTTGATCTTTTTAGTCGAACTCTTTTCAAATGGCTCTTTTCTTATATCCAGTGCAGAGATTCTTTTGTATGTTGGCTGGTTTTTGTTGAAGGTATCAATGATTTTTTGCAATTTTTCAGAAGTCCTGGCTGCATCCATATGTTTCTTATCTACAAAATCCTGATCTGGATATATGTGAGCAGTGAGATGGTTGCCGTTGCCGGTAATGACTATTTCTGAAATAAGAGGTTCCACAGAAAGCTTTCCTTCCAGTTCCTCAGGGGAAATGTTTTCGCCATTTGCCAGAATGATGAGGTTCTTTTTTCTTCCAGTTATATACATGAAACCATCGGAGTCGAGATAACCAAGATCTCCGGTGCAGAGCCAGCCGTCTTGAAAAGCTTCTGCGGTCTCGTCTGGCATGTCGTAGTATCCGGACATGACGCTTGTGCCTTTTACCTGAATTTCCTCATCGACAAAACGAACAGCACAGTTGTCCAGGAGTTTGCCAACGGATCCGGGTCTGTTGTATCTGTGATTGTTGGAGCAAATTACAGGGGAGCATTCAGTCATGCCGTATCCCTGGAGTATGTCTATTCCGTATTTTTTGAATTCGGTAACATACATAGGATCCAGATATGCCCCTCCGCAGAATATATATTCCAGTTTACCGCCAAATGCTTCCTTTGCAACCAGCTTTTTAGGAAGGAGAGGGTTGACATCTTTGAGTTTTTTGTAAATGGTTTCTACCATGAGAGGAACCATCAGCATGCCAACGGGCTGGAACCGTTTCATGTTTTTCAGCATGTGGAGCAACGAGTCATTGATGCAGATAGTGGCGCCCAGTGAAATGCCCTTCATCCATTCCATTGTCAGGCAGAAGGCGTGATGTATAGGAAGAACGCTCAGAATAGTTACACCAGGTTCCAGATTTATATATACATTTTCAACATTTTGTGCGAGATTGAATTGAGACAGCATGACGCCTTTGCTTTTGCCTGTTGTTCCAGAGGTATACATAAGCGTACACATTTTATCCTTATCCTGATCGGCAAATGCAAAGTCATCCGGTATGGTAATTTCGCTGAGGAGCTGTTCAAATGACAAAATTGTTAATTGTGGATTTGAATCTGCACCCTCCAGATGCTCTATATCGACTTTCTTTTCCATGGTGAATACAATATTCATTTCGGGACAATCGTCTGTCAGTTCTGTTATCACATCCTTTCTGGATGCTCCGCAGAATAATGCAGTTGATTCTGATCGATTCAGAAGTTCATGTAATTCCGGAGCAGACAGGTTTGCATCCAGCGGTACAGCCGTATTTCCCATGAAAAGTATAGCCATGTAGGCGCAGATCCATTCATAAGAGCTGCTTCCCACCAGTGCAATATGTGTTCCGCAGAGTCCATTATTTCGTAAAATGACAGCAGTTTTGCGAATGTCATCCCACATATCTCCGTAGCTCTTTTCGACAATCTCTCTGTGAGACAGATATTTAACAGCTATTACATCTCTATGTATCCGACAGCTTTTTTCAACAATTTCCAGAATATTTTCTTCCATATATCATATCTCCATTTCTTTTATGTGAGGCAAAATGGGACATACTCCGTCGTCCCAGATTTTTAATGTTAAACCGATGCAGAGGAGCTTGTCAGGTTGTCAAGGTACTTGATGGCGTCTTCTATAGTGTGAATATTGATGATCTCATCTTCATCGATTTCCACGTCAAATGTATCTTCAAGGTCGCCGAGAAAAGTCATGAAATCAAGGGAGCTAAAGCCCAAATCTTCTATGAATCGCATATCATTAGTGATCTCATCAGCTGGTGTATTGCAGTATTCGGCAACAATGTTCAAAAAAGTTATATTAGTATTCATATTAAAATTCTCCTTATTGAATTAATTAAATGGGGCAGGAACCTCCGTCCCCCAAAAATGGTCAGATGCATTCGATGATTTCGCCCACGGTCATTTCTGGCTCGGCAATGCCTTTGAAGATTATCTTCATAAGGTAGTAGTAGAACAGTTCAATGTCCTGTTCGGAGAGACTTGCGGTTTGGTATCTGAAATAGAAATTCAGGCCCAGATCATTTGCACTGTGCATGACGGTGAGATAGATCTTTTGTTTTGATGTACCATTTGGAATCCACATACTCCTTACGGAAATGTCTTTGAGATGCGGATTTTTAAGCCTGATAGGAAGAGGCTGGTAAGTAAGCCCCACGCTCTCATAAGTAGTGTGTGGAGGAGTGTGGAACATTTCTTTCATCTGGTCAGACAAAAGTTCCGGGTCATAATTGCAGTGTCGGTATACATGATTCTGAACATCCTGAATCATGAAAACTGCATCCAGAAACTCTGTGTCTGGATCAATGATGGTTCTGCAAGGGTATGCCATTGCGCGAGAGCCACCTGATACCCACTCGGCATGTGTGGAACGTCTTGAAACATAATTCCTTATGGAAATGTCAGTCTGTCCGCCATTTGCCTTGGAGAGATAAGTTCGTATTCCCATGAGAATGAGGTTGGTCATGGATATGTGATTGTTCATACAAAAATCTAGAAGATTCTGGGTTGGCTCAGCATCTAGATGATAGTTCTTTGTAGCGACAGACAGGTTGTTAATTTCCTGATCTGCAGCGCGGAGTGACTTGTCATTGTGAAGGCGCCTGCTTTCCTGAAGTATCCGTTGTCCCTGTATATCGGAGTAAATAGGTTCTCCATTTTCCTCCAGCACATTTTGCCAGTACATGCGGTCTTTTGAGACACGTTTTTCGTCTGTGCTTTTTTTAAGATCACGTTCGACCATGTCAGTGAAACTTGCCATGTCCTCGGGATAAGGCGTGCCAAATTTGTAATGACAGTACAGTTCCATGATGTCATTCACCATGATGATAGCTCCACATGAATCCATGAGTCTGTGATCGATCTTGATGTACAGCCCATTGTAGCCACCCGGAAGCGAGATCATTTTTATCACATTCATTGGAATATTGTCCCCGTCAAACGGAATTCTGGACCATTCTTCCATGCGGTGATAAGCGTCATCACCGGAAAGCCATGAAAGGTTTTCGTAATCAATATCTCTGTCATCGTGAGAAACAACATATTGCCGTACCTCTCCATTTGGGTCAACTTTTGTAAAACGGATTCGCAGGCATTCGTATCTCTCGTATTCCAGTTGTATGCATTTTTTCAGCAGACCAAAATCAAGCGGCGCCTGCAGAGTCATACAAATGCTTATATTTGCTCCGCAATAGCCGCACACGCCCATACGCGGAGAATTTACGATTGGAAGCGCAGAATCGTGCGGATGGCTTTCCATGCAGTCTTCGCAGAAATACGGATACTGATCCTCCCATTCGCATTCACAGCAGATCCAATCGGCTTCCTTTCCGCATTTTCCGCACAGGAAGCGGATCGGCTCGTTTCTCCCGAGCAGACGAACAGATTTGCGCTGCTTCGGGCGCAGCAGTGTTCCCACTACCGTGATCGTCAGCTCCGTTGTAGAGCCGAAATCATACTCATAATGGAGCTTGCTCCCATCGCGCAGCATCCCGACCATGGTGTTTTTCGAGAGTTGCTCATAGTTCCCCACAAAAAACGCGCTTTCGTGCCCACAGCATTCCAGCCAGATATCCCGCAGGAACCGATCGAGCGTTTTTAGCGTGGCGCTCATCGGCATATCCAGATACAGCCAATACGCCTTTTCGTCTGTGCCCTCCACCTTCAGCAGCTTGCATCTCTTTTAAACTGGTCAACATCTTTCATGGTTATAGGAGTGTATTTCTTTTCTCCTGTAGCCTCATCCTTTTCTAACAGGTCTTCCTCTGAATTGATTTTCAGACGAAAAACGTAACGATTATCGGTATTGGGTAGGTCTTCTAAATCCATATTGTTTTATGTTGTTTAAAATGTAGTTATTTTTAAAAAAACAGCGTGGGAGTCCCTGTAAGCACCGGTATTCCGGCACCTGCAAGAGCCTCAACAAGGTACAAACAAGTTCTGCCCACGCCGTAGAGGAGTGGACGCCTTGCTGTCACCGTCTTCTTGTTGATTTTTCTGAATTTGCAGGTTCTGAATACCGTAGAAGTGCCAGATAATCAGCGTCTATCTTATTATGATTATTATCTATTTACTATCTGTTTCTTACTTCAAAATTTTTAAAAAGGGGCTGTGTTATAAGTCATAATTCACCCAGTAATGCGTTCTGCGGATAGCAGGCAAGTATTATAGACTTTTGACACATCCCTTCAATTAAACAAATGTCTCGGCTGGTAATAAACCTTCCTTGACGATAACTAACTCAACCGCCGATTAGCGGTACTTATGAAAAACCTCGTTGACTTCCTACATTTTAAAAAGTCAGCTTGATCAGTTTACCGATGGTAGTATCCGTAAAAGTTCGCCAGATCTTCAATTCCACAGGCTTGTAGTCATCAAAGAGCTGCTTTACGAACTGCACCTCAAGTACCAGCCGGAGATCGTTTTTATCTTCTTCGGGCGTTCCCTCCTTGCGGTAGCCGAGTCGTGCTATTCTGATAAGGAAGAGATCACGCACTCCCTTGCCCTTAATATAAGGCATAAAGTAGAAAAGCTTGTTGAGAGCCACAGATGCAGGAAACTTCTTGCCTGTATAGTAGATGGTGGCAGAGCCGTCTAGAAACATCTTCTCGTTGTCTTTCTTTACCAGCGAGATGAGTACATTCCTGGTTTCATCCACCATAGGCTCCAGCTGCGGCTTTTCACCATATTTCTCCCAATTAATATCTTCGTGCACCATACAGTTATCAGCAATACTATTAAGTGCATATTGATCGAAGAGATCAAGGAAGTTAAGCTCGTGATACTTATTTGTAACAGTTGAAGTCTGCGTATTATGATCCTTTACAACAACTAATTGCGACTGTTTATGCACAATCTCCCTGACAGCTTCAGAACAATCCTGTGTATCCTCAGGCATAATATTCTGAATATCATTGAAGAGCCGGATAAGTGAACGACCTACTGCCCACGCTAAATTAACGGGGACCGCATTGCCTATTTGCTTGTATTTATCGCTCATACTTCCTTGGAAATTCCAACTATCCGGAAATGTCTGAATACGTGCATATTCCCGAACACTTAATGGACGTGTTTCTAAAGGATGACAACGCTCTGTCTGTTTTTGACAAGGAGAGCATGTAAGTGTCAATGACGGTTCATCAAGTGACAATCTTCTTGCCATACCGGTTTTTCCACCACCGAGCAACCAACTACCTCCCATATAGTCCTTGGCAACATCTTCTGGCAGATTTCTCCAATCGCCACCTTGTGGAACCATTGCCAAAACTCGCTTTTTCTTCTCTGGATACTGTGCACCCTCAGAAACCGGAACATCACTATCAAAGATTACGCTCTGGTAGAGAGCATCACGAAGAGTTAATACTTCATGATAAGGTGTAGGCCAATGAAACTCTACACGTTTAGCAATATCGTTGCGAATTGCAATGAGAATCAACCTCTCTCGTTTCTGCGGTACTTGATACATGATTGCACGCAACACACGAGGTTCAACAAGCGTGTATCCCAATTCAGCTATTGCATTTTTTATAGTCTCAAATGTTCGTCCATTTTCATGTGAGATTAACCCCTTAACATTTTCTCCCATAAAAACTTTCGGCTGAATTTCTTTTACTGCTCTGGCTAGTTCAAAAAACAGAGTTCCTCGGGTATCATTGAATCCAGCCCCCTTTCCCGCATACGAAAACGCCTGACAAGGGAAACCACCTGACAGAAAATCTACCTTACCTCTTAAAGGAGTGAAATCTATGTGGCGTACGTCACCCTCTATCACATTCCATTCTGGTCTGTTTGTTTTTAGCGTCTTGCACGCAGCTGTATCAAACTCGTTCAACAACACGTGATGAAAGCCTGCCAGCGACATGCCTAAAGCCAAGCCGCCACCACCAGCAAAAAGTTCTACTGAATTGAATTGTCGCACGGGAGTAACTCCAGATTCGTTTTCCCAATTACTTTTAAGCATAGAATCTATCTCCGGGATTACCTTAAGGTCTTCCATCTCAAACCCCGAGATACCATTCTGAACCCGATGTGGATAAAGCCCATTTCTAACCCAAGTTTGAACCGTACGATTGGAGGTACCGATAAGTGCTGCTAAATTATTTTCCGATATGAATGTCATAGTTACAACCCACCTTTCTCTCTGATTTCCTCTGCGATTTCTTCTACTTTGGCTAGGATAAGTGCACTTCCATTTATGCCATCTTCATCCACTACCTCACCAAAAGCCTTGGCCAAACGATGATAAAAGTTTTCATCACCAGTAAGATGCATCCAAAAATCAGCACCGCACAATACAGGGTAATGCGTATCTATCGCCTTATAGAAAGCTGATAGGTTTTCTTTTTCACCATACAATACACCTACTACAAGATCATCAAACTGCAACCCCATTCTGTCCAGTCTTGACTTGTTCAAAAGATATTTAAAATGACTTAAAATTGTGGTAATGTCATCCTTATTGATTGTTTTTGGACCCGCCTTGCATTGACAGTATTTACGGCGACCATCAATTGCGTCAACGAATTCAATATCTATACCATCAATGCCAGATGCTCCACCAACTACCTCCTGGAGTTGAGCAATAAACACCTGAACATTCTGACCGAAACTAGTACTAAGACTTGTGCCAAGGATACGTGGATAGACTAGAGCTTTGGCCAAACTGATGGGTTGCGTATCTCCACATAAGAAAGCTGCAAGATAATTGATAAGAAACGGATTAATATCAAAACTGCTCAGATGAAGCTTGTTCAGATTCTTCAAATGATTGGGTATGATAATAGAGCGGAAATATTGCTTTCCACTTTCTATAATGGCTTGTTTCTGCTGTTCTGTCATCACCGTATATTTTTAAAAAGTTTATGTTTTCCTGCGCACCATGCACAGAATTCGCCCCAAAGTTACAAAATAATTGCGAAAAATCGGGCATAATTATATAGATTAACACAAAAAAATGAGAAATACATTCAAAAACACGAAAAAAAAAGGGATTTTTATAGTGTTTTCCAAACGCTCAAAACATCAATAATTATATTCTACCCAATAGCCACATATCTTGCATATTTTCAACCTTTTATAAAATATGCACATATTATCTTTGTTATGAAAGATTGCTTTATCTGAGCTGATAAGGGGGAAGAGAGAAAAAATGATTTCCGCAAAATTATTAGTAGAAATTGGCTCTCGGAGCACTAAATTGAGGCCCAGAAGGCATTTTTCTACCCCTCAGAAAAGCAAAATAAGAGTGGAAAAAGGCAGATTTGCAAGGGACAAAATGAGGATTTATCAGAATATATTTTACACATTTACAGATAATCTGATACAGCGAGTGACCAACGAAGGTGAAAATGGGCATTAGAAAATGTAAAGATTATGAAAGTAAAGAGCATAAATACAGTAACGCACGAAACAATATATCAGATTAATAATCAGTATTTTACGCAGGCCAATCATCATCAAATAGAGCTTCCACCTGAAAGCTCTATCCGGTCATTTCCGGTCATGGTCATTTTCGGTCATTTTCGTTTCGGGGGCGCAAATCTCCCCTATAGTATAATATAAATATATATTTATATTATACTATAGATTAAAATGACCGAAGTGGATTTTGAAAATGACCGAAAATGACCATGACCGGAAATGACCGGAATGCAAGCAATGTGTAAAAACTCGCCCTTAAAATATTTATGTAGTAAATCCTGGTTCATAGATATTGGCTTTTCCTATTTATATTTATAGAAAGGCTTTTTCTCTCCCTTCTATATATAAAACAGGTCAGCCTTGAACAACCCTAACGAAAAATGCGATTATTTTTAAAAAAGAATAGAAACCAGGTAATCTTTCAGTTCGGTACGCAGAATTTTCAATGCTTTGGTGATGTGGAACTCCACACTTTTGACGGAAATGCCGAGTTGTTCCGCTATCTTTTTGTTCGGAGTATTTTGATAACGGCTCAATATAAAAATCTGCCGGCTTTGGTTCGGCATACGTTTCAATGCTTTCTGTACGATATGCTGTATTTCCGAATCAAAGATCGCATCCGGTTCGCAGGCTTCCAGTGTAGAGATTCTCAGGTCCAGTTCCCGCTGGCTATGGCTATTTATCTCTTCTTCGGCCCGAAGACGCACCTGCAGATGTGCCAGACACCCTGCTGGTGGTTGTGCTGGCTGCTTGTTCTAATGAAATTCCGGA
>OKRY01002774.1_pt1 | contig 13402 bp, 12 predicted proteins | sample 1601121 | NCBI WGS metagenome assembly OKRY01 (sample SAMEA3541546, study PRJEB24748) | human gut metagenome | biome: human gut; feature: human-associated habitat; material: faeces | place: China | collected 2012
TTTCTCTGGGGGTTCCAAAGGGGGTATTCTCTTTGGAAAGAGAATACCCCCTTTGTCTCGCGTCCCCTGTGAATAGGGGGACAAAAAGCAGCAGCGCTTTCACGCTGCAAAAACCCACCGCGCAGCGCGCGGACAATAAGGAGTTATTATGTTAAAAAACGTCAAATGCGCCCGCTGCGTCAAGTGCGGGAAAGAATACGAGGCCACGGCGAACCTCACGAACTGCTCGTGCGGCGGCATTCTCGACATCATCTATGACTATGACTACATCAAAAAGAACCTGACGAAGGAAACGCTCAAGTCCCGCCCGAACACAATGTGGCGCTACCGCGAGCTGCTGCCGGTGGAGGAGACGACACCCGACACGCCGCTGCGCGTGGGCTGGAGCCCGCTCTACGAAGAGCCGCGCCTTGCAAAGCAGCTCGGCCTCAAAAAGCTCTGGGTCAAGGACGACGGACAGAACCCGACGGCGTCGCTCAAGGACCGCGCGTCCGCCATGGCGGTCGCCAAGGCGGGGGAGGCGGGCGCGAAGATCATCGCCTGCTCGTCCACGGGCAACGCCGCGAGCTCTCTTGCGGGCAACGCCGCGGCCGCGGGCCTCAAGACCTTCATCTTCGTTCCCGAGCGCGCGCCCAAGGGTAAGGTCGCGCAGCTGATGACCTTCGGCGCAAACGTGATCTCCGTCAAAGGCAACTATGAAGAGACGTTCGAGCTATCGAAAAAGGCCATCGACAAGTGGGGCTGGTACAACCGCAACGCGGCCATCAACCCGTACCTCTCCGAGGGCAAGAAGACCGTTTCGATCGAGATCGCCGAGCAGCTCGACTGGAAGATGCCGGATTATCTCGCCATCTCCGTCGGCGACGGCTGCACCATCGCGGGCGTGTGGAAGGGCCTCAAGGACCTGTACGCCATCGGCTTTATCGTCAAGCTCCCGCGCCTCATTTCCGCGCAGGCCGAGGGCTGCCACCCCATCAACCGCGCCATCGCGGAGAACAAGCCCTGGGAGCCGATGGAGGAGAACACGCTGGCCGACTCCATCGCCGTCGGCGTGCCGCGCAACGCGGACAAGGCGCTCATGGCGATCCGCGAGTCGAACGGCATCGTCGTGAACGTGACGGACGAGGAGATCATGGCGGCGCAAAAGCTGCTCGGCACGACCTGCGGCGTCTTCGGCGAGCCCGCGGGCGTCACTGGCACGGCGGCAGTCAAGAAGCTCTGCGAGCAGGGCGTGCTCGGTGAGAACGACACGGTCGTCTCCGTCGTGACGGGCAACGGCCTCAAGGACGTGGCCAACGCCATCAAGTTCTGCGGCGAGCCGATGAGCCTGCCGAACGACCTTGACCTGCTGGTCGAGGAATTCGACAAGCGCGGCATCAAGACCGAAGCGTAACAGAAAAAGAAGAGCCCCGTGAATCGCATGATCCGCGGGGCTCTTTTCATACAAAATACTTTTTGACAAATGGGATCTGGTGAAGCAGCGCTGAGACGAGGAACGACAGCGCGCCGATGATCAATGTCAGCAGGGGAACGGAGAAAAACACGTTGAGTGACAGCGTGTTGAAGTGCAGAAAAATGTCGAACGATTCGATGAACAGCGGGTGTACGAGGTACGCGCCGAAGCTCCAGCGCGACAGCGCGCGAATGCACCTGTGACACTTTTCGCTTAAGTTCGGGAAGTTCAGATGCTCTTTGGCAAAGACGAACAGCCCCACGCAGACAAACAGTACATTGAGCGAATCGTAGCCGTAGAACAACTCTGTTGCCGCGCCCTGCAAACGCGAGGCGAATGACGTCAGCACGACCGTGAGGACGAAGCCGAGCACACCGAGCGCGTAAAGCACACGCTTTGCGGTCAAGGAAAACTCCTTGCGGACCAAATAGTAACCGAGCACAAAGTAGGGGACGAAGCCGAGCGTGAAATGATAATAGAATTTGCCCGTGAGCGCCTTGAATTCAGCGCAGTACTGCCACGAGAGAAGCGACACGGCCGACGCGATCTGCGGCAGCAGGAACGTAAAGATGAGCGTGAGCAGTAGAAAATAGCGCAGGAGCTTTTCATCCCGCACGATGGCGCGCAGAAACGGTACAATCAGATACAGTCCCACGATCATAAAGAGGAACCACATGTGATAGTGACCGTTGAGAAACTGTTGCAAAATAAGGTTCGTCGGGCATCCCTCGAAGTTCACCATGAAGACGGCGTAGAGCGCCGACCAGAAGACAAACGCTGTGACAAGACGGAGAACATTCTTTTTGAGAATGTGCAAAAGACTCTGCGAGCCGGAGAGGAACAGCGAGCCGCTGATCATCACGAAAACCGGAACAGCCCAGCGGACGGCACTGTCGTAAAGGTTGAAGGCTTGCCAGGCTCTTGAATAGACGTCCGTATCGGCCCAGTGCTGCGCGGACAGATGCAGCACGATGACGGCGAAAGTCGCCAGAATGCGCAGTACGTCAAAATACGCGATGCGCTGCGGTTGCGTCTGTTCCATACTTAACGTTCGACCGCCTTTTCAGGATCGGCGTTCTCCGCCGGTGCGGTCTCCTCGGCAGCGGGGGAGGCAGACTCATCCGCTGCGGGCTCTGCCGCGACAGCTTCGGCCTCCTGCGCCTGCTGGGCGGCCATGGCCTCGGCGCGGCCTTCTTCGCGCGCCTGCTTTACGGCCTCCTCGCGGGTCTTTTCCGCCTTGGCGCGCTCCTTTTCGACCATGTGCTGAGCGTGCTTATTTTGCAGCTTGAACACCAGCCGCAGCACGAACACGAACACCATGATCGCAAGGCCGAGCCAGCTCCAGAACTTGAGCTCGAAGAGCGACTTGACCGTCCAGTACTTCGCCTGCATGCCGAGGAAGCAGAACAGGATCGACACGGCCAGCGCCGCGCCGAACAGCAGCACCCACAGCACCGACTTGACGGCGCTGTGCTTGCGCACGCGCAGGTGCGCGATCAAAAACAGCAGACTCAGCAGAAAAAACGCAGGGAACTGCGCAAATAAAATTTCCCTCAGATCCATATCTTACCTCACAGTGCGCATTTGCCACGCTTCAAGTATTCGCCCATCTTGCCGCCGACGACCTTGCCGCCGTCCACCTGCAGCTGACCGCGCAGGTAGACCTTCGACACGCCGCCATTCGTGCGGAAGCCCTCGAACGGCGTGTAGCCCGCCTTGGAGATCATGTCCGCGCCGTGGAGCACGTGGCTCGCGCCGGGATCGTAGACGACGATGTCGGCGTCGCTGCCCGCAGCGATGACGCCCTTGCGGGGGTAGAGACCGTAGAGCTTGGCGGGATTTTCGCTCAGCGCGCGGCAGACGCCGCCGAGCGAGAGCTTGTTTTCATTGATGGCCACAGTGTAGACGACCTCGCCGCGCGTTTCGACGCCGGGAAGACCGCCGGGGATCTTCGTAAAGTCGTCGCGGCCCATGTCCTTCTGCTCGAGCGTGAACGAGCAGTGGTCGGTGGAGATCGTCTGGATCTCGCCGCGGCGGAGCGCCGCCCAGAGCGCCTTCTGATCATCTGGCTTGCGGATCGGGGGCGAGCAGACGAACTTCGCCGCCTCGTCCCAGTCCTCGTTATAATAGACGCTGTCATCGAGGACGAGGTACTGCGGGCACGTCTCGACATAGACCTTCTGGCCGCGCTTGCGCGCCGCCTCGACCTCGCGCAGGGCGGCGGCGCTCGTCAGGTGGACGATGATGACCGGGATATCCACCGCCTCGGCGATGTGGAGCAGGCGGCCGACGGCCTCGGCCTCGAGGAAATCGGGCCGTGTCTCGGGGTGGGACGAGACACCCATCTCCCCCGCCGCCTTCTTCTCGGTGACGAGCGCGTCGATCACGCCGCTGTTTTCGCAGTGGACGCCGCAGATGCCGCCCTTTTCCTTCAGCTTCTTCAGCGCCCAGTACATCGCCTCGTCGCCGATCATCATGGCCGGATAGGTCATATACATCTTGAATGAGGAGATGCCCGCGGCGTACATGTCGTCGATCTCGCAGGCGATGTCCTCGTTCCAGTCGTCGATCGTCATGTGGAAGCTGTAGTCGCACCAGGTGCGCCCGTCGGCCTTCTCGTGCCAGAGCTGCAGGCCGTGGGCGAGCGTCTCGCCCTTGTTGGGGCAGGCGAAGTCCACCACCGTGGTGGTGCCGCCCCGCAGAGCCGCCCGGCTGCCGGAGAAAAAGTCGTCCACCGTGGTGGTGCTGCACACGTCCAGGTCGAAGTGGGTGTGGGCGTCGATGAAGCCCGGCAGCAGAAGCTGCCCCTCCACGTCGATGACGGCGGCCTCCGGCGCGGTGATGCTGCGGGCCACCCGGAGAATCTTCTCGTCCTCCACCAGCACGTCCGCCCGGCGGGTCCCCCGTCCGGACACCACCGTGCCCCCGCGAAACAGATATTTCATGGAAATGCCCTCCTTTTCCGGATCATATGGCTTGATTTTTTATTATACCACGGAACGGGCAGAAAAACATACTGTTTTTCCCGGTTTTTCCCTGAGAAAATCCAACAAAAAAGGGGGAATATTTTTGTATACCTTGCAGAAGGAAAAAGAATTTCCTTTTCCGGAAAAATCATGTATGATAGAAGTACCACAGAACGCATACTGCGCTCTGAAAATGAAGGAGGAAAGATACCATGCGGAAATTCTTAGCGACTCTGCTGGCGCTGGTCATGACGCTGGCGCTGATGGTCCCGGCTTCCTGGGGCGAGAACAAGGAGACGTATCAGCTCCCTGACTCCCTGGCGGGCAAGACCGTCATCCTGCACACCAACGACGTCCACGGCGCCATCGACAAGTACGCCAAGGTGGCTGCTCTGCGGGACGAGTGCTACGACAAGGGCGCTCACCAGGTGATCCTGCTGGACGCCGGTGACTACAGCCAGGGCTCTCCCTACGTCAGCCTCAGCAAGGGCGCAACCGCCCTGGACATGATGGCCCTGGTGGGCTATGACGTCATCACCCTGGGCAACCACGAGTTTGACTATGGCTTCCCCCAGCTGATGGAGAACCTGAAAAAGCACCAGGGCGATTTCATGGTCGCCTGCAACAACCTGGTGGACGACGAGGGTGAGCTGCTCTTCGCCCCCGGCGGCACCGCTCCCATCTATGCCGACGACACCTATGAGACCGAGCTGTTCCGCATCGCCATTGTGGGCATGGCCACTCCCGAGACCCAGACCAAGGCCAACCCCGCCCTGATGAAGGGCCTGAGCTTCATCAGCGGCAAGGATCTGTACAAGGTCACCCAGGAGGATGTGGACATGGCCCGCAGCGAGGGCAATGCCGATATCGTCATCGCTCTGGGCCACCTGGGCGTGGATAAGTCCTCCGAGCCCAACTGCTCCTATAATGTGATGCAGAACGTCAAGGGCATCGACCTGTTCATCGACGGCCACTCCCACACGGTGATGACCGCCAGCAAGGACAACAGCATGGTCCAGTCCACCGGCACGGGTCTTGCCTATGTGGGCGCCATCGTCATTGACAACGCCACCAAGAGCATCGAGAGCAACGGCCTCATCGATCTGTCCGCCTACACCAAGGAGGACGCCACCGTGAAGGCTGCCGCCGACAAGATCATCAGCGACATCAACGCCGAGTACGGCAAGGTTTTTGCCAGAACCGACGTGGAGCTCAACGGCGACAAGGATCCCGGCAACCGCACCCAGGAGACCAACCTGGGCGACCTGATCACCGACTCCATGCTGTGGGCCATCCGCAAGGACGCTGAGCTCACCGTGCCCGCCGAGAACGTGGTGGCCATCACCAACGGCGGCGGCATCCGGGCCTGGATCCACAAGGGCGACATCTCCAAGCTGGACGTGAACACCGTGCTGCCCTTCGGCAACACCGTGGCCGTGGTGTACGTCACCGGCGCCGAGCTGCTGGAGGCCCTGGAGGCTTCTACCTTTGCTCTGCCCGACTCCCTGGGCGGCTTCCCCCAGATCGCCGGCATGAACATCTCCATTGACGCCACCAAGAAATACGATCCGCAGACCACTCCCTATCCCAGCGGCAGCGGTAAGGCCACCTACTATGGTCCCGCTTCCATCAACCGTGTCACCATCAACAGCGTCAACGGCAAGGCCTTTGACCCCAACAAGACCTATGCCGTGGTCACCAACAACTTCTGCGCCGCCGGCGGCGACACCTACTATGCCTTCGCTGCCGCCTCCAGCCAGTTCGACACCGGTCTGCCTCTGGACGAGGTGCTGATGGACTACATCACCACCGAGCTCAAGGGCGTGGTGGGCGAGCAGTATGCCCAGCCCCAGGGCCGCATGACCATCACCCTGCCTGCCGAGGAGCCCACCACTCCCACCAAGCCTGAAAGCCCCAAGACCGCCGATACCGGCGTGGTGGTGTACGGTCTGGTGGCCGTCATGGCAGCCGGCGCTGTCGTGGTGATGACCTCCAAGAAGCGCAAGGCCATCTGAGCGATCTCCTTTCGCTGACACAGCATTTCCCCTGCCCCGGCGGACAAGCCCCGCCGGGGCTTTTTCTGTCATGGCGCTATTCTGCAACTAAAATTACGCCAACCACTTTTCAAATCCGGCGGGATATGCTATGATACAGTTTAATAAAGAAGAATTACGAGGGCTTATGCCAGATATCGCGGCTTCTTATTTTGCTGAGGAGGACACCATTCATGGCTGAGGTTGGAAAACGGGAAGTCCGGGTGGACGCCTTTGACAAGGCCACCGGACGCACCAAATATTACGAGGATCTGATGCCCCGGGACGCGCTGTATGTGCGCATCAAGCACTCCACCATTGCCCACGGCTTCGTGAAGTCTGTGGACACCACCGCTGCGGAGGCGATCCCCGGCGTGGTGAAGGTCCTGACCTGCTTCGATGTGCCGGAGCATCCCTTCCCCACCGCCGGTCACCCCTGGTCCATGGACCCGGGACACCAGGACGTGGCGGACCGTCATCTGCTGAACCGGCACGTCCGCTACTACGGCGACGACGTGGCCGTGGTCATCGCGGAAAACGAGGTGGCCGCCATGCAGGGCGTCCGGGCGCTGCAGGTGGAATACGAGGAGCTGCCCTTCGTGCTGGATGTGCAAAAGGCCATGGAGCCCGGTGCTCCCCAGCTCCACGAGGCCTACCCCAACAACATCCTCAAGCACACCGATATGAAGACGGGCGACTATCAGGCTGCCATTCAGGAGCCGGGCCTCATTAAGGTGGAGGGCTGGTACGAGACACCCACGGTGCAGCATTGCCACATCGAGAACCACGGCTGCTTCGCCTATGAGGAGAACGGCCGCATCACGGTGGTGTCCTCCACACAGATCCCCCATATTATCCGCCGTGTGGTGGGGCAGGCGCTGGGCCGCCCGTGGAGCGATATCCGGGTGGTGAAGCCCTATATCGGCGGCGGCTTCGGCAACAAGCAGGACGCCCTCTATGAACCCCTGTGCGCTTGGTGCTCCACGCAAGTCCACGGTCGCTGTGTCCGGGTGGACTGCTCCCGTGAGGAGACCTTCGTCTCCAACCGTGTGCGCCACGCCATCCGCTTCCACATCGTCTCGTGGCTCCGCAAGGACGGCACCTTCGCCGCCCGGAAGGTGGAGCTCTACTCCAATCAGGGATCCTATGCCTCCCACGGCCACAGCATCGTGGCCAAGGCCATGGGCTCCTTCTCCCAGCACTATCCCTGTGACAACATGGAGTGCGATGCGTGGACGGTGTTCACCAACCGTCCCGCCGCCGGAGCCATGCGTGGCTACGGAATGCCTCAGGCTTCCTTTGCCGACGAGTCCAACGTGGACGAGTGCGCCAAGGCCGTGGGTATGGACCCGCTGGCCTTCCGGATGCAGAACCTCATGCCCAAGGGCTTCGAGGACAGCTTCTCCCACAACGTCAACTATGAGGATTCCTTCCGCCAGTGTCTGGAGGTTGGTAAGAAGTACATCGACTACGACCGCAAAAAGGCGGAGTTCGCCAAGGAGACCGGCCCCATCCGCCACGGCATCGGCGTGGCCACCTTCTGGTATAACACCGCCGTCTATCCCATCTCGTTGGAGACGTCCTCCAATCGGATGCTGCTGAATCTGGACGGCAGCGTCACCATGCAGTGCGGCGAGACGGAGATCGGTCAGGGCGCGGACACGGCCTATGCGCAGATGACCGCCGAGGCCATCGGCCTTGCGAGCTATCACGACGTGCGCGTTGTCTCGTGTCAGGATACGGACATCACGCCCACGGGCCTCGGCGCCTACGCGAGCCGCCAGACCTATGTTGCGGGCTTTTCCATCCGCCAGACGGCGGCGCTCCTGCGTGAGAAGATCTTAGCTTACGCGGCAAAGCTCACCCGTCAGGCAGTATCCAATATGGATATTGTTGACGGAAACATCGTCCGCATCGGCGACGGCGCGGTGCTCATGTCACTTAAAGAGCTTGCGATAACCGCGCAGTACAACGCCGCGGACTCCGAGCACATCACCGCCGAGTCGACCTACACCATCCGCAACAACGCCTATTCGTTTGGCTGCACCTTTGCCGACGTCGAGGTGGATATCCCGATGTGCAAGGTGACGCTCAAGAAGATCATCAACGTCCACGACTGCGGCAAGCTCATCAACCCCGCGCTTGCCGAGGCGCAGGTCCACGGCGGCATGTCCATGGCCATCGGATTTGGCATGAGCGAGCAGCTTTTATTCGACGAGAAGACGGGCCGCCCCCTCAACAATAATCTGCTCGACTACAAGCTCTCGACCGTGATGGATCATCCGCACCTTGAGGCGCAGTTTATCGAAAATCCCGAGCCGACGTCGCCGTTCGGCACGAAGGCGCTCGGCGAACCGCCCGCCTGCTCGGGCGCGCCCGCCATCCGCAACGCCATCTACAACGCCACCGGCGTCGCCATCGACACCGTTCCCATCACCCCGCACGTTCTGTATGCCGAGTTCAGCAAGGCGGGGCTCATCCACGACAGCTGGAAGGAGGAGAAGTGAGCCATGTATGACATGAAAGCACTCTATGAGGCGGAAAGCGTCGAAAACGCCGTCGCCCTCCGCTTGGAGCATCCCGAGGCGCAGATCATCGCCGGCGGCAGCGACGTGCTCGTGCAGATGCGCGAGGGTAAACGCGCCGGAAAGGAGCTCATCTCGATCTACGGCCTCGACGAGCTGCGCGGCGTGAGCATCGACGAGGAGGAAAACATCCGCATCGGCTCGCTCTCGAGCTTTTCCCACATCACGCGTGACCCCATCATTCAGAAATATATCAACGTTCTCGGCGAGGCGGTCGACATGGTCGGCGGCCCGCAGATCCGAAACATCGGCACCATCGGCGGCAACACCTGCAACGGCGTGACGAGCGCGGACTCCGCCTCCACACTGCATGCGTGGGAGGCCATCGTGGAGCTGACGGGGAAGGACGGCATCCGCCGCCTGCCCATCAAAGACTTTTACATCAAGGCCGGTCAGGTCGACATCCGCGTGGAGGATGGCGAGATCCAGACCGCCATCCTCATCCCAAAGGCGAGCTACGAAAACTGCTATGGCTACTACATCAAGTACGCCATGAGAAACGCGATGGACATCGCGACGCTCGGGTGCAGCGTGAACGTGCGCCTGTCGCCCGACAAGCAGACTATTGAGCGCGCCCGCATCGCCTACGGCGTTGCCGGTCCTGTGCCGATGCGCTGCCAGAGCGCGGAGGCAGCTGCCAAGGATAAACCCTTGACACTTACGACGGCGGAACAGTTCTCACTCGCCGTGCTCAACGATATCCACGCGCGTGACAGCTGGCGCGCCTCCAAGGCGTTCCGCGAACACATCGCGGTCGAAATGGCCAAGCGCTGCCTGATCGAGTCTATCAAACGGGCGGGAGGTGTCATCAAATGAGTCAGTACAAGCTGGTGCGATTCAACTTAAACGGCAAGGACGTTGAGAAAATGGTCGACGTGCGTGCGTCGCTGACCGATATGCTGCGAAACGATTACCATATGACGTCCGTGAAGAAGGGCTGCGAGGTCGGCGAGTGCGGCGCCTGCAACGTCATCATCGACGGCGAGGCATTCAACTCGTGCATCTACCTCGCCGTCTGGGCGGACGGCAAGCACATCCGCACGCTCGAAAGCCTGATGGGGCCCGACGGCGAGCTGAGCGACATCCAGCAGGCGTTCATTGAAGAAACCGCTGTCCAGTGCGGCTTCTGCACGCCGGGCTTCATCATGACTGCGGTCGAGATCTTGGAGACGAACCGCCTCTACACCGATGACGAGCTCAGAAAGCTCCTCTCCGGCCATCTGTGCCGCTGCACGGGCTATGAAAATATTCTGCGCGCGGTGAAAAAGACGATGTATCGCCGCCTCGGCCTGCCGCTTTCGGAATAAGGCGTGCCTTTACAAAATCGAAACAGGAAAAAATATTGTCTTCTTACGAAATCGGTGCTATAATCCAAATAGCACCGATTTTGTTTCAAGGCGCGAAAAAGGAGGAATCTTTATGGTCATTACGGTTGGCAGACAATACGGCAGCGGCGGACGCGAGATCGGCACGATGCTTGCCAAGCAGCTCGGCATCGCCTATTACGACGACATGCTGCTCAAGGAGGCGGCAGAGGAGAGCGGACTTTGCGAAGAGCTGTTCCGTTCCTTTGACGAACGCCCGAAGAGCTTTCTCTATTCCATCGCGATGGACCCCTATTCCTTCTCGATGAACCATGTGACGCCCAAGGGCTCCATCGAACAGCAGGTGTACCTGGCGACCTACGACACGATCAAAAAGCTCGCCGACAAGGGACCCTGCGTCCTGATTGGCCGCTGCGCGGACTACGCGCTCAAGGATCGCGACGACGTCATCAATCTCTTCATCACGGCTCCGCTCGAAAACCGCATCAAGCGCGTTGCCGCCCGCAACGGCATCAGCGAGAACGAGGCGAAAGACCGCATCAAGAAGACGGATAAGTCCCGCGCTTCCTACTATAACTACTATTCCGCCAAGGACTGGGGCGATGCCAAGAGCTACGACCTCTGCATCGATTCGAGCCTGCTCGGCATCGATGGCACGGTCGAGCTTTTGAAGGACCTTATCCGCATCAAGGACATCAAGTAAACGAAAAATCTAAAAAAGCAGCCGTATGAAACGGCTGCTTTTTTCCGCTATTCACGGCGGTTCAACTTGACGAAAAAGGAAAGAGCGAATTTGTGAAAAAAGTTTACGCTTTCCCCCTATGCAAAAGAGCAAAAATACGCTAAAATAATAGCTGTGAAAATTTGAACTTGTTCCTGAAAGGGGAGATTATGAGCATGGCTCAACTCAAGTATAAGCGCGTGCTGCTCAAGATCAGCGGCGAGGCGCTGGCGGGCGACAAGCACTTCGGCTTCGACTTCGACGTCGTTTCCAAGGTGTGCGACGTCATCAAAAAGTGCACGGACATGGGTGTGCAGATGGGCGTCGTCATCGGCGGCGGCAACTTCTGGCGCGGCGTGAAAAACGGCGAGGGCTACATCGAGCGCACCCGTGCCGACCACATGGGCATGCTGGCCACGGCGATGAACTGCATGGCGGTCGCCGATGTGCTCGAGCAGAAGGGCGTCGACGTGCGCGTGCAGACGGCGCTGGAGATCAAAGAAGTCGCCGAACCCTACATCCGAGCCCGCGCCATCCGGCATTTGGAAAAGGGCCGCGTAGTGCTCTTTGGCTGCGGCATCGGCTCTCCGTTCTTCTCGACCGACACGGCAGCGGTGCTGCGCGCGGCGGAGATCAATGCCGACGTGATCCTGCTCGCCAAGAACATCGACGGCGTTTACAATGCCGACCCCGCCAAGGATGCAAACGCGATCAAGTACGACGCTATCTCCTATGAGGACGTGCTGGCCCAGCACCTTGCGGTCATGGACTCCACAGCCACGTCGCTTTCGATGGACAACCACATTCCCGTGCTCGTCTTTGCGCTCAAGGACCCGGAGAACATCATCCGTGCGGTCGAGGGCAAGAAGATCGGCACCATCGTCGGCGAAAACTGAGCGACCCCGCATCTGCGGTTTTACGATAAAAATTTTTGAGGAGGTATCCCCATGAATAAAGAAGATTACAAGGTTTATTCCGACAAAATGAGAAAGAGCATCGACGCGGTGAACGCGGACTTTGCCTCTGTGCGCGCAGGCCGCGCCAACGCCTCTGTGCTCGACCGCATCAGTGTCGACTACTACGGCTCTCCCACGCCCATCCAGCAGATCGCGGCCATCGCTTCTCCCGATCCGCGCCAGCTCGTCATCACCCCGTGGGACGGCACGGCCCTCAAGCCCATCGAGCGCGCCATTCAGGAGTCTGACCTTGGCATCAACCCGCAGAACGACGGCAAGTCCATCCGCCTGAACTTCCCGCAGCTCACGGAGGAGCGCCGTAAGGAGCTCGTCAAGCAGATCCATAAGTATTCCGAGACCGGCAAGGTCGCCATCCGCAACATCCGCCGCGATGCGATGGAGGCCTTCAAGAAGAAGCAGAAGGCCAGCGAGATCACCGAGGACGACCTGAAGGTTGCCGAAAAGGACCTGCAGAAGCTGACCGACGACATGTGCAAAGAGGTCGACGCCCTTCTCGAGAAGAAAGAGAAGGAGCTCATGGCGGTCTGATATGGGGCTCTTTTCCAAAGAGAACAAGGCAGGGCAGGTTGATTTGAACAACCTGCCTTGTCATGTTGCCGTCATTATGGACGGCAACGGCCGCTGGGCGCAAAAGCGCGGCCTCCCGCGCTCGGCCGGTCACAAGGCGGGGGCGGAGACGTTTCGAAAGCTCGGCACCTACTGCAAGAACCTGGGCATCGACTATCTGACGGTCTACGCCTTTTCGACCGAAAACTGGAAGCGCCCGAAGGACGAGGTCGACGGCATCATGCGTCTTTTGGAGCAGTACCTGCACGAGTGCATCGACACGATGGAAAAGGACGGCAACCGTCTGCGCTTTCTGGGCGACCTCAGCGTGCTGACGCCGGAACTTCGGGAACTCATCGATGAGACGAATGAGATTTCATCCCGCATCGAAGGCTTTCAGGCCAACGTCTGCCTCAACTACGGCGGACGCGACGAGATCCTGCACGCCGCCCGCGCCTTCGCGCGCGACTGCGCGGCAGGGGAGCAGGACGCGGACGCTTTGACCGAGGAGGGCTTTTCGCGCTACCTCTATTCAAGCGGACTTCCCGATCCAGACCTTCTCATCCGCCCGGGCGGGGAGAAGCGCATCAGCAACTACCTTTTGTGGCAGTGCGCGTACAGTGAGTTCTACTTCTGCGACACGCTCTGGCCCGACTTTACGGAAAGAGAATTCGACAAGGCGCTCATCGCGTATCAGCATCGCGAGCGGCGCTTCGGCGGACTGAAACAGGAGAAACAGAAATGAAACAAAGATGGTTGGTGGTTGTCGTCGGCCTGCCGGCGCTGCTCGCCGTGC
>OKRY01002781.1_pt1 | contig 13386 bp, 10 predicted proteins | sample 1601121 | NCBI WGS metagenome assembly OKRY01 (sample SAMEA3541546, study PRJEB24748) | human gut metagenome | biome: human gut; feature: human-associated habitat; material: faeces | place: China | collected 2012
CTAAACTCATCTGTGCCATATCCGCACCTCCTTTGCAGTACACAACAGTACCACAAAGGTTTGCGAAAGTCCAGATATTTCAGAAACATACTTTTTGTTTGCTGCAAATTCGCAGCAAACAAAAAAAACACTTGCAAAATCGCAGCGTTTGTGTTATTATATAGACGAGGTGATAATGTGAACGATTTAGGGAGTTTCCTGCGCTGTGCACGCGAAGCCAAAGGCGTAAGCATGAGTGAGGTGTATCGTCACACAGGAATAACTGATTCTCGGCTAAGCAAGCTTGAAAATAATTCTTATAAAGAGCCTTCTCCGGTGATATTAAAGAAGTTGGCAACTTATTACGACGTCAGTGTTGTTGATTTGTTTATTAGGGCGGGTTATCTTACCTATGATTCATTAAATATTTGCCAGCAGATTTTTCATGGTATTGAAAAACTGACTGATGACGACCGCAAACACATACAGGGACAAATTGACTATATTATTTCGAAGCAACAAGGAAAGGAATGCTTATGAGATTTAGATTGGGAGAATTATTCTGCGGTCCAGGGGGAATCGCCTGGGGTGCTATGAATGCCAAAATTGCTGACGCCCGTTTTTCGATTGTTCACCAATGGGCAAATGACTATGACAAGGATACTTGCGATACATACAGGCACAATATTTGCCCTAATGCACCGAAAACCGTATATCATGAAGATATACGAAAATTTGATATGTCAAAGTTAAAACCAATAGATGCGTTAGCCTTTGGATTTCCCTGCAATGATTATAGCGTTGTTGGAGAGCAAAGAGGTATGGACGGTGTCTATGGACCGCTGTATTCTTATGGAGTAAAGGCATTAAGCCTTTTCAATCCTCAATGGTTTTTGGCTGAGAATGTCGGCGGGTTGCGCAACGCAAATGACGGCAAAGCTTTTGCTAAAATTTTAGATGAATTAAAAAATGCCGGAAAGTGTGGATATACGATAACGCCGCATCTTTATAAATTCGAAGAGTATGGCATTCCACAGGCAAGACACAGAATTATAATTATCGGGATCCGCAATGATATCAATGTAACATATCGAGTGCCTTCTCCAGCCCCGTATTCCCAAATTGACAATACATGCAAAACGGCTTTGGAGGTACCGCCCATTCCGGACGACGCTTTTAATAATGAAAAGACCAAACAATCCGAAACGGTAATTAAACGCTTAGAGCATATTAAGCCGGGCGAGAACGCATTTACCGCCGATTTACCGGAAGAACTTCAGCTCCATGTTGCAGGCGCTAAAATCAGTCAAATATATAAAAGGCTTGATCCCGCAAAGCCCGCCTATACCGTTACAGGTAGCGGAGGAGGCGGAACCCATATATACCATTGGAGCGAGCCGAGAGCTTTAACAAATCGGGAAAGGGCACGTCTTCAGACCTTTGAAGACAGCTATCAATTTATGGGCAGTAAAGAAAGTGTCCGCAAACAGATTGGAATGGCAGTACCCTGCAGAGGAGCAAAAATCATATTTGAGGCAATTCTAAATAGTTTTGCCGGAATAGAATATGACAGCATTGAAGCAAATATCAATGAATAACAACAAGCAGCCCGGAGATATTTCCGGGCCGCTTTATTTATACAGAAAAATCCATATAATACTGCTCATCATCCAACTTATAAAACGTTATATCGGTTCGTCCGTAATTAAGCAAATCCTGCTTCCATACATAAGCTCCATTAGCTACTCCAAGCCTATTGCGCAGGTACTCACCCAACTGAGCATTACTGAGAGGTGTAGTAATTGCTTTATCATTTTGCTGTTCAACGCGCAATATGAGCGTATGCCCGTCATCAGTTACGACTGTAAAATGATTTTTTTCAAGAGGGAAAAATCCGGATCTTGCGATCTGTATAGGTAAAGGTATATACGCTTCATTGGGATTCCTGTTTTGTCTCTGTCCCCAATTAACTCCGGATCTTTGACCAGTTTCACCATTGCGTGTAAGCAAAGAAAGTGAAACAGAAGGAATTTGCCCGGGTTCAAACGGCCGTATCGGATGATTTTCACGGTCAAGAATAGCATGCGTTGGATGTAAAATAATGTGTTCTTCCACTTCTGCGTGATTACAGTAAATGCTGTTTCTTTCAACTTCATGAAAATAATTCATTGCCTGAATGGGATCGCATGAATCCATCATTTCGCATCTTCTGTCGCTGAAAGCGGTTTGGGTAAAATTTGCAGAACCGGAAAATGCGCAGACGGGGACATTATCTTTTGCCCAGATATAAAGTTTGGAGTGAACAGCCTTATAATTAAACACATATGAGCACGAAAACGAGTTAACCGATGCAGGCAGTGTTTCCCTCGTCAATTCCTGAAATCCATTATGTATCGATACGCTCAGTCCATCATAAGGAACCATTCCTACGATAATACGAATATCAATCGCCCGTCCCGCAGGACAATCAATATTTTTTATAAGCCAGGATGCCATATTAGGCGTTGCATAACCTGCCACAATATAAAGCTGATTAACATCTGACTGCAATGGGTCAAAAAAGATATGCTTTCTTAATTGCGTAGTATACATCTTATTCCCCCTGTGTTAATTGAATTTGCTGATATATGTGTGCGAGGGTTTCCTCTCGAACAGATTTTTTCAACTGACATTCCCATACGACTATGATATTCCAGCCCATCGTATTAAGCTTCCTGGAGTTTTTGGCATCTCTTTCAACATTGCCAAGAATCTTTTTCTTCCAAAACTCAACATTGCTTGTGGGCCAAACAAATTTTGAACATCCCTCATGTTTATGCCAAAAACAGCCGTTGACAAAAATAACCGTTTTATATTTGGGCAGTACAACATCAGGAGTCCCTGGTAATTTACGCACATTTTTTCTATATCTTAATCCTTTTGAAAACAAAAACTTCCTTACTATTTCCTCCGGCTTTGTGTTTGTACTGCGAATTTGAGACATATTGTAACTTCGAGTTTTTGCATTATGATTGTCCATATTAGCCCCTTGATTTTAACAGACTTTTGCAGAAGATAGAGTACTTTCCCATTCACATACTATTGCATCTAACTGTGAAGCTATTTCGGCAAAAGGAAGGTTTAGATCCAATGTTGCGACTTTTATAGTATTACCGCTTAATTTATATGTAAAATCCGGTGAAATCTCGTCATCTGTTTTTGCATATAAAAGCATGCCGCTGACTTTACCGCTATTATTTACATCTTTGTTTTTAACGTAGGTAAATATCTGATACAAGTTCCCAGAATGCACGGTCTTCTTATTATACATGCTGGTTTGCATACTTTTGCCATAATACTTGGCATCAATAATTAAGACTTCATCGCGGTGTTTAAGAGTTATATCTGAACGCATCTCCGGCAAAAAATCAATCATGTTATCGTCCGTCCGCCAGGCAATTTTTGATGCTGCGGGATTTAAACAGGGATAATGTCTTTTGTAGTATTCTAAGATGAATTTCTCATATAAGCTGTGCATATGTTTCTCATCTAAGAAATCAGAAAATTTAATTGTTCCATTCTGCTGAGACATAAGTAAACTATTTATTATCAGATAACATATGTTGAGAAGCATTTTGTAAGAAGCATTATTACGGTTAAATCTAAGAATTTCCCACCTAATCTCAGCCACTGGTATGCATTCAACGTTTTGAAAAAACAGTAATGATCTCTTTAGTGTTTTTTTTATTTTCCCATCAACCTCTTGAGAGCGAATCATCAAATTGGCCGTGGTTTTCAAAATTCTATTAAAATAAGAATTTTCAGAAAACTCATCAAATTCACATGATACTTTTCGTTCAAAAGGAGATCTTTTAATTGTATCCGCGACATTAATCTTTCCGCGGGGAGAATCTAACAACTCATTTTGCAATATATATTCTCTGCCCAATCCGCGTTTTATTTGATTAGCTAAACCTTTTGAGAGAATAGCAGCGAGAAGGTTCTGCATATTATCAAATTCTTCGGAAGACAGACATGTATATCCATTGTCCCGAAGCACCTGATAAACATAAGCCAGCATATAATACACATTTTGAATCTTGATCATTTTAATGCCTCACGCAGTTTATCGGACCATTCCTCAAATTTTGAAGGTTCATCAAACCAATACTCACTAATTAGCGGTATGATTTCGTATTCAACAATTATTTTTAAATCTAATTCAGATAAAGGATTTTCAAGACAGAAATAGCTATGACCGATCTTAAAGCCTGCACCCAAAGCATCATCGTCAGTAATTACGCGATTAAGATCATTGATGACCATAAGCAACTTTTCCGTTTTATCACATGAGCCCTTTATCTTCTCTTTAAATTTAACTGAATCAAAAGCAGGTTTCATTTCATAAAAACCAAATCTTCTTCTCAGAGCATAGTCTATCATTGCCAGCCCTCTGTCGGCCGTATTCATCATCCCAATTATATAAACATTTTCGGGAATTCCGAATTCCTCATTCTTATAAAGAAGGTTTACTGTCTCTTTTCTTTTATCTGCCTCAATAAGCATGAGCAGTTCACCGAAGATCTTGCTTAAATTGCCCCGATTGATCTCATCGATAATAAAGAAATGCGGGCGGTTATCTTTCTCGGCTTTTTTGCAGAACTGGTAAAACGGTCCGCTTTCAAGCGAGAAGCCGCTTTCTGTAGGCCTGTAGCCAACAATAAAATCTTCATAAGCATAGCTTTGATGAAACTGAACAACCTTGATGCAGTTCTTGTACTTTTTGCCAAGTATTGAATAAGCCAGCCTTTTTGCCGCAAACGTCTTTCCTACGCCGGGGGCTCCTTGCAAAATAATATTTTTCTTGTGATCAAGCAACGCGCGCAGTATTTCATATTCTTCATCTGAAATGAAAACATCTTTTAAAAAGTCTTCTTTAGTATATTTTTCAGCATCTGCGTCATCATCAGACAGGTCTTTGTTTGATTCATTTGCCAGCTCTTTTATACTGTCAGAGATCTGTTCTTTGTAATTCACCTCTACAGGAACAAACATAGTAGTTGCGCCTTTGATTCTGGCAGTTAGGTCTGCATCAACCAAGCTGTCCAAATCTTCTTCAATGCTGGGACTTAAATCCAGCATTGCTCTCATCAAAGCAACTGCACTTTTTTCTGACAGTTGCGAAATGGCTTGATTAGGTTCCCATTTTGTAATAGGAGCGATTCCAATAATACCATATGTATCTCCATACGGCACCAAATCTTCTCGTTTAATAGGTTTATCCAGCAGTAATTTTATATCGACTCCTATTTTAAAATTTCTTCCGGAATACCCCACATCGTAAGGCTCTTTACTGATTACACCCATTCCAACAAGGCCTGTATCCCATGCAGGTTTATCACCACCAAGGACTATAAATACTGGCTGCCCGATTTTTAGGTACTCCTGTAAAACATTCAAACCATCAAATTCTATATTGTCCTGTTTTGAAAGAATTGCTTCAACAGTTTTGGGATCTTTAGTTTTTATGCTGAAAAAGGGCATACCTTCTTGTTTTGCTTCATTGACGATTTCTTCAACCGCTATGGATAATTCATCAAGCGAATAATCTTTATATTTAAGGTATATGTCGTACAAAAACTTACTGCGTTTTTCTAACGGCCGATCAAGCCAACCTCTGCGTCCATTATCATATATGGCGTCATATGCATCCTTATTATTTTTTATAGTCGCATATTTATAATTATACTTTTCTGCAATAATTTTTAAATTCGAATAGCACGGCTTATAATTATCGTCACTTCTTTTCAACTGTGCGTAATATAAACATACTAATGCCATTTTTTCTTCATTTGGCAAAGCGTTTATTTCTATGTGGTTCATTTTCAGTCCTCCGATATAAATGTTTTTTAACTCGATCAAGCAAGGTTATTTTTTTAACGCCGTTTTGACTATTATCTTTAACAGGCATGGGTAAATAGTCATCCGGAAATAATGTTCTGTATGTTTCGCCGGTATATGGGTTAGGATAATCGTCTAATGCGGGCGGCTCATGTGTTAAAATATAGTTTATTACAAACTTCCAATTATGCTCTAAATCTTCAAATTTAATACCATAATTGTCTGCCTGAAGTTTAACCTGTGACCGTGTGTTCGGAAGCAATTCACCTTTTCTGATAACTACAGTCTTTTTCTGATTTCTTTGTAATTTTAAGATGGAAGCAGAGCCGACCAAATCGACTTTGCCTGTAGGTCTGTCGGTGTCCCTATCCCAAGAAACAGAAGCCATAACAAACAGATGAGACAAATCTTTGTCCCTTTGGCGAAAATTTATCTTGCTCCATTCGATAAGCATCCACTTTCCGCCCTGACGAGTTCCTTTAACATCTATTTTCCAATCATTTATAATGGTATCCTGATCGTCCCACTCGCCGCGCGGATAATATTCAAAATCCAATTCAATTTTAATATTAAAATCCTGAAGCATCATCTTTGCAAATGCTACTTCAGCAATTTTACCAATTAAATTATCACGACCTATTTCATTTGCTGAACGCGGAATCGTATCAGATTGCCCAAATTCAATTGATTGATGATTTTGGGCACATTTATATGCGAATTCATTGCATTTTTGCAATTCTTCGCGAGTAAGTTCAACAATCATACCAGCGCCTCTTTTTATATTTTAATTCTCACATTCCGGCTGAATGTCAAAGATATATTCTACTTAAAAATGCTAACTGAAACATTGTGAAATCAGCTATTTTTTCTCCTATGATGCTTTATCGCCTTGATTGCTTGAAGGAATTCTTTGGCACTTGCTTCTACAAGCTTAACGGGAACGGCATTGCCAATCTGTAATGCAGCTTCAGATAATGAATTACTGAACACAAAATCATCCGGGAATGTTTGAAATCGTGCTGCTTCACGTATTGAGATAGCACGGTCTTGCTCATAATGCCCATATCTACCTTTTGTATAAAACAGGCATCCGCCAGTCATTGTCGGAGATGGTTTGTCCGGATTCATAATTCCATAAACATCTTTATGTCCCCCAAACCTTTTACCAGCATCATCTTTCTTCTTATGACAAGCAAGGGTCATATTATCAGGAAGGCAATCCCTTGAGCCGCCGTGGGCACGGATGTATCTAATTTTGGCAAGATTGTCGGGGCTTAAATCTGCACATTTATGGTTATATATCTGAAGTGGACCCATATATGTTTCTCCAGCTTTAATCGAAGGCAGATCTCCAATCGCTTGTTTCACCGTAATCCATGGCAATAATCCATTTCTGCTTTTGCTATCATGTGTTGCTTTCGGAAGATAGAAATCAAGTCCGCATACTCGCAACTCGTTATATATATCCATGCGAATACCATGAAGGACAAACCTTTTGCGAAGTTGAGGAACTCCGAAATCCGCAGCATTTAAAACATCTTTGCAGATAAAATAATTTTGATTAGGAGATATTTGTTTATTCTCCAATCTATCAAGAAACTCGTTTAAAATTCCGGCATTGAATTCTGTATTGATACCAGGAACATTTTCCATTAAAATAAAAGGCGGTCGAAGTTCTTCAATTATGCGTAAAAACTGAAACAGCAATTTTTTTCGTTCTTCTTCAGTTTTTTGTTTGTTTTTTGGATTCTGCATAGAAAAATTTTGACACGGCGGACATCCTGCAAGAAGATATAATTCATCCGGCTTGATTTTTGCGGCTTTTAAAAGTTCTTTTCCGGAGACGTTACAAATATCTTTGCGAAGAACTGTAACATGCGCAAGCGGTGGATATGCAGAATATGTGTCCGCCGCAGAATTTTCTATTTCCACAGCAACTTTAACAGTAAAACCCGCATGCGTCAAACCGCAAGATACTCCGCCGCATCCTGAGAAGAGATCAATCGCTTTAATTGCCATTTGAATCCTCCTCTATATCAAATGCTGCTATCTTTTTCTCCCCAGTGGGAGTATGAATTCTCGGCGGCACTTCACTGCGAGAAAACGGTTCTTTCTTTTTGGCACACATGGACACAAAATCGCATTTGCTGCAATTTGCTTTGCATGCCCGCATTGGAAAATCATTGGCCAGTATTCCGCTGACAGCCCATTCAATAGCTTGTATAGCACTATTAACAGATTCTTGGTCAACTGGAATTGCTGTCCGTTTGTTATCTTTTAACGTATGAATATATCCGGTTTGAACATTCTCTCCCATAATTTCTTTAGCAGCTTTAGAGTACAACTGAACTTGGATTGACATATCACGCCAATCATAATCAACGGAATCATCCGGTAACTCCATAGTTTTAAAATCGATAACATCTGCTGTTGTTACACCACGTTTTGGATCTTCCTGAAGTAATAAATCAATTGCACCAGTGACAAGCGCATCTTTAACGGATATTTCAAAACGAGCTTCTTCTTGACGCAACCTTCCAAAATCGCTGGAATATTTTGCGGAATACTCTGTAAGAATTCTTTGTAAAAGAGCCTTAGCCCGTTCATATGAGCCGGGACGATTTAAAGGATCTTTGCTTGGAAATACATGTTTCAACATAAATGTATTTTCAACAATAGCACGAACATCTTCTTCTGCAGGGGAATGATCCTTAAAACACTGATGCAGTCTTTCCAATGTAGTATGGCTTGTCTTGCCAAAGCCAAAAAGCTCAGGGACAGCAGCATTGTATCCATATATCGCAGAAAGTTTATATGAATATGGGCAGGTCAGATAACTCTTTACCGAAGAATAATCGGTAGGAAAATTACCGTCGTCAAAACGCGGACTTGAGTTCATTTTCTCGTCCAATTCATCCAGCACTGTATCCTCCCGCATGTCAGCATGAGTAAGATTAATGATAAATTGCGAATGTTTTTTCTTGGTCTTCAGTCCCGGATGATAAGTGCTACCGCTCAAATACAATAGTCTTTCAGCTCTTGTAATAGCAGTATAAAATAGCCTTGCCTCATCCTCTACACGACTACCGTATGCTCCACGATTTATAGCATTGACCATAAGATCGTGCGGAATGATTCCATTATAACGAGACGAATCCCCTGGGAATCTTCTATTGACTAAATCCGCCACAAAAACAACAGGAAACTCGAGGCCTTTAACCTTATGGATCGTAGATATATTCACAGCATTATCTTTTGCAATATAGTCAATCGGTTCCAGTTCATAACTGTTTACTGCAATCTGCTGGAAATAGTTGAGCATTTCACGATATCTCCATACATCATCGATACTAATGTATGTTTGCTCTACATCAAGGATTATTTTGCTGAACAAGCCGAGATCACGCAATGCAATTTCATCTTCCATATTACGAATCATAAAAGCATCGAGTATATCATGTAAGAACTGTTGTGGATAGACCTTCCTTCGCGATCCATCTACAATTGGTGCATGGATTTCATGATGCCAATGTTGTAGAACGGAAAGGTACTTTGCTTTGTCGGCATATGGAAAAGTTTTAATTATTGAATTGTTGAAAAGAATTTCTGCATTTTCACGGTTATTATTACCATCACGTAGCAATTCCATAGTATTTAAAACGCATTGTGCATAAGGTCTATCAAAGATTCCGCCTTCACCTGTCGTTTTTACGGGAATACCAAGTTCCTTTAATGCATTCACAAATTGAACATCGCGGTTTTCCCCATTGGAATTGTGTATACTCCGCAAAAGAATGGCAAAATCACTGTATGCAAGTCCCCTGCGTGCCTTTTCTGTGCCATCCGGATTATATTCGATATATGTGGTACCGACGAGTGACTGTATTCTCTGCGCAATCCATTTGGCTTCATCTTCTCGGTTTTCAAACCATAATTTACGGAGATCTTGTATGTTCCCATCAAAATGTGAAGTGATATCCTTGGGTAAACGTTCATAATTCAATGTGGATTGAACAAATCTATTAGCAGTTTCCACAATAGCCTTAGTGCTTCTGAAATTTACAAGTAATTTATGGACAGAAACATTGTCGTATCTGTCCTTAAATGTCAAGATATTTTGTACATTTGCACCTCGCCATCCATAAATAGCCTGATCGTCATCTCCGACTACAAAGAGCATTTTCATAAAAGAAGAAAATGTTTTAATGAATTCTTCCTGTATCGGATTAATATCTTGGTACTCATCTACAAACAGATAATCATATTTTTCGATCTCAGAACCAGTTTTTTTATCAATTTGGTTTAGCTCATCCACCGCGAGGCGCACAGCATATGAAAAATCCATATACCCAGCACGCGATAAAATATCTCTTAAATTGCAGAGCAAGGTATATAATTCAGAATCATAATTACAAATATCTGAAATGGAAATATTCTCATTGTTAGCTGTCTGCCAAGCATCAGCAAGTTCTTTGATACGCTTGAAATATCTCGGGCCATATTTTAGTCCAAGATTGCTGAAGCGAGACATTACAAAAAGGATTAAACCGTTTTGATCCAAAATATCATATTGTCTATATGAAGCATTGATATCGCCGAGAAGTTTTTGACAAAATGCATCAATAGTTCCAATAAACATAGCGCCGATAAAATTTTCAGGCAAACCAAATTTATGCAAAGCCTCTGCAACGCGTCTTTTAATAGACTCAGCCGCTTTTTCTGTAAATGTAAATGCTACTATACTTTCAGGTGCCACACCTTGAAATACCAAATATGCAATTTTATATGCAAGGGTACGGGACTTGCCAGAGCCTGCACAGGCTAAGCAGAGGATGTTTTTATGGTCATCAATAACAGCATCATATTGATCCTCTGTTAAATTGGCTTTCAAGATTTCATCGACAGTCATGATTTACTTCTCCTTCATATAGAACTTAGTAAGAAGATCTGATTTATTTGCCAATACTAAAGAGAGAGGTTTTGAATTATTTTTAACAAGGCTTACAATGCTTCTAGGAATAGCTTTCTTTATGATTTCTTTAGTATTATCCCTAAAAAACTAATTAATAAATATAAAAAATATTTGGTGTCGGCAGGTTTGGTTGGCACTTTTTGTTTGTTCTATAAAATAGTTGATATATATAACATTAACTATTTTAGTTTATAAAAAAGTGAAAAAATTCACAATTTGAGTTATATACTATGCTGCTTGACAACATAATTAATTAGTGGTAAAATATATCACTAAGTGGGGGATAGATATGTACGAAAAAGTTAAAAAAATTTATTACGATAGGGAACTATACATTATAGGTGCATTAGATTGCTTTGGTGTACCACACACTCCTGACAATGTAGAATCAAAAAGCTATATTGACATGGTTAGCGAAGAATTGACTCTAAATGGAATTTATGTGAACTATGTAAATATGCATAGCATTGGTTGTAACAAAACATGGTCTTTAAAAAAAATAATTGATTCTGATTATCAAAAACAAGAATACTATAATTTAAATTATCTTCAATCTAAAAAAGCTGTAAATACAAAAAATGTTTTTCCTTTTCCAATGAGTCCAAATTTTTTAGAAAGATATTACAGCAATACTGATAATCCTAATCTAAAAGTAACTTCTCATTATACAGATGCAATCAATCCTATTTTCTTTTATAGCTGTGGTCAAATGAATATGCATCATTACATGAAGATGGGAACTCATGATATCAGTAAAGTTATACCTCAGATGTTATTTCATTTTAATCAAAATTTTAAAAAGACGATATGTGATGTAAAAGAAATGATTGATTATTTAATATCATTAAATCCTACAGTAAAAATTTATGTGTTTGGGGTTTATCCAATGTTTCAATCGTACGCTATAAGAAAAATACTGCTACCAATTTATCGTTATGCAAATATTGAGGTAAAAAAGTTATGTGATAGTTATTCTAATGTTTTTTTTGTTGATGTTATTGATAACATTAATTTTGTTGCTAAAGATGATTGTCATCCTAATTATTTAGGACAATGCAATATGAAAAAGAAAGTTTTAAAAATGTTAAATTATTAGGTTTTAGGGGGAATACAAATGTTGAAAGATATTACTTTTATTCAGAATGAAAAAAATATGAAATTAGCCGAAAAATTATCAAATAGTGGTGTTAAAAATTTAAGAATTACTAGTGTTGGAAATTCTATTGCATCTGGATACTCTATGATGCGAACAATTAAACCATTGCTATTAAGAAATGAATCTTTGAAAGAAGAGATGGAAAAGAAAAATATTACTTTAGAAGTGCATAATTTTTCTAGGGCACAAAATAATAATGACGAGCATGTGTTTGAATGGTTAATTGCCAATATAACCGAAAATGAGATAAATAGATATAATCGCATGGATTATTCAAATGGACCAAATAGTATGTCATCTAACGGAATAACGCAAGAACAAATAGAGAATTTTTATCCAATTAATTTGGAAACAGATAAAGGCTTCAAGGATATTATTTTAGAGAGTAATCCTAATTTAGCTAATATTTTAGTCTACAGTGGATGTACAGGTTCATTTTTAGATAATATTACCAGAAATGGAAAACTTACCCAAAAGTTTACATATGGTATTAACAGAGATTTGACTTCTTTGGCAGCAACTCTTAAATTAATCCAGTCAAACAATAGAATTAATGGCTCGAATACACAGGTGTATATATGTGGAGCCCCTAACTTTCTTGGGTTAAATATATCATCGGTTATAAACAGAAAATTAAAAAAATTAGTAAATCAATATGCTAATGTTACATATGTTGAGCCAATTAAATCAAAATTTGTATATAAAAAGTATGCTACCACAGGCTATGGTGCAGATATTCATTATGATGAAAAAGAATATATAAAATTAAATAATAATATAATAGAATCCATTATTGACAATTATAAATCGAATGAGTCATTGATTAAGATAGATAGAATTTTTTATAATTATAGTAAAGGAATTGAAATGTATTCTAATGAAATAGATAGTAAGTTGCTAGAGAAACAAACTTTATTATTTTTAGAGGAAGCTAATTATTCTAAGGAAGATTATATTAAGTTTCTAAAAAAAGCCAAATCATATTTGTTAGAAAGAGCACCATACGATTTTTATTATATCGGAAAGAATAATATAAAAAAATCTTTAAGTAAAGTAAGAAAGAAAAGTAAAGATAATACGTAGAAAGCTATATTAATGTAAAAAATATATGAAAGAGAGAATAATATGAAAACATATTTTATTACAGGTTCTTCTGGCTTCATTGGTTCGAACTTAGCCAAAAGAATTTTAAACGAAGAAGATAATGTTCTAGTTATTGGATTAGATAATATGAACAATTATTATGATGTAAAAATTAAAGAATGGAGATTAGCACAATTAAATAAATTTGATAACTTTAAATTTATCAAAGGAGATTTAGCAGATAAAGAAACAGTTGAGAATATATTTAAGGAGTATCATCCAAATATAGTTGTTAACTTAGCTGCTCAGGCTGGAG
>OKRY01002783.1_pt1 | contig 13386 bp, 13 predicted proteins | sample 1601121 | NCBI WGS metagenome assembly OKRY01 (sample SAMEA3541546, study PRJEB24748) | human gut metagenome | biome: human gut; feature: human-associated habitat; material: faeces | place: China | collected 2012
ACCTTTTAAAGCCCCATATTTTTCAATTGCCTGCTTTGTATATTCAGAACATGTAGGATAAAATTTACAATTTATATTTTTACTTTGTAACCATAAAGAAATATTTTTTTGATAAAATTGGTTTAGAAAATAAAATTTATTGTCATAGGAGATATGAAACAGAAGAAAATGCTGATAACGAAGTAAGAATGCATTGTTTTGTATTATTTAAATATAATGATTATTGGTATCATTTCGAGCATTCAAATAGACCTAAAAGAGGGATTCATAAATACGAAAGTGTAGAGTCAGCAATAAAAGATATAACAAGTGGATTTGAAATAACTGATATCAGAAAATTAACTGAGATATCTGAAATCCCAGACGGATTAACTTTTAAAGAATTTAATGAATATGTAAATCAATTTGATAAAGACAAACGCTTATAAAAAAATTTTTGATGATAATATAATGCTAAAAATGTAAACATAAAAAAAGACAACTCTACGTCACACCGATCTAGAATTGTCTTTTTCTTTTTGAATATCTTTATTAAAATTATTAATATTATCTTGCATAGATTTTGCTCTTTCTTTTATACTTTTACAATATTTGTCATACTTACGAAATTCTTTAATTTTAGGTTGAAGATTATTTATTTCTGCAAGTATTTTAGATTTATCTTCTTCATTTTTAACTTTATGATATTGTTTCCAAAGTTTTTCTCTTTTATCCATAAGATTTTTATATCCATCATAATTGATTTTAGAAAAATTATTTAAGTCTTCTTCTGTTTCAATATTATTCTTTTTCATAAATACTATTTGATTTGAATATTCATCTAATTTTGGAATTTCTTTTCTAATTGAGTATGGTAGATATTGTTTAGGATGCCTCTTTGGAAATACACCCAGTAAATAACAGTAGTATAAGCATAAGCCATAAATACCTTTATGTGATTCATTAGTCTTTAAGTATTCTTCAAAAATGGATTTTTGAGATATAGACTTAAATACAATTTGTCTTGATAAATATAATCTTTTGCTAATGCTATCTTTAGAATATTTTTCACCAAATGCTTTTTCTATTCTAACCTTATCCTCATTATCTTTATAAATGGTTATAATACCATTATGAGAATAAATTTTATAACCTAGTATTCTCATTCTATCAAAAACTTGTTTAAGTGTTACTGAATAACTAATAACATTATCTAAATCCTCTTTTAATATTCTATAATAATCATCACTTAATACTTTATTTTTATAGGTGTTTTTATAGCCTATATCTTCATCTAAAGTTGATAATCCATATTCAGCACATAATGAGTCTGATATATGTCTTAACTTAGCTAGATTAGTCCTATTGTTGTTATACTTTTTACCAGTTTTAAATGAAACAGAATTCACTATGAAATGATTATGAATATGATTAGTGTTTTGATGTGTTGCTACAACCACTTCAAAGTCCTTAAACATTTCTTCTGCAAACTTTACTCCAATCTCATGAGCAATATCAGAAGTAACTTCTCCTTCTTTAAAAGATTGATAACCATGAAATGCTAATATCCCATTTGTTTTTCCATATTCTTCTTTTGTAAAAAGCATATCTTCATAAGGATTTCTTTCAGAGCAGTTTATTGAACTAACATAACATACTTTTTCGTTTTTATAATTGTTTTCTGTATTCTCAATTTCAATATAACTATATGAGTTTTTTCCATAATCTTTATTGATGGTTTTTTCGGGATTAATGATATAATTTATTGACTGTTTTAAATTATTCTTAATACTCCAAATAGAAGTAGTCGCCATAATTAAGGTTTAGCCTTTCTATATAGTGGATTTTTTGGGTGGGAGTAAAAATCCGTTGCTTGCTTATAGAAAGAATCAATCATAGATTAACTCTTTTAAAATAATTTCTTCAGTCATATTTCTGTAATTATTCATCAATTTAACCCATTCAATTTGATTATTATCTTTACTTTTTTCAGATAGTTTGTTGTCATTTTCAATATAGTTACTTATTAAAATATTGTATCTTTTAGAGCATTCAATACTGACCGAAAGAAGATGATTTGTTAATTCATTTCTCATCAGTAATGACACATATAATCCTTTTTTATGATTTTTAATATAATCTAATCTTAAATATCCATACTTATTAATTTGTTTATAATCCTGTTTTTTAATTGTTAAATTTGGCAATAAATAGTCACCAATTTTTGTATATTCAATATTCATAATTTTATTATTTCCTTTCTAATAATTTATTAGTTTTATAACTTACAATTCCGTATTTATCTTTAATATCTTCTCTTGATATTGGAAAATTATTTGAATTGGTAAGTGCTACAAATCTAATAATTTTTTCATCAATTTTAGGGTGATATTCTAATATTATTTCATTAGTTTCATCATCAATTTTTTCGTACATTTCATAAAATGAAGTTTCAAAATATTCATTCATTTTATTTAAATATTTGTTTAATTCATCTTTTGACATTCGACTGCCTTTAATTATTTCTTCATTATTATTAATCATAACTGGAACAGCTACATCAAATATTCCAGCATCATAAAATCTTATTAACTCTTTAATAAATCCATTTCTAAAATTAATTTTTTCAAGAATTAAATTTCCTTTACCATCCTTTTTAATTTCAATAGTATCAATAAATTTAGAAATAAATTCTTGTTTTTCTGACTTATCCATATCGTTCCATTTTGATTTTAATAATGAATTTAAAGTATCAAGCCTTATCATTTTTTCTCTTTCTAAATCTCTTTCAGCAAGTAATTCGTGAGGTGAGTAATTAAAAGTTTCTAAATTAATTAGTTCTAGTTTTTTACTTTCTAAGTTGGCAAGTTTATCTTCAATTAGTTTATAATCTTCTTTAAAATCATCCATTTCTACAATACCTTTAATGTAGGCTTGTTTAATTCTTTCTCTTTGTTTTTCTAAACTTCTGACTTCTTTATCAATAGAATTTGTATCAATTTTACTATTCTTATCTTCTAAAATAGGTAAGAAAAACTTTTTTACAGCCATATCATATTCTAATAAATCATAAATAAAATTCTTCAGTAATTTTTCTACATGGCTCTCGTTAAAGTTAATATGACAATGCTCACAAGTATAATACATATATTTTCTTTTAGTACCACCAGAACCTTTACATTTCATTATCTTTCCACAATCTGGGCATTTAAGCCTTTGGAAGAAAGTATAAATTCTATCTCTAGTATAAGTTCTTTGATTTCTTTCCTTTTGTCTTTGACATTCTTCCCATTTGGCACGAGATATAATGGGTTCTACAACATTCATATAAACTATTGGTTCTAAATTTTCTTGTTTGCCAATTCGTTTATATTGCTCATAATCACCCATATAGATTTTGTTATCTATAATCTTTTGAATAGTAGTATCTCTCCATTTCTTTTTAGGATAAATATCATTTTCTTTAAAGTAATTAGCAATTTGTTGAAAACTTTTCCCTTCTAAATACATATCAAATATCTTTTCTACATAGGGACGAGTAGCATTATCAATAATCATTGTTTTATCATCAGCACTCTTATAACCAAATGGTCTTTGACCTGGAATATGTCCTGACTTAATTGCACCATTTAATCCAAATTTTGTTCTTTCTGATACAATTTCTATTTCTAACTGTGATAATACTGTTAGCATTCTTACAAAGAATCTTCCATTAGCAGTAGAAGTATTAACATCATCTCTATCACATAGTAGAAAGCAATTATATTGTTCTAAAACTGATATTAGTTCTTCCAAATCACGAACCGAACGGGTAATTCTATCTAGTTTATAAGCAACAATATAATTTATTTTTCCTTCTTTCATATCTTGTAGCATTGCTTGAAATTGAGGTCTATGTTCCATATCCTTAGCAGATATTCCAGCGTCTTTATAGACCTTATAAACTTCTAAATCTTTAAAATTACATAATTGAAGCAATTTTTCTTCCTGTTCTCCTAAACTAAATCCTTCTCTTGCTTGATCTTCTGTTGATACACGAATATAAACTCCTGCTGTTTTCCTTTCATTATCCATAATTATCTTTCTCCTTTCTTTTTAGGGTAGTGAAAGGCACCAAAAAAGGTGTCACATAACAAGGACACCTCTAGATTTTATTGATTATTTGTACGACAAAAACAACCAATATTATGGGAGTATCTAAACTCTCAAATCAATTTAATGCCTTGCTATGTATTCTGATAATTCAGATAATGGAACTTTATTTTGTAAGTTCCCTAAATAAAAATATTTCTGTTCATTAAAGAACAAGTATAACTGGTTATTTATTATAACCTTATGAGGTTCAACATACGCTAGATTAGTATGTTGAACAATTCGTAAGCAACCTTCGTAGATTTTATATTTCTGCTTACTAAATTTGCAAGACCAATCGATTTTGGTTTTGAGTTCATCACTCATATTGATTTTCTTCTTAATTATTTTAATCATATCACATCACACCTTTCTTTGCAATAACGCACAAAAAAATCAACTATTACTAGTTGACTTAATCATTAACGTCACATTGGTGCGACGATTTTATCTTATGGAGCAGGTGAGGAGAATCGAACTCCCGTAGTCAGCTTGGAAGGCTGAGGTTCTACCATTAAACTACACCTGCATCAAAAATAAGTACTATTTAAGTATACTTATTTTTTTGTTAGTTGTCAATACCTTTTTTAAATTTTTATTTGTTATCAGGTTTATATTTTCTCTGTTTTTCATTTTTCTTTGAAAAAGGATTTATTTTTGAAAATTTTTCTTTTTCTTTAACCAGCATAGAAAGTTCATCAAGTTTACATTTAATTACTATTCTGATTCTTTCATCTGAAATACTTGAAAAATTAAAATTCTTTGCCTCTTGATATCTCAAATATTTTTTAGGATTTTCATTTATATAAGCAAGTTCCTTTTCTAAACTTTCTTTTCTTTGTTTTAAACTAGAAATCTCTGACTTTGATAAAATTGAAGACACTGTTATTTGTTTTTGAATATTTCTTATTTCTTGACAAATTTTACCTTTTTGCGTTTTTAATATCTCAAAATCGCTATTCTCTCTTTTTACAACTGGTACATCTATGGAACCATTCATTTGATCCTCTGGTATATTATTAAATATTAGACAAAAGATTTCTTCTTGTAATTTTTGAATTCTATTATCTAACTCTTTTATATTTTCTTCCAAATATTGATTAAATATACTCTCATCTTTTAAATTTAATTGATTTCCTTTCATATAATTCACTCCAATCTATATTTATTACAATATATTCATTTAATTAAACAATATTATTTTTCATCATTTTTTATTAAAGAAAGTGCTACTTTTCCTTTATCTAAAAATACTTCATCAACATAACAAGTTACAATGTCACCAACACTTAATACTTCTGATGGATGTTTTATATATCTATCTGTAATCTTTGAAATATGAACAAGTCCATCATTTTTAATTCCAATATCGATAAATGCACCAAAGTCTACTACATTTCTAACTGTACCTTCAAGTTCCATTCCTTTTTTTAAATCTTCTATATGAAGAACATCACTTTTTAAAATAGGTTTATCAAAATCATCTCTTGGATCTCTATTAGGTTTCTTAAGTGAATTTATAATATCCTCAAGTGTATAAATATCTATATCAATTTTTTTAGAATAATCATCTATATCAATATTATCTAATTTTTGTACAAGTTCTTCTGTTCCAAGACTATCATAATTCATACCAATACTTTCAAGAAGTTTAGTTGTTTTAGCATAACTTTCTGGGTGAATACTTGTTTTATCAAGTGGATTAGATCCATCTAGTACTCTCATAAATCCTATTGACTGTTCATATGCTTTAGCACTTAATATCTTATTATCTATAAGTTCATTTCTAGAATTGAATCTACCATGTTTGTTTCTAAAATCTATAATTTTTTCAATAGATTTTTTAGTTAAACCTGATATATATTTAAGTATTGATGCACTTGCTGTATTTATATTAACACCAACATTATTAACTGATTTACTAACAACAAAATCAAGTGCTTCATTTAGATTTTTTTCTTTTACATCATGTTGATATTGTCCAACACCTATTGATTTGGAATCAATTTTAACAAGTTCACTAAGTGGATCTTGAAGTCTTCTTGCAATCGATATTGCACTTCTTTCTTCAACGTGTAAATTAGGAAATTCTTCTATTGCAAGTTTACTTGCTGAATATACGCTCGCTCCAGCCTCATTAACTATAATATAACTTACGCTTCTTTTTGCATCTTTTATAACATTAGCGATAAATGTTTCACTTTCTCTTGATGCAGTACCATTACCAATTGCTATTACATCAATATTATATTTATCTATTAAATCAAGTACAATTTTTTTACTTCCTTCAAAATCATTCTTAGGTTCATGTGGATATATTACCTTTATATCAAGCATTTGACCAGTATAATCTATAACTGCTAGTTTACAACCTGTTCTATATGCTGGATCTAAACCTAATATCATTTTATCTTTCATTGGAGGAGTAAGTAAATAATTTTCTAAGTTTTTAGCAAATACTTCTATTGCTCCTTCTTCACTTTTTTCAGTAAGTTCACTTCTAATTTCTCTTTCAACACTTGGTCCAATTAATCTTTTATATGAATCAACTATTGCATCTTTTACATATATTGCACATTCAGAATTCTCATCTTTTATAAGTTTCTTTTCTAAATAATTATAAATATATTCTTTATTATATTCTAGTGAAACACTTAGTACGCCCTCTTTTTCTCCTCTATTTACAGCAAGTACTCTATGTGGCTTTATATATTTAACATCTTCAGAATAATCATAATACATTTCATAAACTTTTTTCTCATCAACAGCATTTTTCTTTTTCTTAGTAACTATTTTAGAATTATTATATATATCATTTCTTATCCATTTTCTATAATATGCATTATCACTTATATACTCTGCGATTATGTATTTAGCACCCTCAATAGCGTCTTCCTTAGTTTTAACATTATCATTTAAGAATTTATCCACAGCATAAAGTTCTTTTGGAAAACTTAATATAATTTTTGCTAAGCCCTCAAGGCCATTTTTAATTGCCTCTGTTGCTTTTGTTTTTTTCTTTTCTTTGTATGGTCTATATAAATCTTCTACTTCTACTAATTTTGAAGCATTCATTATTTCTGTTTTTATTTTATCTGTTAATAAACCTTTTTCATCTATTAATCTAATAACATCTTCTTTTCTTTTTAATAAGTTAACTTGATATTCATAAACTTCACTGATTGATCTTATTTGTTCTTCATCTAGATTACCAGTTACTTCTTTTCTATATCTTGCGATAAATGGTATTGTATTACCATCTTCTAACATTTTTAATGTACTTTTAACTTGTTCTACTCTAATATTTAGTTCAAGCGCAATTTGTTTAATTATATCTTCATTCATTTTTTTACATCCTCTTCATTTACAATATTTTTTATTCAACATATAAATTATACCATACAAATATTATTTTTTCACACCAAGTGTTACAGATGAACTACCTAATTTACTATTAATATTATCAACTAGTTTCTGTAATTGTTCTTCTTTATAACTATCATTATTTTTATCAAACATAGATAGCTGCACACTATTTGTACTTGTAAAATCAGTTGCTCTAAGGCCTATTAATCTAACTGGTTCTTTGTCCCAAAACTCATTAAATAATTCTTTTGCTTTCTCATATATATCGTTTGTTAAACAAAATGAATTTGTATACTTTTTTTGATGATTTACTGTTTTAAATTCATAATTTCTAATAGTTACCATTAACGTAGAAGCATATACTTCTTTTTTTCTAAGTGATGATGAAATATCTTTTGCAAAATTATAAAGATATGAATAAAGTTCTTCAATATTATCTGAATCATCTGTTAGTGTTCTAGAATATCCTATTCCTTTTCTTTCTTCATAAAGATTTTCAACCTTACTATCATCTATACCATTTGCATATTCATAAAGCATCTTACCAATTCCTTTTAAATTACGAACAATCATATTATAATCTGCACATGCAAGGTCTTTAATAGTATTTATATTTAGTTCTCTTAATTTTTTACAAGAAGACTTACCAGCCATAAATAACTCTGATATATCTAAATTCCATACTTTATCTTTAAATTCATATTCATATAATGTATGAACTTTATTAGGCTTTTCAAAATCTGATGCCATTTTAGCGCATAATTTATTATTGCCTATACCAACATTAACAGTAAATCCAAATCTTTTATATATTTCATTTTTTAGTTTATAAGCAAATTTTACTTCATCACCATAAATTCTTTTCATAGATGTATATTCTATAAAACATTCATCTATTGAATATTGTTGAAATTCTGGGAATAATTTCTTTAAAAAATCCATCATTGCTTTTGATTTTTGATAATAATAATTATAATCTGGTTTTACTACTATTAAATCTTTATATTTTCTTCTTGCTTCATATAGGTTAATTGGCGCTTTTATCCCTAATTTTTTTGCTGGAATACTAGCGGCCACTATTATTCCATGTCTTTTTTTAGGATCTCCAGCAACAACAGCAACTTCATTTCTAATATCTTTTTTATATCCTTCTTCTAAAAGTTTAACTGCAGACCAAGATAAAAAAGCACTATTAACATCTATATGTAAAACTATTCTTTCCATAATCTTTTCCTCATATTTATTATATCAAACATTTGTTTTATGCTCAATAGGCAAATGCTCATTCAAATATAAACATTTGTCATAATATAAAAAATGAAAGGATGATAAATATGAATGAAAATAAAGAATTATATAGCATAGTTTCTCCAAGTGAAGCACTTAATAGAGGTAATCTTTTCGATTATTATTTCTGGCCTTATAAATATGTTGCGGATATAAAACCAATGAATGAAAGAGATGAGTTAATGCAAAAGATTCAAATGTATGCTTTCGCAGCTCATGAACTTAATTTATATTTAGATATATATCCAAATGATGCACAGGCTATTGGACTTTATAATCAATATTCAGAAATAAGTAATAAATACTTAAAAGAATATGAAAAAAAATTCGGAAATATTATTTTAAATTCAAATGAAAGTTCTCCTTGGCCTTGGATAAATAGCCCATGGCCATGGGAAAGACAGTAGGAGGTTCTTATGTGGAAATATGAAAAAAAATTACAGTTTCCTGTAAATATAAAAAAGAAAAATGTTGAAATGGCAAAATATATTATAACTCAAAGTGGTGGTTATGCTGGGGAACTTGGTGCCACTCTTAGATATTTAAATCAAAGGTATACAATGCCAGATGATAAAGGCAAAGCTATTCTTTCTGATATAGCAACTGAAGAAATGGCACACCTTGAAATAATAAGTGCGATGGTATATCAACTTTTAGATGGTGCGACTCCTGAAGAATTAAAAAAAGCAGGTCTTGGAAGTCAGTATACTGAACATAAAAATGCTGTTTTCCCACAAGATGCTAACGGGATACCCTTTACTGCCGCATATTTTGCTGTAACTGGTGATCCTTTAACAGATCTTGCTGAAGATATGGCTGCTGAACAAAAAGCAAGAACTGTATATGAAAACCTAATGGATTTAACTGATGATGAAGATATTTTAGCGCCTCTTTCATTCTTAAGAGAAAGAGAAGTTATTCACTATGAAAGATTTAAAGCACTATATGAAGAATATGCTAAAAAAATGCTTGGGGACAAAAGTTATTTAATATAAAAAAAATTCTATATTGATGTTTGATATTTTAAATTAACATCATATAGAATTTTTTTATTTTTCTTTTTTTATTGCCATATTAAAATGTTCTCTTACTTTTTGTTCAAGTTCATCTCTTAATTTATCATTTTCTTTTAATAATGCTTTAACAGTTTCTTTACCTTGACCTAACTTTTCACCATTATATGAGTACCAAGCACCACTTTTATCAATAATACCTGCTTCAACACCTAAATCAATTATTTCAGAAACTCTACTTACACCTTCACCATACATAATTTCAACAACAGCTGTTTTAAATGGTGGTGCAACCTTATTCTTTACAATTTTAACTGTAGTTTTATTACCAATAACACTATCACCTTGTTTTATTTGTTCACTACGTCTTACGTCCATTCTAATTGTTGAATAGAATTTTAATGCTCTTCCTCCTGGTGTAGTTTCAGGATTACCAAACATAACACCAACTTTTTCTCTTAATTGGTTAATAAAAATTGCAATTGTATTTGTTTTATTAATAGTTCCAGATAATTTTCTAAGTGCTTGACTCATTAATCTTGCTTGAAGACCAACATGTGAATCACCCATTTCACCTTCTATTTCAGCTTGTGGTACTAGTGCTGCAACTGAATCTATTACAACTATATTTATTGCTTCACTTCTAACTAATGCTTCACAAATTTCAAGTGCTTGTTCACCTGTATCTGGTTGAGAAAGTAATAATTCATTTATATTTACTCCTAAGTTTTTAGCATATACTGGATCTAGTGCATGTTCAGCATCTATAAAAGCTGCTCTTCCTCCTGCTTTTTGAATTTCTGCTATTGCATGAAGTGCAAATGTAGTTTTACCAGATGATTCTGGTCCATATATTTCAATAATTCTTCCCTTAGGATATCCACCAACACCAAGGGCAATATCTAATGCTAAAGAGCCACTTCTAGACACTTCTACTTTTACCTTTTCTTGCTCTCCCAGTTTCATAATAGCTCCTTTACCAAATTGTTTTTCTATATCAGCTATTACTTGAGCTAATGCCTTATCTTTTTCTAATATTTTATTCATGTTAAAACCATCCCTTCACTATACTCACTGTATAATGAAATTATAATACATGAATATTTTTTTGTCAATAGTTTTTCGTACGATTGTTCGCTATATTTATTTGTGGTAAGTCTCATTATTTAAAATTTTAAAGCCCCTATATATTTGTTCTAATAAAATAACTCTAAATAATTGATGAGGAAAAGTCATCTTAGAAAAAGATAGTTTATAGTTTGATATTTTTTTTATTTCATCATGTAAACCATCTGAACCACCAATTATAAACGTGATATGAGAATTAAACATTAAAGTTTTATCTAAAAAACTAGAAAAAGCAACAGAATCAATCTCGTTGCCATCAATTTCTAAAGTAACTATATATGATTTTTTATCTATTTTTTTAAGAAGAAGTTCCTTTTCATTTTCTTTATTACTATCACTAACTTCTTCAATAATAACTTTATGATATTTAGTTAGTCTTTTCATGTACTCAGCAATAGCATCTCTATAAAATTGTTCTTTAATTTTACCAACACATAAAATTTTTATCATACTTCAATTAACTCCGTTTCTTCATTTTGTTTAGCTATTATTATTTCAGGTCCTAGATTGCCTTCATCTTTAAGTCTTTTTACTAAAGCTTCATATGCTAATTTTTCTGTATTATTCTTTTCAGATAAATGAGCTAAAATAATATGCTTAGTTTTATTTCCCATAAATGTTGATAAATATCTAGCTGAATCATAATTAGATAAATGTCCTTTATCTCCTAATATTCTCTGTCTAAGTTTAAAGGGATATGGACCATTATTTAGCATTTCTATATCATGATTAGATTCCATTATATATAAATCTTTATTTCTTAATTTTGGAAAATATTTTTCATTTATATATCCTGTATCAGTTATGTATGCTAAAGATTTATCCCTTCCATTTATAATATATCCAACAGAATCTGGAGCATCATGAGAAGTCTTTACAACATCAACATGAATGTCCCCAATTGTTAATTCATTTTTATCTATCAAATAATAATTATCAATGTAATCAAGTTCATTTAATATTCCTTTTGTGGCATAAATAACTGGATTATATTTTTTAGCAAATACTTTAAGTCCTTTTATATGATCAACGTGAGTATGGGTAATAAGTATAGCATCTATTTTATCTGGTTCGATCCTCATTTCTTTCAATTTATCTGCAACATACTTACAACTATTTCCAATATCTATTAATATTTTAGTATTTTCATACTCAATATAAGTAGTATTACCACTACTACCTGAAGATAAAACTTTTACTCTCATTTATATAAAGTTAGAGGATCGAAAGGCTTTCCACCACTTAATGGGTTTCCACGTGATGCTGCAAAGTGCAAATGCGTACCGCTATAAGGGCTTGACTTGCTAGGTGCCGGATATACTTCTCCAGTATTTCCCATAGTAGCAATTTTTTGACCTCTTGATACGGTTTGACCTTCTTTTACTAAAATAGTAGATAAATGCATATAATATGTATAATAATTGGCGTTATTATGATTAATTAAAATATAATTTCCTCGTCTTCCATTGCAAGAAGAATTACCTGCTGTACAACCACCAACTGCTGCAACAACAGTTCCATTATTAGCAGCATATATAGAAGAACCATAACCAGGGCCATATATATCAACAGCAGCATGCATAGATCCCCAACGATAACCAAAATAAGTAGTAATTGTATATGGGTTATCTGTAGGCCATGCCCAGTACGATAAATCTGCAACATTAGGTATTTCTTTATCACCTTTAACAATAACTTTATTTATAGTTGGTTTTAATTCTGTAGAACTAAGAGTAACAGTATCAGATAATTGACCATTAATATACTGATACTCACGACTTACTCTATATAAACCTTTTTCTCCTTCTTGAGAAACATATTCTGTTCCTTGAAGTTCATTTTCATCATATTTTATATCTACTCCAAAATTTCTTTCTTCATCACTAACATCATTAACTTCTACTACAACATTTACAATTGGAGCAATTAAGCCAACATTAACTTCTTGTCCAGTATATAAAAGAGTGTTTTCACTGTTAAACTGTGAGTTTGCCAGCATAAATTCTTGAATACTTAACTTATTTGTATTAGCAACTGTTTCTATAGTATCTCCATCTTGAACAATATATGTGTTTTGCTTTTTAGTAGTACCGTATAGCATATATTTTGCTAATGTCGAAGACTTAGTGTATATATCTTCATCAATAGAAATATAACTATTTTTATAAGTTATCTTTTCATCTATATCTATATTCTTAATAATATTTCCTGTATCTGTTATTTTTTTCTGACTATTATTCATATAATTATTATAATCATCTTTATCAACAAAAGACTTAACCAAAGACTCTAAAGCATCATCAAATATTTTCTTACTTAAAGTATATATTTTTTTAGGTTTACTTTTTTTATCTTTACTATTTATTGTAATAACAGTACCTTTTATTGTAAATTGTTTAACTTTAGTTAATTTATTATATATTTTTTCGTTTGATTCTATATTATTATCATAAGTTATAACTTTTTTTATTACAACTCCATT
>OKRY01002786.1_pt1 | contig 13380 bp, 13 predicted proteins | sample 1601121 | NCBI WGS metagenome assembly OKRY01 (sample SAMEA3541546, study PRJEB24748) | human gut metagenome | biome: human gut; feature: human-associated habitat; material: faeces | place: China | collected 2012
AAGGAGAAGTATATTGTAGTCGACCAGTTAGATGGGTCAATTACAATATACCAGGATATATAGGCTTTAATGCCAAACAATCCAAACAACACACAAATAATATAAATAACTGTAGCTAGAAACAAACCATTTCCGGCTACTTTAGAAGCTTTTTCACGATTTCTCTGCCCTAAAGTTCTTGCGAGTAAGGCGTTTACTCCAACACCTGTACCAATGGCTAAGGCCACTATCAACATCTGAATAGGGAAAACTAAGGTAAGTGCATTTAATGCGGCTTCACTTCCTTCTTTCATATTTCCTACAAAGGCACTGTCCACAATATTATAGACAGCTTGCAAAGCCATAGATAAAATCATAGGCACACCCATTTGAAGCATCAACTTATTAACTGGCTCATTTTTCATTTTGTTGTTTTCTTCCATTCTTTTCCTCCTTAAAATACAAAAAAGTGCATTGTCTACATAAGTCGGACTTACGCTTTTGAGCAACACACTTTACAAAAATATAAAAAAGTAGCAGAAAACTGGATTTACGCTGTTTCCGCTACTCGTTACGAAGTGATTATATTTTTATTTTTTTAATTTGTCAAAGTAAAATTACATGGCTTTTTCAATTAATTCTACACATTTATCAATGCCCAAAACACCACTGTCTAAACACAATTGATAGTTTTTGGCATCGGCCCATTTGCGATCCGTGTAATATTTATAGTAAGCGATACGACGTTTATCTTTGTCTTTAATTCGTTTGTCTGGGGCAAATTCATTTTGTCCATAAACCGATACAACACGATTCTTTCGATATTCAAAATCCGCATGAATAAATACATTCAATACGTCTTTACGATCACGAAGAATATAGTCTGAGCATCTTCCTACAATAACGCAGTTTCCTTTATCAGCCAATTCGCAAATAACATTTCTTTGTGCAATATATAATTCGTCCGATAAGTTATATCCATAATTATTCCAAATAAAACCAAATGTACTTGTACTTGATGCATCTTCCCCATTTTCTTCAATATACTCTTTCGCAAAACCACTTTCTTGAGCAATTTGTTGCACAATTTCATAATCATAATAAGCATAGCCTAGTTTTTCAGCTAATTTCTTGGCAATGGTTCTTCCGCCACTTCCAAATTCACGTGTAATTGTAATTATCATAAGATACCTCCTATTAATGAAAATCGAGCCTTCTACAACTGGAATTATATCCCGTAAGAAGACTCGTTGTTGTAGACATTTTACCAAAAATATTAAGTTTTTGTAAGTAATGGTACAGCATTTTTCATACACCATCACCTCGCTTTTTTATACTGCACTATCTACTTATATTTTAATTCAGAACAAGTGAAAAGTAACGTAAAACATGAAAAAAGAATAGAATCTTTCGACCCTATTCTAAATCATCACTCAACGCTGCACATATCATATATGGTGGAATACAAATTATATTATCTTTCCTTGCAAAATTTTTTGGATGAACAATATATGGTGTTGCGATTTTCTTACCAAATAATTCTTTAAATTTATCTAAAGACGTAGCTGAATAATTCTTTGAAGATTTTACTTCGATTGGAAATACTTTTAGATTTGTTTTACTCTCATTTGATAATAAGAAATCAATTTCAATATCATTTCTATGCTTCTCCTTATTATACTTTGTATAAAAATAAAGCTTTTTCCCCATAGATGTAATCATTTGCGCAATCATATTCTCATACAACATACCTTTATTTAATGATAATTTATCATTCATGATTTGTTGATACAATCTTGAAGAACTCAACTCATTTTCACTAAATGCCAAACTCACTAATAATCCTGTATCGCCCATGTAGCATTTCACATAAGAATCGTCTTTATTTAACGCAAATCCTACATTTGGATCTGTACACCTGTAACATAAATTACAAATCATAGAATCATCTAGCCAAAATAAAGGCTCATCATACCTGTCAAAACTACGATTAGATTCTCCCAGTTCAGATAAAACAACCTTTTTTTCATGTGTAGATAAATATCCTGGGATATTCTCAAACAAAGCTGACACTCTTGAATTGTATCTTTTAGCGGCTTTCTTGATATCATCACGATAGAGTTCAAGAATATCTCTTTTTTCCACATCCGCCGCATAAAAATCTTTATTTCCGTTCTTATAAGCTTTTAATGCCTGTGGCATTCCCCCAACCAGCAAATATTCTTTAAATAAATACATAACCTTCGCATGCATTTTTTCATCTAAAGGCTTTTTCTTATCCCAACAATTTTTAATATATTCAAATAATAATTCCTCACCCATATAGATCATGAACTCTTCAAAATCTACAGGGTACATACGAATCTTTCTTTCCTCGGATGGCAATGTAATATTTTCAACATTTTCTTTAATCGAAATCAAAGAACCCGTTTCTAAATAATCATACCGTCCATCTTCAACCAAATATTTAATGGCTTGTCTAGCTTGAGGAAATCTTTGTATTTCATCAAATATAATCAACGATTCTCTTTTAAATAATCGAACATTCATTTCTAAAGAAATAATTTGAAAAAAAGTATCTAAATCGTTTAAATTATCAAACGCTTTAATAATCGTATTTGAAGCCTTGTTGAAATCAATTAAAACATAAGATTTGTATTCGTTTCGACCAAACTCTTCTGCCACTGTAGATTTTCCAATACGCCTAGCCCCTTCAATCAACAATGCTTTGGATCCATTTGTTTCCTGTTTCCATTTCAAAAGTTTAGAATAAATCTTTCTTTTTATTTCCATCGCGATATCTCCTTTATATAAAACATTATACACCATACATACCGCAGTGCGCAAAGTAATTTAGTGCAAAATATACCGCAGTGCGCAAAGTATTTTAGTACGAAATATACCGCAGTGCGCAAAGTATACAAAAAGAATAGGATCTTTCGACCCTATTCCTTAGCTCCATATTCTTCATAATATGCATCAATTCTTGATTTTAATTCAGGATCTAATTTATCTCCTAAATATTCAATCACTTCTGGCATTGACACGATTGCAGCTGTTGGGAAACCATATAATTCACTCACTTCTGTTAATGCTGTTTTTTCACCTTTTCCCTTTTCGTTACGATTTAAAGAAACCATCAATCCAACGATTTCAACATTTGCTGCACCACGAACCTTTGGTACTGTTTCTTCCATTGATTTTCCAGATGTCGTAACATCTTCAATCATAACGACACGATCACCATCTTGTAGTTTTGTTCCTAAGAAACTTCCCTTATCAGCTCCATGATCTTTTTCTTCTTTACGATCTGAACAATAACGAACTTCCATTCCATATAAATGATCTAATGCGATTGTCGTCGCAACAGCCAATGGAATTCCCTTATATGCAGGTCCGAATAATACATCAAAGTCTTTACCATATTGATTAACGATGGCCTTTGCGTAATATTCACCTAATCTTTTTAACTGGTTACCTGTAACATATCCACCAGCATTCATAAAGAATGGGGATTTACGTCCTGATTTTAGTGTAAAATCACCAAATTTTAATACTTTAGATTCCAACATGAAATCAATAAACTCTTTTTTATATTGTTCCATTTTCTTGCCTCCACTTTTATAAAAATTCTATCACACTTCTGTACAATTTCCCATAATTGTATGATTTTTAAATGATAAATATTATGGTAGTATAAAGCTGAGGTGATAGACAATGCAGGAAAATGTATTCTTTTTTCTGAAGGCTAAAAATAGTGTTAAATATTTATATGATAATATCAGCGTAGAAGATGGACTTGCCCTCATGCGCAAGCACAAATATACGGCGATGCCCATTATTAATAAGGAAGGAGTTTATGTAGGAACCATTACAGAGGGGGATTTTCTTTGGTACTTATTAGACCATCCTTCAATTCATAAAGAAGATCTTGAACAAATGGAGATTCGTGAACTAATTCGTGGAGACTTTACGCCACCAGTTCAAATCGATGTTCCAGTCGATCAATTGTTCGCTCAATCTTTGAAACAAAACTTCGTACCCGTAGTCGATGATCGCCAAATTTTTATTGGCATTGTGACACGACAATCTATTATTCAATATTTAATGAATAATGCAGATAAATACATGCAACAATAAAACAGCCAGATTTTCTGGTTGTTTTCTTTATCAGAGATTTTCTGGTTGTTTTCTTTATCACATTGAAAAAAGCCTTTAAATTGTGTATGATAATGGGTATTAATGAAGGAGTGATAGTTTCATGAATCCGGATGATTCAGTCCCGTTACAGTATAGTTTAGGAGGGTTAATATGAACCTTCCCATCTTAATTTTATTTACATTTATTCTAAACATCTTGTTTTCAATGACAAGCAGCATCGTTTCTACAAATAAAGAAATCGAAGATGAATCTTATAAATATCAAGCTACATTAAAATGGTTATCTCTATGCATGGAAATTTTTGGCACTTTGATGAGTGTAATCTATTTACAGCCCATGATCCATACTCCATTACTTTATGTAGTCGTACTTCTATTGGTGTATGTATATATTTTATTGAGTGATTTATTACCAAGAAAATTTGCGAATGCTCATTCAGACAAGTTTGAAAAAACATTTATGTCTATTGCGAAAGGCATTCAATCCTTATTCACACCATTTACTTTCTTCTTGCGTTTTGAAGTAGAAAAAGAACAAGAAGATTATTCTGAAGAAGATATTTATGAAGTTATCAACGGTGGTGGAGTTGAGCCAAGTCAAAAGGAGTTTATTGAAAACTTATTTGAATTTGATGATACACCCGTTGAAGAAATTTGCACACATCGAAGTGAAGTTGTTTGTCTATATTTAAATGATGATAAAGAAACATGGAAAAAGACCATTCTAGAAAATCGTCACACATTATACCCTGTATGTGATGAGGATAATGATGATGTCGTAGGTATTCTAGATACACGTGATTATTTCCGTTTAGATTCGATTGAACAAGATAACGTCATCAATAAAGCGATGGATCAGCCTTTCTTTATTTCACAAAATATGAAGGCTGATGTTCTATTGAAGGAAATGAAAATCAAAAAAGTATACTTTGCGGTTTTACTTGATGAATACGGAGGAATGACCGGTATCGTGACTTTACACGATATTATTGAAACCCTTCTTGGTGAAATCCAAGAAGATGATGATATTGAAGAGCCAGATCCAATCCAACAAATTGATTCTGATCAATTTAGAATCTATGGTCAAGCTGACATTGAAGATGTCGAAAAAGCTTTAGGCATTTCATTAGAAGATGAGGATTGTGACACGTTTGGTGGATACATTCTAAATCATTATGGACAAATTCCTGATGAAGGTTCACATTTTAAAGTCAGTCTAGACTTGATGGATGTATATGTTAAGGAAGTAAAAAATCATCGTATCGGACAAACTATTGTACAAATAAAGCGAAAAGAGGAAGGAAACCAACATGAAAGCACTGAAAAACGCAATCGAGACTAGAGGACATTTTATCAATGATGAAGTATTAAAGGTAGATGCTTTTTTAAATCACCAAATTGATTGTTCTTTAGTAGATGAAATGGGAAATGAATTTTATGAACACTTTAAAGACAAAGGCATCACAAAAGTAGTAACCATCGAATCTAGTGGTATTGCCCCAGCTTATGCGACAGCCATCCGTTTGAATGTGCCATTGATTTTCATCAAGAAAACACAACCAAGCACAATGATTGATCCTGCTTTTGCGGAAGTCTTCTCTTTCACAAAGAATAAGACATATCCAATTTGTATTGAAAAAGAATACTTAAAAAAAGGCGATAAAGTTTTATTCATTGATGATTTCTTGGCAAATGGTGAAGCATTCAAAGGAACAGAAAACTTAATTGCGCAGGCACAAGCTGAAATTGTTGGTGTTGGCATGGTGATTGAAAAAGCTTTCCAAAAAGGGCATGCATATATTGTCGAAAAGGGATATGACCTTTTGGCGTTGGCATCTATTGCAGGTGTTAAGAATAAGAAAATTACATGGGCTGATGAATAATCAGTCCATTTTTTTAAAAATTCGGGGGATTCTAATGAAAAATACATTCAAAAAACTATTTATTAGCTTTACCGTATTATCACTCACTGCATGTGGTTCAACTACAATGCAAGACAATACGTTTGCAGCTAAAGAAAACAAAGACTTCACAAAATACACAAACCAATTGGTAGTTGAATATGCCGAAAACGACTATACAACGATGCACCAATTCTTCGAACATCCAGAAGACTATGGTATTGATATTAATAATGTAGATGTAAGTCTTGGTGAATTTTATACGGACAATACAGAAGAAATCAAAGAGGATCAAAAAGAATTAAACAAGTTTAATCGTAGTACTTTAGATAAGACGCAACAAACCATCTATGATGAATTAAAGTATGAGAATGAATTGAGTTTAAAAGCAGAGAACAAGAAATTTCAATATTTAAACAATTGTTGGAGCACAATGAGTGGACTTCACCAAAGTTTGATTTCTGTTTTTTCTGAATACATTTTACGAAGTGAAAAAGACATTCAAGATTTGATTACTTTAATCAATGATGTGCCTCGCTATACAAATGATGTATTGGAATATACAAAAAAACAAGCAGATAAGAACACGTTACAGTTTGACTATGATTCTGTTATTCAAGATATTCAAGATGTCATCAATAATAAAGAGAATAGTTCAATCACAAGTGCATTATATAATGCGATTGACTCTTTAAATCTAGATGAAGAAAAAACAACATCTTATAAAGCACAAGTCAAAGATGCTATGGATATAAGTTTCTTCCCTAGTTATCAGGCTATGTTAGATACATTGACCTCTCTTCAATCCAAAGTACAACCTTTACAAGGGTTGTCAAACTATAAAAATGGTAAGAAATACTATGAAGTATTAGTTGAAAATGCGACAAGTTCTACTGACTCTATTTCTACAATTAAAGAGAACACACAATCCGCAATCAATTCGGCCATTACTAAATTCCAAAAACTATATAAAGCCAATCCAATGATTGCGTATGAACTCGATTCTGTTTCAACAGATTTTACAGATGTAAATCAAATTCTAGAAAGCCTTCAAAAGAACTATAAAAAGGATTTTCCAGAAGTAAAAACCATGAAATATGATTTAAAGGCACTACCAGAAGATCAATCTGTCAGTGGAATTGTTGCCTACTTTATTACACCAGCCTTGGATTATTCACAAAACTATCAAATGCGCTACAACAAACGTGATTATGGCGACGATCCATCTAGCTTAACACTTTATCAAACGTTGGCTCATGAAGGTATTGCCGGACATATGTACCAGGCTCAATATAATAAAGAACATTTAAAATACCCCATCCAATTCTTCTACAACAATCTAGGCATGTCAGAAGGATGGGCTACTTATATGGAAAGCATGTCTTTACATTATTTAGATAATAATGAAGACTTATTAGAAGCCTATAATTTGAATAACATTCTTACCAATCTATACATTGTCTTAATGGACATCAGCATTCATTATGATGGTATGTCACTCAATGATTTTAAGAATGAATATGGCGATATGTTTAGTTCAGAAGGATTAGAAAGTATTTACAATCAATTGGCAGACAATCCAACTGTATTCTTATCTTACTATTACGGATATCTTCAAATTGTGGATTTAAAGAGTACAGCCAAATCTAGATTAAGATCTAAATTTGACAATGTAGACTTCCATAATGCCCTACTACAATATGGTGAAGTCAACTTCAATATTGTCAAACAAAGCGTAAATGAATACATCAACAAAAACAGATAAAACCTAAAAAGATGTTGGTTTAAATTTCCAACATCTTTTACATTTTTCTAGGGGAATGTTCCATGCTTTTTAACACTTTTCTAGGGGAATATTTAAAGAAAATTACATTTTTCTAGGGGAAAATGCAACTATATTTAACACTTTTCATTCAATAATTTCTTTTTCCTACAAATACATTATATACACTTCTGTAACAATAACTCTTTTTACGTACCGAATCATCATACGAGACTACATTTAATTCTTCCATTTTCTGAATTGTACGATTGATTGTTGATTTCGATAATCCTGTCATATCTTCTAATTCTTTTTTTGTAAATACAACTTGAGAAAGAATAATTGGCATAATTTTAGATAGTGTTGTACTGTGAATCGTTTCCATTTTTGCCATATCTTCCTTATAGATTCTGTCGATTTCTTTCATCTTATAAATAAAACTATTGCACTGATCCACTACGCATTGAAGGAAAAATTTGATGTATCCCAAATAATTTCCTTTACGACTTTCCATTAGATTAAATTGGTATGCAGGCTTATACAATTCTAATATTTCGGACATATATAATATTGGTTTATCTTGTTCAAACCTTGCCATTTGAATAGGAATCAAAGCTCTTCCAAGTCGTCCATTTCCATCTGAATATGCATGAATTGTTTCAAATTGTGCATGAGATAATGCCACATTAATTAAATATGGATCAACAAACTCATCATTCATATATTCATACAAATTTTCTAATAAACCTGCTACATTTTCTGGTGCCGGAGGAGTAAATATCGCATTCTCAATACCCGCACCTTTAGGGCCAATCCAATTCTGAGTTTTGGGGAGCATTGTTGCATTATAATTATAATAATTGTTCCCTACAAGGAGGAAAAATCATGCCCGTACAATATAGTGAAATACAAGAATTGCTCAGAAGTCGCGCCGATCTTCACGCTAGGCTTAATTTGATGCCATACGATGGAACACCTGAAATCAAAGAACGTGGCGACAAGAAAAGACTTTTCCTACGAAAAAGCCTTTTCTTGATCAACTTCACAGTAATCCTCCTAATATTAGAACTGTGTTGTATTTCGCTTAATAAATTTACATGGAATCTCCATTTTTTGTCGAACTGATTTTCCCGCAAGAACTTTAATAAGCGAATCAACCGCAATTTCACTTAGCTCTTCTTCTTGTGAATCAATAGAACTCATTTCCGGATAGCAACAAACACATAGTTCTGAGTTGTTGAATCCAACGACATTGACATCTTCAGGAATCGACTTATTGATTTGATGCACATATTTAAGTGCACCCACAGCCATCGCATCATCACTGGCAATGACGGCATCAAAATCCAATTTTTTCTTTACTAGTAAATCTCTTGCCTTTAATACGTTATTTGGCATAAGCACCTTGTATGCTTCCTGCACCTTTAAACCATTATCAATCAGTGCATCTTGATATCCCTCTAATTTTTTTGTTGTGCTATACGAATTGGCATCATACAAAAACACAATTTTCTTCCTTCCCGCTTCGATTAGATTACATACAGTATCATAAACCGCTTTATAATTATCTGTTAAAACACAATATACACCTGGTACTCGAATATAGCCATTCATGAGTACCACAGGAACTTTTTGGGCAGCATCCTGTAGGTATTGAATATCATTCTGTCCACAATCTCCTGCATAATGTGATCCAACCAATATCATCGCATCGATTCTACGATCCAATAATATTTTTACGGCTTCTACTTTTCCTTCATAATCAAAGCCACTACACATCAATATTGAGTCATATCCATACTTACGTAAATTCTTCTCTAAATACGCAATAGCACTTGCCATATAACGATCGGATACATCTGGGCAAACCAAGCCAACTGTTTTAACTGAATTTAAGCCTAAACCTCTCGCAAACACATTTGGTGTGTAATCATATTCATTCATAATGTCCCAGACTTTCTTTTTTGTCTTTTCTGAAACCTTAGGACTATTATTGATTACACGCGATACAGTCGCAATGGAAACACCTGATAACTTGGCAATGTCATAAATGTTCATAATTGTTTCACTCCTCAACCCTATTCCAACGCACTGAAAATTGCAAGTACTTACATCATATTTCTTGTTGTAGCCACTCACATTTCATAAGTCAAGTTTTTTTGGAATCGTTTTCACACTTGTATTTAAGGGGTATTATCTCTTTTTCTACATTTTATCAAAAAACAGATATGAAACATACTTATTTGTAAGCTTTTTAAATTTTTCTATTGATTTATTTAAAAAACAGGGCCGTTCTGTGTAAGTACTTACATCTAACATTTAAAATATAGACAGGTAGAAATGGTGCAAAAATTTATAAGATTTATTTTAACGACTTAGTAGCTGTTGCACTATGTCCTCTAGAAAAAGGGACTATATGTAATGTCGATGGACAAGAAATTACACTTATTGAAGATATTGCCCAAGGAAATAAATTTACATTGAAAGATATTGAAAAGGATCAACCTATTATTAAATATGGATATCCTATTGGAATCGCGAAGGATATAAAGAAGTAGCTATCACATTAAGAGAGACTATCAATGCCAATATCAACAACTGGTCCGCTATGTTGTATGATGGAAAAGATTACTATTTCTCAAATAAATACAAGATGCAGATTGTAGACAGAGTCGGTGGTGTAGATAGCTTTGGTGCTGGATTGATTGCAGCAAGTCTAGAAGGATATGATGCAAAAGTCAATAATCGAATTTTGGTAGCTGCAAGTTGTTTAAAACACTCCATAATCGAATTTTCGGTAGTCGCAAGTTGTTTAAAATACTCTGTCGAAGGTGATTTCAACATGGTAAGCATGGATGAAGTGTTGCAATTAGCTGGTGGAGATGGTTCAGGCCACGTTCAAAGATAAACTAATTATTTGGTAGCAACAGATTACTATCATGTATTTATTCCTCCTATTCCAACAATATACTTACAATTAAAATATCCTAATCGTAGTTATCTGTTACTATATAAAACAAAATGACCGATATTTCACTCCCACTGAATATCGGCCATTTTATTGTGTGTTAACTATTAAATGCTAAACAAGCCGCTCCTAATAGTCCGCTATCTTCATTTAGAGTTGATTTTCTTACTTTTACTAATGGTTCAACTACTGGATATACCTTTGTTTTTACTAAGCTTTCAACATCTTCTACAAATCCAGGAATCTTTAAAGCTACAGATCCTCCTAGAATTACAATTTCCGGATCAATAAATGCTTGAATACCAGCAATAAAGTTTGCCAAATACAATTTAGCATCGTCCATAATCTTTTGTGCTTCTAAATTTCCTTTTAAAGCTAAATCATTTACTTCTCCTGCATGAGCTACAATTAAGCCTGCTTTTTCTGCACGTTGCTCAATGGCAGTTCCACTACAAATTGCTTCTACGCCGCCTGGATAAATGCTTCCGTGACTTGGCCCATTATCCCATAAACATACATTGGCTACTTCATTTGCAAATCCATGAGCTCCTTGGAATATTTTTTTATTAATAACAAGTCCTGCTCCTAGTCCTGTGGAAACAGTTAAGTATTGAACAATATTATGCTCTTTTCCTTCCCCAATTATAGTTTCTGCAAGAGCTGCAAGATTTGCATCATTTTCTAAATAGACAGGTTTATGAATCAGATTTTCTAATTCTTTTGTGATACAAAGTCCATGCCACTTTCCATGTAGATTTGGTGTAGTTAAAATTTTCCCTTCAATCAAATCTAATGGACCTGGACATGACATTCCTACTCCAACAATTTCTTTATCAAACCTTTCAATGGCTTGTTTAATTTTAAATAGGGTAATATCTGGATTATCGGCATCAGTAGAGAATTGTGCTCTTTCCTCAATTTTATATTCTTCATCAACCAATGCTACTCGAGTGTTTGTTCCACCAATATCAATTGCGACTGCATATTTCATTTTATATTCTCCATTCTATAGAAAAAGGAAACTCAAGGTTTCCTTTTATATGTAATTATCTGCTACTTTACTATTATTCGTAATAACATTTAACTTTGTCTTGAGAGTTAAATAATCTAATTTTGTCAGCACATACTTTTCCACATGCTTCCATAGCTGCAGGATAGATTTCTAATGGTTCTCTGTATCCTGGATTTTCATTTAATGTTTTACGTGCTTGTTCGTAGAATGCAACTTTAATATCACTTGAAATATTGATTTTGCAGATACCGTTCTTAACTGCTTCAGCGATTTCTTCATCTTTATTTGATGATCCACCATGTAATACTAATGGTACTGAAACTTGGTCAGTGATGTCTTTTAAGATATCAATACGTAATTTTGGTTTCATATCTTTTGGATAGATACCGTGAGCTGTACCAATAGCACATGCGAACGTATCAATTCCTGTATCTTCAATGAATTGTTTTGCTTCTTCAGGAACTGTGTAGATAACACCTTCTGTTCCACCTTCAATAGAGTTACCTGTTGTACCAATTGTACCTAATTCTGATTCTACTGAAACGTTTGCAATGTGAGCTGTTTCAACAACTTTTTTAGTAATAGCAACGTTTTCTTCGTAAGGAAGTTTAGACGCATCAATCATTACTGATGTCATACCTGCTTGGATGGCACGTACTACAGTTTCATATGAATCACCATGGTCTAAGTGAATACATACAGGAACATCTGTATGAGCTGCTTCGTAAAGCATAGCTTGAATTTGTGCATATCCTACGAAATTGAATTCATCTGGACTCATCTCCAAAATAACTGGTGATTTCAATTCTTTCACAGTCTTCATAACTGCTTTTAACAATTGGTCAGATCCAATGTTGAATGCAGGTACTGCAAAGTGGTTCTTTTGTGCTACTGTTAGCAAATCTTTCATGTTCATTAACATAATATGTTACCTCCTATATAAACTATAAAGATTTTCCTTCTGATCCGGATAAGCGGATATAGTGTTTAACTAATTCTTGACTTTCTTTTTCAACCTGGTGCATCATAACCCAGAAATTGATATCTGGATCTGCTGCTAAGTGTTTTTTGATTGCTTCTGTATTCGCATTCATAAAGTCGCAACCAACATTAATTTTGTTGATTCCATATTTTACTGATTTCAAGATGTTTTCATCACCTGAACCAGATCCACCATGTAATACAAGTGGCATTTTTGTAAGTTCTTTAATTTCTTTTAATCTCTCAAAATCAAATTCCGGAACATATCCTTCAGGATAATTTCCATGACTTGATCCATATGATACAGCTAATGCATCAATACCTGTTTCTTGTGCAAATCGTAATGCTTGCTGAGGATTCGTTTTCATCTGATCGCTAGTGAATTCTTCTCCTTCAGTGGCTCCCATGCATCCTATTTCGCCTTCAACTGATGCGTCAAATTCTTGAGCAAACTCAACAATTTCACGAGTCATTTTAATGTTACCTTCCAAATCATATCTGGAAGCATCTACCATTACACTTGAATATCCATCGTGCAACGCCTTCTTTAATAAAGGCACCTCTTGCCCATGATCGAAGTTAAGTGCAACTTCCACACTTGCTCTATTTGCCAATTT
>OKRY01002801.1_pt1 | contig 13346 bp, 10 predicted proteins | sample 1601121 | NCBI WGS metagenome assembly OKRY01 (sample SAMEA3541546, study PRJEB24748) | human gut metagenome | biome: human gut; feature: human-associated habitat; material: faeces | place: China | collected 2012
CTGCACAATCTGATTATCAAGCAAGTCCCGGTAGGCTGAAGAGAATTCATGGTTCTGCCCCGTATAGCCCACACTGGCAAAGAGGTCGATGCTGCGCAAGTTTCCGCGTGCCGTTGCCACTTCATAATCAGCTTCGAGCTGGCGGCGGCGAATGTTCTGTGCAAAGGAGTTGCGTTCCAGTGCCTTGTTCAGCACACGGTCATACTCCATCTTTATATCGGGAACAGTGGCGGGCAACACCGGATTCAGGCTTTCCTGCTCGGACACCCCGAGGAAAGAACGGAGCTGGAACATTTTTGCATTCAGGTTGCTCTCTGCCTCAGTCACGTCGGCCTTGCCCTGCAATGAATTCAGTTTAAGCTGCAACAAATCATTCTCGGATATCTGTCCCATTTTACGTTTGGCTATGGCCACTTCATAAAGGCGGTCGGCATTCGTCTTGTTCTGCATGGCGGTAGCGAGCGATTCTTTGGCCAGCAGCAACTCAAAGAAATAAGTGATGGTTTTCATCGTCACCTCTTCCGTAGCTGAAATGAACTCGGCCTTTGCCTCGGCATAGCGTACGGGCTCTATACGGCGGTTCCACTTCAAGGTATTCACTCCGAAGACCGGTTGCGTCAACTCCAGACTCACGGGGACTGACATGAACTGCTTCGCTCCTCCGGAACCCAGTTGTTTGAGATAATCCAGCGAAGAAGTCAGTGACAGCTTACCCCCCGTAAACCAAATGTTCTGGTCTACCGAAAGCTGTCCGGACAGCCCCAGTGTATTGTTGCGAACAAAGCTATAGGAGCCGTCGGAATTCTGGTAGGTACTGTAGGACTTGTTATAGTTGGGTAGTGTACCGGTGAAATTCACTTCCGGCAACAAGTCCGCACGGAATGTACGGTATTCCCAATACGCGGTTTTCAATTCATTCAATGCCACAGCAGCATCCACAGACTGCGTACGGGCCAGTACAATGGCCTCCGACAGCGTAATATTGCGTTCATGTCCCAAAGTATCATTCTGCGCCATGGTTGCCAACGGCATCAAAAAACAAACTGCAAGTAAAATATTCTTTTTCATGTTCAATCTTTAAAATTGTCGCAAACAGAAAAGCAAAGAGTGTGCCAAGTGGTCGGGAAGATTTCATAGAGGGGTAAGTGTTCATTTTCGGACAGTGGGGATGTCCGTTAGCGGACGATATCAGGAAAACAACCGGTCTCTATCTAAAGTCTGAAAAAATCCTTCTAAAGTTCAATTATCCATGAATTAATTGATGAAAAATTTCTTTATTAAGGAAGAATTCTCTTTCTTTGTGCTGCTTTATACCTTTATTAAAAAGGATACAATACTAACATTAATTTATATAGTTATGAAGATTTCACACATTGAGCATCTGGGCATTGCCGTTAAGAGCATTGAAGAAGCCCTTCCGTACTACGAAAACGTTTTAGGTTTGAAATGCTACAACATCGAAACCGTGGAAGATCAGAAAGTTAGAACCGCTTTCCTGAAAGTGGGCGATGTAAAGATCGAATTGTTGGAACCTACTTCTCCCGAAAGCACAATTGCCAAGTTCATCGAAAAGAACAACGGTAACGGTGGCATGCATCATCTCGCATTCGCCGTTGAAGACGGAGTGGCCGGTGCGCTTGCCGAAGTCGAAGAAAAAGGTATCCGCCTTATAGACAAAGCTCCCCGCAAAGGTGCAGAAGGTCTGAACATTGCATTCCTGCATCCGAAGTCAACCCTCGGCGTTCTGACTGAACTTTGCGAAAAACCGGAATAAGCACGACCATAAATCGTCCAACCATAAATTGTATAAACATTAAAGAATATAAATTCATGAGTAATCAACTTGAAAAGATTAAAGAGCTTATAGACCGCCGCGCTGCAGCACGTCTCGGTGGTGGTGAAAAAGCGATTGCAAAGCAACACGAGAAGGGTAAATATACAGCTCGCGAGCGCATAGCCATGCTTCTCGACGAAGGCAGTTTCGAAGAAATGGACATGTTCGTAGAACATAGATGCACCAACTTCGGCATGGAAAAGAAACACTACCCCGGTGACGGTGTAGTAACCGGTTGCGGTACAATCGAAGGCCGTCTGGTTTATATCTTCGCACAGGACTTCACAGTTTCTGCCGGTTCACTGTCCGAAACCATGTCTCTGAAAATCTGTAAGATTATGGACCAAGCCATGAAAATGGGTGCTCCGTGTATCGGTATCAACGACTCGGGCGGTGCACGTATTCAGGAAGGTATCAATGCCTTGGCTGGCTACGCTGAAATCTTCCAACGTAACATCCTTGCTTCCGGTGTCATCCCGCAGATTTCCGGTATTTTCGGTCCTTGTGCCGGTGGTGCCGTTTACTCTCCTGCATTGACTGACTTTACGCTGATGATGGAAGGTACATCCTACATGTTCCTTACCGGTCCGAAGGTAGTAAAGACTGTAACCGGAGAAGACGTAAGCCAGGAAAACCTGGGTGGCGCGAGCGTTCACTCCACCAAATCAGGTGTTACTCATTTCACTGCACAGACTGAAGAAGAAGGCTTGGCTCTTATCCGCAAACTGTTGAGCTACATTCCACAGAACAATCTGGAAGAAGCTCCTTATGTAGACTGCACAGACCCTATCGACCGTCTGGAAGATTCCCTGAACGACATCATTCCTGATAACCCGAACAAGCCGTACGATATGTACGAGGTAATTGGCGCTATCATAGATAATGGTGAGTTCCTCGAAATCCAAAAAGATTATTCAAAGAATATCATTATCGGTTTCGCACGTTTCAACGGACAGTCCGTAGGTATCGTTGCCAACCAGCCGAAGTATCTGGCAGGTGTGCTCGACAGCAACGCATCCCGCAAGGGCGCACGCTTCGTCCGTTTCTGCGACGCCTTCAATATTCCTATCGTATCATTGGTAGACGTACCGGGATTCCTTCCGGGAACCGGCCAGGAGTACAACGGCGTCATCCTGCACGGTGCCAAACTGCTGTATGCATACGGTGAAGCTACTGTACCCAAGGTTACCATCACACTGCGTAAATCCTACGGTGGTTCGCACATCGTGATGAGCTGTAAGCAGCTGCGTGGCGACATGAATTATGCTTGGCCTACTGCTGAAATCGCTGTAATGGGTGGTGCAGGTGCTGTAGAAGTATTATATGCCCGCGAAGCCAAAGAGCAGGAAAATCCGGCTCAATTCCTGGCTGAAAAAGAGGCTGAATACACCAAGTTGTTTGCCAATCCTTATAATGCAGCTAAATATGGCTACATTGATGATGTTATCGAACCGCGTAACACACGTTTCCGCATCATTCGTGCCCTGCAACAGTTGCAAACCAAGAAATTGACTAACCCGGCTAAGAAGCATGGTAATATTCCCTTGTAATCAAGCTTTTCACACTAAAACAAGAACGATTATGAATAAAACAAAAATCGGAATATTCCTTTCATTGATGCTGGTGTTGGGCTTTTGCTCTTCTTGCAAAGAACAGAAATCGAACAACAAACTGCTGCTGAATGAAGTGCTGGTCAACAACGAGAGCAACTATCAGGATGACTACGGTGTGCACAGCGCATGGATTGAAATATTCAACAGATCATACGGCAGCGCCGACCTTGCAGGTTGCTATCTGAAATTCAGCAGCCAGCCGGGTGATACTGCCAGTTATTTCATTCCCAAAGGTGACGTTCTGACACTCATAAAACCACGTCAGCATGCACTTTTCTGGGCTGATGGAGAACCAAGACGCGGTACATTTCATACGAACTTCAAACTGGATGCCACAAATGCCAACTGGATTGGGTTGTATGATTCCGGCAAGAAATTGCTTGATCAAGTCATAGTGCCTGCCGGTACTTTAAAAGCCAACCAATCCTATGCCCGTGTCAGTGATGCAGCCGACCAATGGGAAGTAAAGGGTGGAAGCGAAGATAAATATGTCACTCCGAGTACCAACAACAAGACTATCGACAGCAATGCCAAAATGGAAAAATTCGAAGAGCATGACAGCGTAGGTATCGGTATGGCTATTTCTGCCATGAGCGTTGTATTCTGCGGGCTGATATTACTCTACATCTCCTTCAAGATTATAGGTAAAATATCAGTTAACCTCAGCAAACGCAATGCCATGAAAGCTAAAGGTATTACTGATAAACAAGAAGCAAAAGAGAAACAACTGGGGCAGGCTCCGGGAGAAGTTTTTGCTGCCATTTCAATGGCCATGCACGAATTCCAAAGCGATGTACACGATGTGGAAGACACGATACTTACCATTACCCGTGTAAAACGCAGTTACTCACCGTGGAGTTCAAAGATTTATACGTTGCGTGAGACTCCTCACAAAAAGTAAGTCACCCATAATAAAATAAAACGATGAAAGAATATAAATATAAAATTAACGGTAACGTATATAAAGTTGCCATTGGAGATATTGAAGACAACATCGCTCATGTAGAAGTGAACGGTACTCCCTACAAAGTTGAAATGGAAAAAGCACCGAAGGTAGTTGTTAAACCGGTAGCACGTCCGGCAGCCACATCCGCTCCTGCTGCTCCTGCTACTCCGGTAGTAAAACCGGCCGCTGCTTCTACCGGCAAGTCAGGTGTAAAATCTCCGCTTCCCGGTGTAATCCTCGATATCAAAGTAAATGTCGGCGATACAGTAAAGAAGGGACAAGTTATCATCATTTTGGAAGCCATGAAGATGGAAAACAATATCAATGCTGATAAAGACGGTAAGATTACAGCCATCAATGTAAACAAAGGGGACTCTGTTCTCGAAGGTACTGACCTCGTAATTATTGAATAATATGGGAGAATTTATCACATTTTTAGGAAACAACCTTGCCGACTTCTGGACTTATACAGGTTTTGCCAATGCAACGGTAGGACATGTGGTAATGCTTCTGGTAGGTTTGTTTTTCATATACTTGGCTGTAGCCAAGGAATTTGAGCCGATGCTATTAATTCCTATCGGTTTCGGTATGCTGATTGGTAATATACCTTTCAATATGGAAGCCGGATTAAAAGTCGGTATCTATGAAGAAGGTTCCGTACTTAATATTCTGTACCAGGGAGTAACCTCCGGTTGGTACCCGCCACTCATATTCCTGGGTATCGGTGCCATGACGGATTTCTCTGCTTTGATATCGAACCCCAAATTAATGTTGGTTGGTGCAGCAGCCCAATTCGGTATATTCGGTGCTTATATGATTGCCCTTGCCATAGGATTTGACCCGATGCAGGCTGGTGCAATCGGTATCATTGGTGGTGCCGATGGTCCGACTGCCATCTTCCTCTCTTCCAAACTGGCTCCTAACTTAATGGGTGCCATTGCGGTATCAGCCTATTCATATATGGCATTAGTACCGGTGATACAGCCGCCTATTATGCGTTGGCTGACCAGTAAAAATGAACGTCTTATCCGTATGAAACCTCCCCGTGTGGTTTCACATACGGAAAAAGTAATGTTCCCGATTATCGGTTTGTTACTAACCACATTCCTTGTACCATCCGGTCTGCCTTTGCTGGGTATGCTGTTCTTCGGTAATTTACTGAAAGAAAGTGGAGTTACACGTCGTCTGGCAAACACAGCCAGTGGTCCGCTGATTGATACCATTACTATTCTGCTTGGTTTGACAGTAGGTGCTTCTACGCAAGCATCCGAGTTCTTAACCCTTGATTCAATCAAGATATTCGGTCTGGGCGCCTTATCATTTGTCATTGCCACAGCATCCGGTGTCATCTTCGTGAAGATTTTCAACCTCTTCCTGAAGAAAGGCAACAAGATTAATCCGTTGATCGGTAATGCCGGTGTATCTGCCGTACCCGACTCTGCACGTATCTCCCAAGTAGTAGGTCTGGAATACGATCCTACCAACTATCTGCTGATGCATGCCATGGGCCCGAACGTTGCCGGTGTAATCGGTTCCGCTGTAGCAGCAGGTATCCTGCTGGGATTCTTAATGTAATACATTTATTCATTCCGTTATCCGGCTTGAATTCTGAACTATTTTAGAGCCCCTTCATTTTTGGAGGGGCTTTTTCGTTAATCTATCTAAAACAGATTACGATTATTTCGTAAATACATTCTTTTTAGTAACTTGCAGTCAGTTTAACCTCATATAAATGATATACTGTATGCGAAAGCTTTTTATCTCCTTATGTTTCAGTGCATGCTGTTCGCTTCTGGCGGCACAGACCACAAATCCCATTCAAGAGGCGATGGCCAACTACGATTATGAAACAGCCTTGATGCTGATCGATCAAGAAACCCCGACCGTCCCCCTACTCTACCAAAAAGGGAAAGCGCTGAAAGGGCTGGGCAATAACCTTGAAGCTCTGAGCGTATTTCAGGAAGTCGTAGCTCAGGATTCTCTCAATCCCCGGGCATACATTGAAGCTGCCGAATGCTGCAAATCACTTGCCAAATATAGCGAGGCACTGGATTACTACCAAAATGCGCTCCACATAAATCCGGACAATAAATACGCACGCATCCAGTATATCAGTCTGCTGATGAACATGAAGAGATACCGTGAGTCTCTAAAGGAAAGCAACCTGCTGGCAGAAAGGGACAGTTCCGCCTATGTACTACACCTTAGAGCCGAAAGTATGGGGCAAGTCTATGACAACACAGAAATCATGCATGTGATAGATGCCTACCTGGACATACAGAAAAGATATCCCAATGATTACCTGTCTGCTGCCAAACTCGGCAACATCTATGTAGCAGGCCACCAGTATGAAGACGCCATAAACATAACGGAGAAATACCGTTCCATAGACTCCACCAACGTCCTTGTGAACCGCATCAATGCCCAAGCCTATTGCCTGAACAAAGATTACCCCAAAGCAATAGAAAGATATGAACAACTGTTACAGGAAAAAGACAGTTCTTTCCAAACCTGCTTCTACGCCGGAATCAGCTATTATGCCCTCGAAGACTTCTACCCAGCACACGACCTGCTGGAAAGGGCTCTTAAAGATGACAATACCAACATCAACGTTCTCTATTATCTGGGACGCGCCTGCTCCAAGACATCATGGAAAGAGGATGGAGTGACTTATCTGGAAACTGCCGTAAGCCTCGCCATGCCCAGCGACAGTGTCATGTCCCGCCTATATGTGGGGCTTGCGGACTGCTACAAGATGGCATTTCAATACACCGACCAGGCGAATACCCTTCTGACGCAATACGAAAAATACGACCGGCAGAAACACAAACTGCTCTACGACGCAGCCTTTATCTATTATTACTATCTGAAAGATGTGTCCAAAGCAGAGAGATATCTGACGGCCTACCTGAAAACCCGTCCGAAAAACAGCAAGGACAAAGTGCAGGAAGTAGATGCGGACGGAGTTCCCATCATCGGAGAAGACAACCGATACAATGCCGCCGAAAACTGGCTGAAGGACATCAGAGAAAAGCGCAAGAAAGAGGACTTCTTCAAGGGAAAGGTCGATACCGCCAGCGTAACCCCCATCAAATAGCCCCAATGAAAACGTTTGCATAATATAATAAGGTACAGTAACGGAGAAAGATTAACTTTCTCCGTTATTTGTTTTAAATTAGCGCAAAAATTAACCGTAAAGTTACTATCATGAAAAAAGTATTCTTAATCTTGGGAACACTCTTACTCTCCCTCAGTACGTATGCAGCTATGAATGTGAACAAAATCGACCCTCCGTTTTGGTACACCGGCATGCAGAACCCGGAACTCCAGCTGATGGTCTATGGCGAAGGCATCGGCAACGCGGCAGTATCCGTCAATTATCCCGGCGTCTCATTGAGCAGCACCGTCAAGCTGGAAAGCAACAACTACCTCCTGGTCTATCTGAAACTGGACAAGGATGTAAAACCCGGCAAATTCAACCTCACCTTCACTGAAGGAAAAAAGAAACTCGTAAAGGAATATGAACTGAAGGCACGCAACAAGAAAGGTTGCGAACATAAAGGTTTCGACGCCTCCGACGCACTGTACCTGCTGATGCCCGACCGCTTTGCCAATGGCAACCCGGACAATGACCAGATTGCGGGCATGGCCGAGTACAAGATAGACCGCAAAGACCCCAATGCACGCCACGGCGGTGACCTTGCCGGCATCGAACAACACCTGGACTACTTCTCCGACCTCGGCGTCACAGCCCTCTGGTTTACTCCGGTACTGGAAAACAACATGACCGGCGGTTCCTATCACGGCTATGCCACCACAGACTACTACAAGGTAGACCCGCGCTTCGGTACCAACGAAGAATACAAGCAACTGATTGAAAAAGCCCATGCACGCGGCATCAAAATCGTAATGGACATGATTTTCAACCACTGCGGCGTAGAGCATGTATGGATTAAGGACATGCCCTCCAAAGACTGGTTCAACAACCCCGACCACAAAAACAACTTCGTGCAGACTTCCTTCAAACTGACCCCGCACGTAGACCCTTATACTTCCCAGTACGATGCCGACCAGATGAACGACGGCTGGTTCGTACCTTCCATGCCCGACCTCAACCAGAAGAACCCTCACGTTTACCGCTACCTGGTACAGAACAGTTTCTGGTGGATTGAATTCGCCAACATCGACGGCATCCGCATGGACACTTACCCGTATGCCGACTATGATGCCATGAGCAACTGGATGAAAGAGCTCAACGAAGAATATCCCAACTACAACACCGTGGGCGAGACCTGGGTTACCGAACCCGCCTACACTGCCTGGTGGCAGAAGGATTCCAAGCTATCAGCCCCCAAGAACAGTAACCTCAAGACCGTTATGGACTTCAGCTTCTTCGACAAGATAAACACCGCCAAGAATGAACAGACCGAAACTTGGTTCAAGGGACTGGACCGCATATACAATAACTTCGTATACGACTTCCTCTACCCCAACCCCGCTTCCGTACTGGCATTCATCGAAAACCACGACACCGACCGCTTCCTGGGCGAAGGCGACAACCTTCCGATGCTGAAGCAAGCCTCTACCCTGCTGCTTACCACCCGCCGCATTCCGCAACTCTACTACGGAACGGAAGTCATGATGAATGGCGTGAAGAGCAAGAGCGACGGCTATGTCCGCAAGGACTTCCCCGGCGGATGGACCGGTGACGCAACAAACGCACTGACCCCAGCCGGACGTACCAAAATACAGAACGAGTGCTACGACTTCTACAAGACCATCCTAAACTGGCGCAAAGGAAACGATGTGATTGCCAAAGGCAGCATGGTGCAGTTCATGGTACAGAATGGTGTTTATGCCTACGCACGCCAGTACGAAGGCAAGACGATATTCGTGATGCTGAACGGTACAGATGCAGAGACCACCGTTCCTTTGAAATTCTACAAGGAAATCCTAAAAGACAGCAAGCAGGGAAAAGATATTCTTAGCGGCAAGGCCATCACCTTCGGTGAAGAGCTGAAGATGGGCCCCAGAGAATCATTAGTGATAGAATTATAACGCGCACTCCACACAGAGAGCTCATTCTTGCAAATCTCCCTTGCAGATAGCTTGCAGACACCTCGCCTGCCAGCCATCTGCAAGGGATTTTTAGTATGGAATAGGTGTCACGGGGATATGCTTTTCACCGGTCTCAAATATAGCTAATCTGTTAGTTCATAACGGTGAACACTTTGTTCCAGTATAGAGAAACAAAGTGTTCGGATATGTAGAAACAAAGTGTTCTTACGTATTGGAACGAAGTGTTTTTGCATATTGGAACGAAGTGTTCTCTTTATTGAAACAAACTGTTCAGTTAAGGGAAACAGACTGTTTTGTTAAAGGAAACAGACTGTTGTACACGTTGAAACATCCGCTTCTGAAATAACCGGCGAACTTAACCATCCCACAACACCGGCCTATATATAACAAGTCAGCCCTTGCAACATCAATATTGCAAGGGCTGACGCTATATTCGGATTATCTTTCGATTAGTCCAGTTGAGCCAATTTGTTCTCTGAACCAAGCACGTTGATGATTTTATGCTTGTACAGTTTTTCCATATTGTCACGAGCCGGACCCAGATACTTACGCGGGTCGAATTCTGCCGGTTTTTCAGCAAATGTCTTGCGGATAGCAGCTGTCATAGCCAGACGTGAGTCAGAGTCGATGTTGATTTTGCAAACAGCAGACTTGGCAGCCTTACGCAACTGCTCTTCGGGGATACCGATAGCAGCTTCCAGCTTACCACCATACTTGTTGATAGTATCAACTTCTTCCTGAGGAACTGAAGAAGAACCGTGAAGAACGATGGGGAATCCCGGAAGTTTCTCCATTACAGCATCCAGAACGGCAAATTCCAAAGGAGGAGGAACCAGACGACCGGTAGCAGGGTCAACGTGGCATTGTTCGGGTTTGAACTTGTATGCACCATGAGAAGTACCGATTGAGATAGCCAGTGAATCGCAACCTGTACGGGTAGCGAAGTCAATAACTTCTTCAGGATTAGTATATGTATGGTGTTCTGCAGAAACTTCATCTTCTACACCGGCCAATACACCGAGTTCGCCTTCTACAGTTACGTCGAACTGATGGGCATAGTCAACTACCTTCTTAGTCAGTGCAACGTTTTCTTCGTACGGAAGGTGTGAACCGTCAATCATTACTGAAGAGAAACCGGAGTCGATACAGCTCTTGCAAGTTTCGAATGTATCTCCGTGGTCAAGGTGAAGAACAATTTCAGGATGTTTGCAACCCAATTCCTTAGCGTACTCAACAGCACCCTGAGCCATGTAACGCAACAGCGTAGCGTTGGCATACTGACGGGCACCCTTAGATACCTGAAGAATAACCGGAGACTTTGTTTCAACTGCAGCCTTGATGATAGCCTGCATCTGTTCCATATTGTTGAAGTTGAATGCCGGAATAGCATATCCACCTTTGATAGCCTTAGCAAACATCTCTCTTGTGTTTACCAGTCCTAAATCTTTGTAATTAACCATTTTGTTTAAATTTTATTGTTAGTGAATTAAAATTCTACGCAAAAGTAATCATTATCCTTTAAAGTAAAGAACTTGACGGGAATAAAATATCCGGCTCATCCTACCAAATCCATTCTATTTTAAAGCTATTGGCTTCATTTAACAGATTATTGTAATCTCTATATTACAAACTCTTTGCATTTATCTCTGCCAGCCATACTTTTGCCATCTATACTTCTATCAACAAAAAAGCCGGAGAACATGTTTGCTCTCCGGCATCTGTTTACACATTATTATGTAATACTAATTTTTCAGATAGATGATGGTCGGCAAATGGTCACTGTAACCGTTCAGCCAAGTCCTGCCCCCATGCGTACGCAAGGGGGAACCTTTGTATTTGCCATCCTGCTGAATCAGATAATCGCGGATGAAAACTTCATTGTGATCATAGCGCAACCCTTTCTTAGCCTTCAGCAACGGTTTCGAAATGACAATCTGGTCAAACAAGTTCCACTTGCCCCGATAGAGCAATGTCCCCACTCCCTTGTCTTCCAGCGTCACCCACCAGGGATTGTAGAATTCGCCTTTCTTCACCTGCTTCGGATATTTGCGCGCTCCCAGCACCTCCATGCTTTCGTCCATCGGGTCGTCATTCATATCCCCCATCACGATGAGCTTCAGCTTCTTGTCGCTACGCATCAGAGAGTCCTTCAAGGCCTTTACCTGCCTGGCTGCATGCACACGCACCGGCGACTTTGCCCCACGGGAGGGCCAGTGGTTCACTATCACGCAGACACGCTCTCCCGCCAGTTGTCCGTCCACAATCAAGAAGCCACGCGTCAAGTGCACCGTATCCCCCTCAAAAGGAGTGGAAAGCACCAACTTTGAGTGGGTAACGCTGAATTGCTTCGGGTCGTACAGCAAGGCACAGTCGATGCCCCGTCTGTCCGGTCCTTCATAATGCACGAACTCATAATTGGAAATGGCCGGCTGCTTCACGAGGTCTTCCAGCACCCGGCTGTTCTCTGCCTCTGCCACACCGATGAATGCCGGACCTTCCGGCACTAAATCACGCGAAAGGGACCCCAACACTTTGGAAAGGTTCTGCAGCTTGGACTCATACTTCTTTGCCGTCCACTGGTAACTGCCGTTAGGCAGGAACTCATAGTCATTCTTACCTGCATCATGAATCGTATCAAATAAGTTCTCAAGATTGTAGAACGCAACACTATACAGTTTCCGTTCCGCATTTTGTGCCCCCAGCGTTGCCACGCACAGCCAGAAATAAGATTTTTTCACAGATAAATGATGAAGGAACAGACTGGGAAAAAGTTACTGTTCCTGATTACAGAGGTCCTGAAGGAAAATGGAAGGGCTATTATAAAACGAATTTTAAGCTTGATGGCGATATATCAGAGAATGAGAGAATAATTATAAACTGCCAGTCAGTTGACTATAAAGCTCTTATTTATGTTAATGGTAATTTTGTTGGTGAGCATGAAGGTTTTTTTGCACCGTTTGAATTTGATATAACTGATTATGTCCAGAGTGAAAATGAGCTTGTTGTAGAGGTACATAATGATTTGACTACAAAAGGTGATGATGGACCGATTCGTGATGGAGATAAGATTTATGCGGCGACAGGTCCTGGGTGGAATGACCCTTACACAGGCTGGCATCATTGTCCGGCAGGTGCAGGAATTATAGGAAAGGTTACAATTGAAAAGCGTAATGAAATATACATCGATGACATTTTTGTAAGACCTGATATTGATGAGGGTGCTGTAGAGCTTCGTCTTGGAGTTATGAATTATAATCCTGATTTTCCGGAAGAATTCGAGTTTAATCTCCTTATCTGTCCGAAAAATTTTAAAGATGGAGATAATGTTGAATTTAACGCAGAGATGAAGGTAATCGGAGCAGGTAAGAATGAATATCGTTATCATGTTCCAATGAAAGAATTTAAATTATGGGATTTGGATACCCCTTATCTTTACTCAGCAGTATGTACAATAAAAAAAGATGGAAAAGTTGTAACACAGAATGCAAAGCATTTTGGTATGAGAAAATTTGTCAGTGATGAGACAACAACACCAAAGGGTAAATTTTTCTTTAATAATAAACCATTTATTATGCGTGGAGCTAATGAGATGGGACATTTGCAGCAGTGTGTTATGAATGGTGATTTTAATCAGCTTATCTGTTGGGGTTGGCAACGAAGCCCTGCAGGTTGGAATTGTAGACGTACGCCTGATCCGGCTGAAGGATGGCCGGTACATACTGCATTTCGTCCATGCGTTCTACAACCTTGGTGTAAATCTCAGCACGCTTTGCAGCGTCAAACTCGCTGCGGCCTTCTTCCAGAAGTGCGTCGAGCTCGGGATCATCAACTTGTGATGGCGATGGACGCGGCATCGGATGTGACATGCATAGAT
>OKRY01002807.1_pt1 | contig 13332 bp, 10 predicted proteins | sample 1601121 | NCBI WGS metagenome assembly OKRY01 (sample SAMEA3541546, study PRJEB24748) | human gut metagenome | biome: human gut; feature: human-associated habitat; material: faeces | place: China | collected 2012
CGCAGAAGTTTCTGGAGAGCGAGAAAGCCCGAGTGGACGATTTCATGAAGATATATCCGCAGACCATCATCATCTCTGTCGTCATGATGGTCATCGCCATCTGCGTGTTTGCCTTCTGCGATAAGCCCTGGCTCCGTGCTTCCGCATTGGCACTCATCCTAATAGCTCTTGCCGCCCTGACCATCGACTTCTTCTCAAAGGAGCGAGGTGTTATCTATCAGCAGGAGCTGGATAGCATAAAGATAGAAAAAGTGGGATAATAATCATTATCTGCAGAAATCTTTGTATCTTCGCACCATGAAGATGAAACAAATATATTTTCCCACGGTGTCAGCATTCATGCATGCCCTCGGACGCGACGATGTGCGCCACCCGCTCATTGAGGTCATCCATCTTGATGACCTTGCCGATTGCAGTTCGTTCAGTAACACACGCTATACGTTTGGATTCTACTGCGTGGTCTATAAGGATGCGCGCTGCGGCACCGTTCGCTACGGGCGCAATGAGTACGACTACGACAACGGCACGCTGCTTTTCTTCGCCCCCGAGCACGATGTTGAACTTGGCACACTCGAACAGAGCTACAAGGGTGTGATGCTCATCTTCTCACCGACGCTGATGCAGGGGCTGTCGATGTCGCCCTACACCTTCTTCGGATATTCGGTCAACGAGGCTCTGCACGTCTCGGAGCGTGAGCGCCAGCAATTGTACGACATCCTCGGCAACATCGAGATGGAGCTGGAGCGCAGCATTGACCGTCACACCCGCCAGTTGATGGCACAGAATATCTCGCTGATACTGAATTACTGTGTGCGCTTCTACGATCGCCAGTTCATCACCCGCGAACCCATCGACAGCCAGCTCATGCAGCGTTTCACCATCCTGCTCGAGGGTTATTTCGCCCATGGACTTGCCGCCCGTCAGGGTGTGCCCACCGTACGTTATTTTGCTGATGCGCTTAACCTCTCGGCCAACTACTTCGGCGACCTCGTAAAAGCCCAAACAGGCAATAGTCCGCAGCAGCTCATCCAGCAGCAGCTCATCGCTCAGGCCCGCCACCGCCTCACCACAACCACCGACACCGTCAGCCAGATAGCCTATGCCCTCGGCTTCGAGTATCCCCAATACTTCTCGCGCCTGTTCAAGAAGCTTACTGGCCAGACACCGCAGGAGTTTAGAAAGGTAGGGTAAGCATCATTTGGGGGCATTGCAGAAGGTTCGAAAATCGGATAAAAACAGGGTTCTTGTACCGCTATTGTATCTCGGACGCTCTAACCTGAATAATTCATACCGTCCTAAGCTTGTTTCTCTTTTCTACAAACTCTTGCTCACTCCGTCAAAGATAAGCAGCGGCATATAGCAATACTCATTGTAGTAGGCGTTGAACAATGTCAGTTGCTGGGCACCATACGTATTGGCGTTCGTATCATCTGCATCAAGTATAACATGGCGGGGCGGCTTGGTGAAGGACTTGACATACTGCTCTACGAACAGCTCCCCAATTTTGTACAAAGTCTTGCTGTCGACGTTGTTCTCCAGGCGTGTCATCGTTGCTTGCGAGCAGAGATCTCCGTCTGACGGGCGACGTCCTACTGACATTTTCAAGGCACTGTCACCGCGCAGCCGGCCACAATCATTGGCGTCCTCATAGCCGCAGAGAATCTGATTTACACGCTGACAGACCATCTCCTCATATGAATGACGAATAAGGCAATGTGTTCTGTCATCAGGGATCAGGCGGCCCATCTTGGAAGGAAGAGTGTTTTTCGAGGAGCGAGCAAGCAGCAAACCACCATTGGCGGATATGTCCGGGGCACTGAAGTCCACCTTGATTTTCTTGCCAAAAACAGGTTCTGGCAAAGAAAATTTTTTTCCATCAGTAATTTGTATACACCTTTCAGTAATTTGTTTAGTACAGTTTGACAAAGTCACCGTACCTTTGTAGCATGATTCAATCACACACCGCGAAACTCTGCGGCGAGAGCAATTAAAACAAATCCTTAATTAAACGTACATTATGAAGAGAACAATTATCATTACAGGTGGTACAACAGGTATCGGTAAGGCTACGGCTTATCAGTTTGCAAAGAACGGTTGGAATGTGGTCATCACAAGCAGAAGCGAAAAGAAGGGTAACGCCTTTGTCGAGGAAGCCAAGAACGAGGAGCTGGATATGACCTTTTTCCAGTTGGATGTGACGAAAGAGGAGCAGGTGGCTCAGGTCATCGAGCAGACGGTGGCAAAGTTCGGCAAGCTGGACAGCATCGTCAACAACTCGGGAATCTCGCTGGGTGCCGCACCTCTGGCCGACACCGAGACGGAGGAGTTCAAGCAGCAGCTGGACACCAACGTGCTGGGCGTTTACTACGGCATGAAGTACGCCATCCGCGCCATGCTGAAGACTGGCGGTGGCACCATTGTCAACCTGGCATCCATCGCAGGACTCAACGGTCTGATTTACACCGCTCAATATTGCGCATCGAAGCACGCCGTAGTGGGACTCACCAAGGCTGCTGCCATCGACTACGCCCAGCAGGGAATCCGCATCAACGCCGTTGCTCCCGGTGCCATTAAGACCGACATCCTGAAGCACGCCATCGATGCCGGTGCCTACGACGAGAAGGGCATTGCCGCCATCCATCCGATGAACCGCATGGGCGAGGTGCAGGACATTGCTCTGGCCATCTATTACCTGGCAAGTCCCGACAACAAATTCCTGACGGGAACAATCCTCAACGTTGACGGCGGATATAATTGCAGATAGAATGGAACTGATTGACTACACAAACAAATGGGTGACAGGCGAAATCCAAGAGGATTTGGCTATGATAGCAGGAGGCACGATATGCCTTCTGCTTGCCCTTGTAGCTTGGCGCTGGGGTACGTCGGAGTCGGCTCGCGCCATCATCCTGCCGCTGACGGTAGTGGCAGTCATCCTTATTGCACTCGGAGGCTCGTTGGCCTATAGCAACCACACGCGCCAGAAGCTGTTCGTGGAGCAATATCAGGAGTCATCGCAGAAGTTTCTGGAGAGCGAGAAAGCCCGAGTGGACGATTTCATGAAGATATATCCGCAGACCATCATCATCTCTGTCGTCATGATGGTCATCGCCATCTGCGTGTTTGCCTTCTGCGATAAGCCCTGGCTCCGTGCTTCCGCATTGGCACTCATCCTAATAGCTCTTGCCGCCCTGACCATCGACTTCTTCTCAAAGGAGCGAGGTGTTATCTATCAGCAGGAGCTGGATAGCATAAAGATAGAAAAAGTGGGATAATAATCATTATCTGCAGAAATCTTTGTATCTTCGCACCATGAAGATGAAACAAATATATTTTCCCACGGTGTCAGCATTCATGCATGCCCTCGGACGCGACGATGTGCGCCACCCGCTCATTGAGGTCATCCATCTTGATGACCTTGCCGATTGCAGTTCGTTCAGTAACACACGCTATACGTTTGGATTCTACTGCGTGGTCTATAAGGATGCGCGCTGCGGCACCGTTCGCTACGGGCGCAATGAGTACGACTACGACAACGGCACGCTGCTTTTCTTCGCCCCCGAGCACGATGTTGAACTTGGCACACTCGAACAGAGCTACAAGGGTGTGATGCTCATCTTCTCACCGACGCTGATGCAGGGGCTGTCGATGTCGCCCTACACCTTCTTCGGATATTCGGTCAACGAGGCTCTGCACGTCTCGGAGCGTGAGCGCCAGCAATTGTACGACATCCTCGGCAACATCGAGATGGAGCTGGAGCGCAGCATTGACCGTCACACCCGCCAGTTGATGGCACAGAATATCTCGCTGATACTGAATTACTGTGTGCGCTTCTACGATCGCCAGTTCATCACCCGCGAACCCATCGACAGCCAGCTCATGCAGCGTTTCACCATCCTGCTCGAGGGTTATTTCGCCCATGGACTTGCCGCCCGTCAGGGTGTGCCCACCGTACGTTATTTTGCTGATGCGCTTAACCTCTCGGCCAACTACTTCGGCGACCTCGTAAAAGCCCAAACAGGCAATAGTCCGCAGCAGCTCATCCAGCAGCAGCTCATCGCTCAGGCCCGCCACCGCCTCACCACAACCACCGACACCGTCAGCCAGATAGCCTATGCCCTCGGCTTCGAGTATCCCCAATACTTCTCGCGCCTGTTCAAGAAGCTTACTGGCCAGACACCGCAGGAGTTTAGAAAGGTAGGGTAAGCATCATTTGGGGGCATTGCAGAAGGTTCGAAAATCGGATAAAAACAGGGTTCTTGTACCGCTATTGTATCTCGGACGCTCTAACCTGAATAATTCATACCGTCCTAAGCTTGTTTCTCTTTTCTACAAACTCTTGCTCACTCCGTCAAAGATAAGCAGCGGCATATAGCAATACTCATTGTAGTAGGCGTTGAACAATGTCAGTTGCTGGGCACCATACGTATTGGCGTTCGTATCATCTGCATCAAGTATAACATGGCGGGGCGGCTTGGTGAAGGACTTGACATACTGCTCTACGAACAGCTCCCCAATTTTGTACAAAGTCTTGCTGTCGACGTTGTTCTCCAGGCGTGTCATCGTTGCTTGCGAGCAGAGATCTCCGTCTGACGGGCGACGTCCTACTGACATTTTCAAGGCACTGTCACCGCGCAGCCGGCCACAATCATTGGCGTCCTCATAGCCGCAGAGAATCTGATTTACACGCTGACAGACCATCTCCTCATATGAATGACAAACAAGGCTTTGTGTTCAGTCATCAGGGATCAGGCGGCCCATCTTGGAAGGAAGAGTGTCTTTCGAGGAGCGAGCAAGTATTAATTTGATTTTGAACACTTTAAAGTTAATACTTTTTCTTGAATTACACACGAAATACAGCTTCTTTTTTTGTTAATATGAATAATTCAGGATAAAGAGTGGTGTACGACGCAAACCTGTAAAACCGAGATAAAACCATGCGGGGGTGTAACCTTGTTTATTACTGAATGAGCACTGGCCCCGGAGGTCTCACGTGGAAGGAGGCACAGATAACAACGCATCAATACCGGAAATGGCCCACTATTTTGCGCGAAGTGGCTCTAAAGGGGCATTTCGCGCAAAATAGTACCATGCTATTTTGCGCGAAATGGTATTTTTACTAACTTTGCAGCAAAATAGCAATCCATGGCACAGAAGATTTCCGATTCTTTTGATTAAATTTGCAACCTATTTATCTTTACAGCAACATTTTATTAGAACCCATCATTACATGAACAAACTCTTTATCCCCTTGATAGCTTTCATGGCTATGCAGGGTGCGAGCGCGTACAGCGCCACTCTCTACACTCCCACCGCTAAAGATTCTACGGAGGTGAAGGCCATGAAAGCCTCAGGCGACAAAGGCGACAAAACAGAGAAAAGGAAGAAAGACAAGAAGGATGAGAAACTCTCCGACTATGCCAAACTCATCAAGAAAGGCGGGTCGGTGCAGAAAGGCCTCTTCACTGTCAGGCATATCGAGAACAAATGGTATTTCGAAGTACCACAGGACAAGCTTGGCAAGCTCTTCCTCATCGTGACACGCTTCACCTCCGTCCCTGCCGGATTCAAATACAACATCGGCGAGGAGGTCAACGAGAATGTCGTCTACCTGGAGAAGCATGCCGACGCCCTGTGGCTGCGTTCCTATGTCAACAACGTCGAGACCCCGGAGGGCAGCGACATCTCCCGCTCTGTGGAGAAGGCTACCGTGAACCCCATCGTGGCCAGCTTCCCCATCATCAAGGACTCCGTGAAGCAGGCCAAAGACCACGGCTGGCTCATCGACGTCACCAACTTCTACACCAAGGACAACAAGATTACGTCGTTCGACAGCTCCGACAAGGGTATCCTGAAGATAGGTGGCATGCAGAAAGACCTCACCGTCGTCGACACCATCTGCTCGCTGCCCGTGAACATTGAGGCCCGCACTCTACGCACCTATGCCGCTAACGGCGGTGGCACGCCAGCAGCTAAGACGGGTTACGTGACATTAGGCCTGAACACCAGTATCGTGCAGCTCCCCGACGACCCCATGCAACCTCGCTATGCCGACGAGCGCGTGGGATATTTCGAGACGAAGAAGACGGAGCTCTCCGACTATGGCATCACCAGTCACACCGCCTTCATCTCACGCTACCGTCTGGAGCCGAAGAATGAGAAGGCATACCTCGCCGGAAAACTCACCGAGCCAAAGAAACCCATCATCTACTATATCGACCCCGCCACACCAAAGAAATGGGTTCCATACCTCATGGCGGGCATCAACGACTGGAACAAGGCCTTCGAGGCTGCCGGCTTCAAGAATGCCATCCAGGCCCGCGAGTGGCCGGAGGATGACAAGGGCATGAGCGTCGACGACGCACGTTTCTGCGTCCTCCGCTACCTGCCCTCGGAGAAGGAGAACGCTTATGGACCGCGCATCGTAGACCCCCGGAGCGGCGAAATCATCGAGAGCCATATCTGCTGGTACCACGACGTCACGGAGCTCCTGCGCAAATGGTATATGGTGCAGTGCGGACCGCTGGACAAGAAGGCGCAGACCATGAACTTCAGCGACGAGCTCATGGGACAGCTCATCCGCTTCGTCTCCTCACATGAGGTCGGACACACCTTAGGCCTGCGCCATAACATGATAGCCAGCAGCGCCACACCCGTGGAGAAGCTCCGCGACAAAGCCTGGGTGGACAAATACGGACATACAGCGAGCATCATGGACTATGCCCGCTTCAACTACGTGGCACAGCCCGAGGACGGCATGTCGGAACGCGACCTCTTCCCACGCATCAACGACTACGACAAATGGGCCATCAAATGGGGCTACCAGTGGCGCCCGGAGTTCAAGGGCGACGCCAAGAAGGAGAAGGCAGCCCTGCGCGCTGAGGTGACAAAGGTCTTAGCCGCCAACCCGCGCCTGCGCTATGTCGGCGACGAGGGAAAGGGCATGGACCCGCGCTCACAGACCGAGGACCTCGGCGACAACTCCATGAAGGCCAGCGACTACGGCATCAAGAACCTCAAGCGGGTCATGGCACACCTCAGAGAGTGGACGGCGCAGCCCGACGGACAGACGGAGTACCTTGAGGAGATGTACAAAGGGGTGTTGGGACAATACCGCCGCTACTGCATGCACGTGCAGCGTAACATCGTGGGTATGTACCATAACAACTGGCCGGCGGAGAAAGCCATCGACTACGTGTCGAAGGAGCGCCAGAAGGAGGCCTTGGAGTGGTTCGGACGGAATATCTTCACCGTACCCGAATGGCTCTACGACAAGAACATCACTAGCCGCATCGACTACCTCCCCGACAATGACATCACGAGTCTGACAACAACGCTCATCTGGTATCTCATCAACCCCAACCTCCTCAACAACCAGCGCAAGGGTGGGAAATACCCCGTGGGCGAATACCTCGACGACGTCTTCTCCATTATCTGGAAACCGCTGACAGGTATGAGCGAATACCAGGCAGCATGGCGACGGGCCGAGGAGAATGCCTTCGTGCGATTCCTTGACAAGGGCATCAACAACCCCAGTGCCGACAAGGATGCTCCGCTGCAGTTGAACACCAACAACAGCGACGTCTTCCTCTACCTCCTGCAGACGGCCGACAAGACAGAGAATTATCTCACAAAGCAGTTGCAGACAACCCCAAAAGGCTCCCTCAACTACCTGCACTACAACAATCTCTTGCTCAAGGTCAAACAACTGAAAGCCAAATATAATAAGGTAGAATAAGAGGAACAAGGCGAAACAAAGAAGGCATAAGGTAGAATCAAGTGCCTATATAGCCACGCCATTCGCGGCATTTGCCAAAGAACTCCACGGCATTAGCAGAGGACTTTGTTTGTAGAAAGATAAATATTCTGCTGTCCACGTGAGACCTCTCCGAGGTCTTTCCACTCTGTCATCCTGCGCCCCAGGTCGCTTGGTGGTGGGCGGTCGCGCTACGCGCAGTCCTCCCGCCACCAAGACGACCTGGGGTCATTCATGGTGTGACCCCTCCGGGGTCATGCCACGCTCGAGCTTGACGTACTATTCCATCGACACACTATGAGTCTGGGTATCGTACTGACCCCACCGACACCCTATAAGCCCGGGGTATCGTACTGACACCCAAAGACACCCTATAAGCCCGGGGTATCGTACTGACCCCGGAGGGGTCACACCATGAATGACCCCAGGTCGTCGACCTCACATGGGCTGGAGCTTGCGGAAGCCCATGTGAGGGAGCGACCTGGGGGTGCAGGATGACAGAGTGGAAAGACCTCGAAGAGGTCTCACGTGGACAGCACAGCTTATCATTAACACCTAACACCCACCACCTACCACCCAACACCTACCACCTACCAAACCTATGGTATGCGATAGCAAACATTGGGTAGCAAGAATACCACCTTAGTGGGATTCTGTGCCTCATGGAAAGTACCTACCTTTGCACCCGTAAACTTATAACTTTTCACACATGGCACAGATTATTGTTAACGATGAGAAGCAGGACGTGACACTACCCCTGACACTGAGCGAACTGATAAAGCTGAACAAGGTCTTCCAACCCGAGATGGTCACCGTACAGGTCAACGAGGAGTTTGTAGAGCGTGACGTCTGGGATACCACATCTCTGAAGGATGGCGACCATGTCGACTTCCTGTATTTCATGGGAGGAGGTGCCGCATGATAGACCTCACAGAAGAACAGATAGAGCGCTACAGCCGCCATATCCTCTTGCAGGACGTAGGCTTAGAGGGTCAGGAGAAGATCCTGAACGCCAAGGTCCTCATCATCGGTGCTGGTGGCTTAGGAGCTCCCGCCGCCCTCTACCTCGCCGCCGCCGGTGTGGGTACGATCGGTATCGTCGATGCCGACAATGTGGACCTGAGCAACCTCCAACGCCAGGTTATCCACTTCACCAAGGATGTCGGTAAGCCCAAGGTGGAGAGCGCCAAAGAGAAGATGTTAGCCATCAACCCCGACATCAAGGTCAACGCCATCAAGGAGTTTCTCTTCAGCGACAACGCCTTGGACATCATCAAGGACTATGACTTTGTCATCGACGGCACCGACAACTTCCCCGTGAAGTTCCTTATCAACGATGCCTGCGTGATGCTGAAGAAGCCGTACAGCCATGGTGGCATCCTCCGCTTCCGCGGTCAGACCTTCACCTACGTCCCCGGCTCAGCCTGCTACCGCTGCATGTTCAAGGAGCCGCCACCCGTAGGAGCCGTCCCCACCTGCTCACAGGCCGGTGTCCTCGGTGCCATCGCCGGTATGCTCGGCACCATCCAGGCCGCTGAGGCGCTGAAATACATCCTCGGCATCGGCAACCTGCTCATCAACAGGCTCCTGACCTTCGACGCCAAGACCATGGAGTTCCGCACCATTCCCGTGAAGCACCGTGACAGCTGTCCCATCTGCGGCTCCCATCCCACCATCGACAACCTCATCGACTACGAGCAGAAAGCTTGCGACCTTCCAAATCATAAGAAATAGTATTAGTTCCATCTAACAGCCCATGACAATAGCACAAGAAATCATCGACGAGCTCATCGCACAGGCACGCCGCGACGCACCCTTAGAGACCTGTGGCTACCTCTTAGGAGTCGACGGCGTGGTGACGGAGAACTACCCCATGGAGAATATCGACCACAGCTCCGAGCATTTCTCCTTCTCCCCCAAGGAGCAGTTTGCTGCCCTGCGCTATGCCCGCCGCTGCGGTCTGAAGATATTAGCCAACTGGCACAGCCACCCCGCCTCGCCCTCACGGCCCTCCCAGGAGGACCTGCGACTGGCCAACGACCCCACGATACGCTATGCCATCCTTTCACTCTATCAGGGCGTGCACCTCAACTCCTTCGGCATCAAGGATAACAAAGTAGCCGACAAGGAAGTACACTACGCTGAGGAAGCGTAACCTCACAACAACTCTCTCACTTCAAACAGAAACATTATGTACAGAATACCGTCCACCCTTGACAGCGACCTCGACTACACCGAGTCGCTGGTGAAGAAATACAAAGCCGGTGAGATTACCGCCGGCGAGCTCAAGGCCAACCGCGTGCCCATGGGTATCTACGAACAGCGTAAGAACCACCACCACATGCTGCGCGTGCGCTGTACCGGTGGCCTCATCACGCCCAAGCAGCTCGCCAAGGTGGCCTTCGTCGGCCATCAGGTCTCAGCCTCCCACCTGCATATCACAACCCGCCAGGAGATACAGATTCATAATGTCGACATCCTCGATGCTGTCCCCGCCCTGCGCAAACTGGAGAAGGAGGGACTGAGCACAGCTGGCGGTGGCGGTAACACCGTACGCAACATGATGGTCAACGACCGCAGCGGGCTCACCGACCGTGAGGCCTTCGACGTCTACCCTTATGTTGAGGAGCTCACCTCACGCCTCATCGCTGAGCGCGACTCCTTCACCATGCCCCGTAAATACAAGGTGGCCATGGACTACAATGTTGAGGACGCCCACTACTCCTATGTCGCCGACTTCGGTCTCCAGGCCGTCGTCAAGGACGGCAAGCGCGGCTTCCGCGTCTTCATCGCCGGCAGCACGGCTCCGAACCCTCACGTGGGCTGGGAGGTCTTCGACTTCCTCCCCGAGATAGACCTGCTGCGTGCCGCCAAAGCCCTGAAGAACTGGTTCAACAAATACGGCAACCGCCGCAACCGCCACAAGGCGCGCATGCGCTACATCTTCTACCGCTACGGTGAAGAGGATGCAAAGAAGATGTACCTCGACGAGTTCAACGCCCTGAAGAAGGACGGTTCCCTCGACTTCTACGCTCCCGCCACCGTCATGGCTCCCAGTCATCACGACCCCGCCTTCGCCCCCGCCAAGGAGCACCCCGGCTTCGAGACCTGGAAACGGCGCTACGCCCACCAGGCCAAGGACGGTCTGTGGTATGCCTATATCGCCATCCCACACGGCAACGGGTCACCGGAGTTCTTCGCACTCGTCGCCGACTACCTCGCCAACTACGGCGACGACGTCATCCGCTTCACCAAGCGCGAGCAGATTCAGGTGCGCAACATCAGCGAGGCTTATCTGCCGAATATCTACAACTTCTTCCGCAAGATAGGTGTCTTCGACATCGACTATCCCGCCGTCATCACCTCGCTGACGTCCTGCACGGGTGCCGACACCTGCCGCTTGGGTATCTGCATGCCCAAGGGAGCCATCGACGCCATCACGCGCCGTCTGCTGCAGAGCGACCTCGACCTCGACGCCATCCCCGACTTTGAGCTGAAGATGAACGGTTGCACGAATATCTGCGCCAACGCCACCTGGGCCGACCTCGGCTTCAGCGGAAGAGTGGGACGCGTGGGCGACGACCCGTTCCCCGCCTACACCGTCTGGCTACCCGTCAACGGACGGAACGAGATAGACCTGGCACAGGGATGGATAGCCGCCAAACATATCCCCGCCTTCGTCGAGGATTATCTGCGCGATGTCATCGCTCAGAAAGACAATTACGAGAGTTATTATGTTTATGTGAGAGAGAGGGGCTCGGAGTTCGTCAGGAACCTCCTTGAGACCAAATACAAGGCGGTGCCTGCCTTCTCCGAGAACCCTGATTTCTTCTTCGACTACAGCGACGACGAGAAGTTCAGTCTCATCAAATACGGTCAGGCCGAGTGCTCGGCAGGTCTCTTCGACATCATCGACATCGACCAGGATACCATCCGCGAGAAACGCAAGGAGCTGGCCTCCGCCGCTGACAGCGCTGCCCAGGAGAAGATTCTCGCTGACATCGTCTTCTCCGAGGCCCGCATGCTTCTCGTGACACGTGGTCTGGATCCCCGCACCGACGACGATGTCTACAACGGATTCATCACAGAGTTTATCAAAGCTGGCATCGTGCCAGCGAAATATAAAGTCCTCATCGACACACGCCGCTCCGGCGGCTCCCTCATCGCTTACCGAGAGCTCATAGAGGAACTTGCCGACCTGCTCAACGACCTGTATAAGAATATGGACGATAGCCTGCAGTTCCATGGGAGTTCTGAAGTCCAGAAGTCCGGAAGTCCGGAAGTCCAGCCAAATGATAAAGCTAAGGACGGACAGCCTAATGCGAAGGCAACAGAAGGAGCTGCGGACGGAGAAGTAAAGGTCGATGTCTTTAAGGACTTCCGCGGTGTGGCCTGCCCGATGAACTTCGTGAAGACGAAGATAGCCCTCACGCCGATGCAGTCGGGACAGATTCTGCAAATCCTCCTCGACGACGGACAACCCATCCAGAACGTGCCGGGAAGCGTGAAGAACGAAGGACATACCGTCCTGGCCACAGAAAAGGTCGACGACTACTGGAAGGTGACCATCAAGAAGAAATGATGGAAGTCTTCGAAAGAACACCATAATTCTTCAGAAGAAACAATATGGATTTTCTCCCTATCTCCGTCCGTATCACCGATGGCAGCCTTCTTCTCGTAGGTTCGGACAGCAGAGACGTCAGGAGGGCCATCAGGGTGAGAAACAGAATTAATGAACTTATCAGTGACAACACTTTAGATATCAGTTGAAGAATGAACCATAACATTACCCATCTCAAAGAACTGGAGTCGGAGTCCATCTATGTGCTCCGTGAGGTAGCAGCACAGTTTGAGCGCCCTTGCATCCTCTTCTCCGGCGGCAAGGACTCCATCGTCGTCACACACTTAGCCTACAAGGCTTTCTTCCCCGCCAAGATACCTTTCCCATTGGTACATATCGACACGGGCCACAACTTCCAGGAGACCATCGACTACCGCGACAACCTCGTCAAGGAGCTCGGCACCGACCTCATCGTGGGCAGCGTGCAGGAGAGCATCGACCAGGGACGCGTGAAAGAAGAGACCGGCTACTATGCCAGCCGCAACAAGCTGCAGACGGTGACGCTCCTCGACACCATCGACAAATACAAGTTTGACGCTGCCATCGGCGGTGCACGCCGCGACGAGGAGAAGAGCCGCGCCAAGGAGCGCTTCTTCAGCCACCGCGACGAGTTCGGACAGTGGAACCCAAAGAACCAGCGCCCGGAGCTCTGGAACATCTTCAACGGACGTAAGAACATGGGCGAGCACTTCCGCGTCTTCCCTATCTCCAACTGGACGGAGATGGACGTCTGGCAGTATATCCTTCTGGAGAAGATTCCTATGCCCAGCCTCTATTTCACCCACACCCGCGAAGTCTTCAACCGCGACGGTCAGTGGCTCGCCGCCCTCCCCGTCATCAAGCGCAAACCCACCGAGGAGGTCGTCACCAAGGAGGTGCGCTGCCGCACCATCGGCGACATCACCTGCACAGGTCTCACAGAGTCGAAAGCGCACACCGTGGAGGACATCATCGA
>OKRY01002810.1_pt1 | contig 13318 bp, 12 predicted proteins | sample 1601121 | NCBI WGS metagenome assembly OKRY01 (sample SAMEA3541546, study PRJEB24748) | human gut metagenome | biome: human gut; feature: human-associated habitat; material: faeces | place: China | collected 2012
AGTGCTTGAGAATAAGGATCAGGTCATTGCCAGAATCCATGAGGCAGAAAAATACGCCCGATCTGGCCCTGACCGAGGCCGCCGTAGGCGCAGGCATCACCGGCATTCTGTTCTTCCTGACGCTGCGGCGCATCGACCGCATCGACCGGGATGCCGACGTGGAGGAGACGCAAGGAGAGGAGGAACCCCATGAAGAGAACGAAGCGACCCACTGAGCAGGAACTGCTGCACCAGTGGCTGGAGGGCGATCTGGACCTGACTCAGCAGCTGTATGTGGAGAAGGACGAGCCTCAGCCGGAGGCTGTGGAGCCCTATCAGCCCAAGCGGGATCGGGACACCTTCCTACGCTCCCTGCGGCGCTCCCTGCGGCTTTATAATGTGCTGGCCTTCCTGCTGTGCGCCGTGTTTGCGGCGCTGATGCTGATGACGGTGGCCAACCTCCCCCGCTACGGCTCGGCGGATGCACCCACCGTCAATGAGGTGGCCCAGCGCTATGTGGAGCAGGGTACGAAGGAGACCGGGGCCGTCAACACCGTGGCGGTTATGATTCTGGACTACCGTGCCGTTTGCACCCGTCGTTCTGCCCTGCGCCGAAGATCGGGCGAACATTGTGTTGCAGTTGTTCGATGCGCTCGTCGAATATCGACACCGTTCGCGCCGCATCGGTGCGGCACGAACGGTAAGGTATGGCCTGCGGCCGAATCGTATTATTTCGTTTTGATTTTGAAAAACAGGGCGTAAAGTATCGGCAGAAACAACAACGTGGCGATGGTCGAAAAGAACAGTCCGCCCATGATCGTCGCAGCCATTGAACCGAACATCGCATCGCCGAGCAGCGGAATCATACCGAGAATGGTGGTAAGCGAAGCCATCATCACAGGCCGCAGACGACTTTGGGCGCTGACGACCAGTCCGGCTATGAGGTCGGTATCGCCGCTGCACCGCTGGCCGATTTCGTCCAACAATACGATGCAATTTTTAATCAGCATGCCCATCAATCCCAACGCACCCACAATGGCGCAGAAGTCGAACGTCTTTCCGGTCAGCAACATTGCTCCGACGATGCCGACGGCCAATAAAGGAATGCAGCACAACACGATCGTCGGCTTGCGATAGTCGCCGAACAAGAGAATCAGAACAGCGATGATGAGTACTACGGCCAGCGGGACCTGTTTGAAAAGCCAGTACATCGTCTGGTCACGGGCCCCTTTTTCACCATCCCAGCGTATCGAATAGCCGGTCGGCAACGGAATGTCTTCGATCTGTTCGGCAATAGTTTGTCGTGCCGCCTCGGTTTCAACACCCGGTGCGGGGGAACACATCACGCTCTGCATGCGCTGACCGTTATAGCGCGGAATGACCGGATCTTCCCAGCGAATGCCGACACCCCGTCCGACTTGCCCGAGGGGGATGGTCTGCGCCAGCCTTCGGATGATATCGCCTTTGTCGAGCGTGCCGGTCTGAAGGCTTCCCACCAGCTCGTCGTCAAGCAGCGCATTTACATTCGGGAGCATCGGGAAAACGGGTACGTTCTCCGGATTGTCGATGCGCGAGCCGTCGGCCGCCGTACATTTGAGATAGATCGTATTGCGATGTACTCCTTCGTAGAACGTCCCGACGGGAATACCGCCTTCGGCCGTCAGCAACGAGGTGGCGATATCCTGGCGGCTCAGGTTGGCGCGACGGGCGGCCGCCTGGTGGTAATCCACCGCCAAAACGGGAACCGCAGGTTCCCAACCGGTAGTGATCTGCGCAACCTGGGGCGTGCGCGCCATAATCATTCGTGCGGAATCCGCCAACCGGTGCAGTACCGCCGGATCGGGTCCGGAAAATTGCACTTCGATCGGGTATTTTTTGAACATGATATTATAACGCTTCACCTTGACGTACGCGTCGGGGTAACGGGCCGAAAGATCCTCCTGAATGACATCCATGTTTTCCACCAGCGATTCGGGCGATTCGAAATCGACGATCAATTCTCCGTAAGAGAGCGACGGCGTGGCGATACTGCGCACCAGATTATACCGTGCCGGCGTCCCGCCCACGGACGCAACAACGTTCCGGATTTCGGGACGAGTCTTAAGGTACGCTTCGATTTCCCGCAGGTCGGCGGCAACCCGTGTGGAGTTCGTACCTTCGGGCAATTTGTATTCGATATAGAGTTGGTCGTAAACCATATCGGGAAAGAATCCCTGCCGCACGTACCGGAATCCCCAGACGCTCAATCCGAGCAGAACGAGAATGACCGACAGGGCCGCGATACGGTGCCGCAAACCGAAGCGAAGCAGATCGCCGAAACGACGATACAACGTGCTGTCATACAGTTTACCGCTTCCCTCGGTCCTCGACGGTTGCTTCAAAAGCCGATTCGCCATCAGCGGCACGTGCACCAGAGCCAGGACCCAACTCAACAGCAGACTCGCCGCCAGCACGATAAACAGATCGCGCACATAGACGCCTGCCGTATCGGGCGAAAGGAAAACGGGCAGAAATGCGAGGATGGCAATGACCGTAGCTCCGAGCAACGGCATGGCGGTTTTACGACCGATGGCGCACATCGCTTCGCGGCGCGGCTTGCCCAGCTTCAGATCGACCAGAATACCATCTACTATGACGATCGCATTGTCCACCAGCATCCCCATTGCGAGAATGAACGCCGCCAGTGAAACCCGCTGCATCGTGCCGCCGGTCATACCCAGCAGCAGAAACGTGCCGATGACGATCGTAAGCAGACTGAATCCGATGATTACGCCGCTGCGGAACCCCATCGTAATCATCAGAATCGCGATGACGATCAATACCGATTCGACCAGATTGATGAAGAAAGTGGAGAGGGCCCCTGTTACCCGTTCGGGTTGATAGAAGACCTTGTGGCAAGCGACGCCTGCAGGAAAACGTTCCTCCTGTAATTCGGCGAGCCGCCGTTCGACCGCATTGCCGACCTTTACGATGTCGGTTCCCGAGGCGGCGGCTACGGCGATACCGACGGCATGTTCACCGTTATAGGTCATCGAATTGCGTACGGGTTCCGTATAGCCGCTCTCTACGGTCGCAATATCCCCCAGACGCAACTGGTCGTCTTCATGGCCCTGAATGACCATGTTGCGGATCTGTTCGACCGTACGCGACTTATCGGTGACCGTTACGCGCACGCGTTGATCCCCGTTGTCGTAGTAACCGGCATAGAAAGTGCCGTTTTGTCCGTTCAGGGTGGCGAGTACTTCTGTTGGCGAAATGCCGAGTGTCGCCATTCGGTCCGCACGCAGCGAAATATCGATACTCTCCTCGCGCTTTCCGTAAAGCTCCACCCGGGCCACGCCGTCGAGATCGGTCAATTCGCGCTGGATCAGTCCGGCATAGTCGGCGAGCTGTCTTTCGCTGAAGCCTTCGGCGGTCAGGGCGTAAAACATACCGTAAACCAGACTGAAATCGTCCTGAACCGTCACGGATGTACCGCCGGGCAACGACGCTTCCGCATCGGAAACCTTGTGCCGCAGCATATCCCAACACTGTTCGAGCCGGTCATCGGGCGTCGTACTTTTGAGTTCTACCTGTATGATGCAGAGGTCGTTGTACGACCAACTCTGCGTATTGTCCACCTCTCCGACGGTACGGATCGCCTTTTCCAGCGGGTCGGTCACTTCCAGTTCCATTTCGTGCGCCGACGCTCCCGGACGAACCCCGACCACCATGGCGATTTTTACCTTGACTTCGGGATCTTCGAGTTTTCCCATGTCGTAGGCCGATTTCAGACCGCCTACCAACAGTACCGCCAACAGAAAATAGACGAGCTTGCTGTGTCCGAAAGCCCATTTGCCCAAGTCGATCATAGCAGCCCTCCTTCATTGGTTTTCGACGGAGCAGGAAGCGGTGCGACCCGCTGGCCTTCCGTCAATTTATGAACTCCGGCCACGACGATCCGTTCGCCTTCGTTCAGACCATCCGCTATCGTCGCCGTTCCGTCCGTATGCAGACGGACTACTTCGACCCGTCGGCGTGCGATCGTCCCGTCCTGTCGGTAAATCCACACGTAACTCGTCTTGTCGCCGTTGCTGAACAGAGCTGATGCAGGAATCTCTACCGATGCCTCCGTTTCCTGCCGCATGGCGACTTCGACCGTTGCGTTCATGCCGGGTGTCGCCGCGATCTCCGTATTCACGGGCAGTGCCAACCGCACGGCGTAAAGCTGATTGGCATTGGCGCTCGGATCGACATGGAGCAGACGCAGCGGAATTTTTTGCCCTTGCAGAAAATCGAACACCGCCGCAAACGAAGCGATCTCCCGACGGCGAATGTAAGTCGATGCCGGAATGAAAAGTTCGACCTCGGGATTCTTGCCCGACAGGAACGTGATGACCGGCATTCCGGCCGCTACGACCGTCGGAGGATCGAAACGCCGACGCTTCACGTAGCCGTCGAAAGGAGCATACAGTTTCGTATCGGCCAATTGGTTGCGGGCGTTCTCGTATTTCGCCGTAATCTGTTGCAGCCCGTATCGCGCTTTGTCGTAAGCATCGGCGGTAGCGACGTTTTGGTCGTAAAGCGCCATTACACGTTCGGCTTCGGCCTTGATACTCAAATATTCGGCTTCGACCGCCTGTAACTGAAGTTCGTAATCGCGCGGATCCATTTCGGCAACAAGTTCACCCTGACGGACAAAAGCCCCGTCATCGACATAAATACGTTGCAAGGTTCCGGGTATCTTGAAAGCGAGGTGAACTTCTCCGGCAGCCTGTACTCGGGCGGGAAATTCGAGAATATCACAGGTATTCGCTGTTTTTACGGTATCGATGCGCACGAGCGTTACCTGTTCCGTATGTTGCCGCTGCCCGCACCCGACCAGAAACAGCGTTGCCGCAGTCATTGCTATCACTAACTTATGTTTCATATGAAAAATATGTTTTTACAAAAATACAAAAATATCGGATAGCGACCGTTTCGGAAATAACTATTTCGCCGTTAGTTTATCCGATTTGCAGGATTCGCCAACGCCTTCTGTTCGTTTTTTACACTTTTTGAGGGGATTTTATTTAGGGAAAGGAGACCGACATCCGTCCGAAGACTCCGGGAATAGGTTCGAACGTCTGGCAGATGCCGTGACCGGTCCGGCTCGCAGGCTGGAGGATCCCGCTTTCCGACCTGCTGCACCTGTTCTTGCCGGGTATTTTGGCATATAACTTGCCACGTTTCGGGCAAATACCAATTGTCTGACTTCCAAAATCGTAATATACATATATAGATGGCATCCGCCATTATCGGAATAATTTAATTTTATTGCTTATGAAAATTTTTCGACTTTTAATCGCAATGTTGCTGGCGGTTTCTGCGGCCTCGGTTTCGGCCCAGACCTACCAGATCCGTAAGGACAGCGTAAAGACCGGCGAATACTCTCCGACGGTTTATTTGGTTTCCGTCAATGCACCTCAACCGCCCGCAGACGAAGAGGCCTTGCTCGAAGCGGCCGTATTGAACCAACTGGCAATCGACAATGCCATTCGGGATTATATCGAAACCCATCATCCCGGTTTCCAGCAGGATGAACTGCCTCACTTCATCTTCGCCACCAAGCAGAACAAATTCTCTTTCTCGCTCGGCGGCCAGGTGACTTTGCGTGCGTCGTATGATTTCGACGGAATCTCCGGAGCACAGGATTTCATTCCGGCCACGATCGCCGTTCCCGGCACCTATGCCACCCGTCAGAAATTCGGCCTGGACGGAACTACCTCCCGCATATTTCTGAAGGCCATCGCCAATTCGAAAAAACTGGGCCGTGTCACCCTCTATTTCAGTACGGACTTCCGCGGCGGAGGAACCAACAGTTATACGCCCCGTATCCGGTCGGCTTACGTATCGTTCAAAGGGTTCACGTTCGGACGCGACGTAACGACGTTCTGCGACCTGAACGCCGCTCCCAATACGATCGACTTCCAGGGTCCCAATGCCTATAACTACTTTTTCTCGACGATGATCCGTTACGAGCATTCGATCTACCGCGATATTCTGAAATTCGGCGTTGCCGCCGAGCTACCGAACGTAAGCGGCACCTACGGCGATTCGTTCGCTTCGATTCCGCAGCGCGTACCTGATTTCCCGGTTTATATGCAGGTGAATTGGGGCCGGAACAAGGAGAGCCATTTCCGGGCATCGGCCGTTTTCCGCGATATGTATCTGCACAACGAATCGACGGGTAACAATACTTCGCTCTTCGGCTGGGGCGTCCAGGCCAGCGGAAATATCAAAGTAGCGGGTCCCCTGCAACTCTTCTTCAACGGTGTGTACGGCGAGGGCATCACTCCCTACATCCAAGATTTATCGGGCATCGGACTGGATTTTACACCCAATCCTCACAATCCGAGGAGTATTCAGACTATGCCGATGTACGGTTGGCAGGCGGCTGCGCAAATCGACCTCGTTCCGAACAAACTCGCCATTTCGGGCGGTTATTCCATGGCGGAGGTTTGCCGCAGGAACGGGGCCTATGCCGATGACGAATACCGTCGCGGTCAGTATGTCTTCGGCAATATTTTCTGGGATTTGGCCCCCTGCTGTCAGCTTGCGGCCGAATACCTGTACGGCACCCGCGAAAATATGGACGGAATGAAGGGCCATGCCAATCGGGTCAATCTGATGGTGCGCTACAACTTCTGATTTCGGAGGGCGGAATTTTTTACGGGCGGCTGCCGGATGCAGCCGTCCGTAATTTTTTTGGTTTTTGCGGCAGATGTGAAAGCGCCGAAATGCTTCGGATTGCCGGGGAGAAAAGCGATGCCAATTCCACTATTCATATATCGAGCGGAAAAGTTTCACAAAATACGGTTCTCGGAAAGCACGTCTTGCGCACTGGATTCGAATACGGGTCTTGAGCGGCCTATTTCAGAATTTCTTCCGGATCTCGTAACGTTTGCACGGTCGATACGCTCTTTTTGGCATTTCGGTTGAACCGGTAGCCGATCGAAAAGACCAGCCGCAGACTTCTGTGTCCCCGAGGTTGCCGCAGGACGGAATAGTAGGAGTTGTCCCAGCGTACCGTTTCCTTTTTCAGTTTGGTCGAAAGGATATTGTTCACGTCGAGGGATATATACAGTTTGTCTTTACAGAATGATTTGGTTATTCCGGCAGCTAAAGCCCAATAGGAATTTTGCCAGGTTTCCAATCTTTTTTGGGGCAGCTCGACGCCTCCGTCCAGATAGATAATCATCGAGGGATGCGGCTGGAACATAAGGGAAAGGCTGAACATCCCACCTCCGGCACTGTACGAAGCCTGCCAGTCGCCATCCACCTCTCTCCGATACCAATATCCGTGAATGAAAGATTTCACTCGGAACCATTTGGTTACCAATGTCGTATAATCGATCCAGATATTATGCGCCGAGCCGTGTTCCCCGTTCACCTTCGTCGTATAGACGATGTTCGGATCGTCGGGGTCATAGAAAGTCATCGTTTCACTGCCGCGCGACCACGTACCTCCGTAAGAGATCGTCAGTTTGTTGCGCAGCGTATAGCTCAGGTCGATGTCGTACCCCCAGCCGGGTTCGAGATTTTCGTTGCCTACGGTATAACTGTATTGCGACTGCCAGACCCGGCGGGGACTCAGGGCGTTGTTGTCGGGCAGCCGGCCGCTGGACCGATAGAGGTCGAGATTGATATTGGTGCCCTTTTCCGGGTTGAACGTGTAGGCCAGGCTGAGTTCCGGGAACAGTCGCCAGTAGTCACGATGTTCGTAGCCCGTATTTTCGGCATTCCGGTAAGCGATGCGGTCCCATTGCAGTCGCAGGCCCGCCTGATAGGAGAACTTGCCGTAGGCGTCGGCCCATTGGGTGTAGGCACCCGTGCTTTGAGTGCGGTCGATAAACCAGGTACTCATCTTCGGGTCCGGGATCCACTCTTCCTCCTCGAAGCGATGCACGGGAGCGTTGTTGTCCGCATACCGCAAATCATAGCTCAACCCCGCGCTGAAGCTGCGCTCTTCCGAAAAATTCTTGTTCAGGTCGAGCCGGGACGCGAACAGATGTCCCAGCAGCTTGTAGCGCTCGCGCCGCAACTCCGTGGAGAAGGGTTCCGCATCCTCCGGCCGGGAAAAATCGCGCGTGTCGTAGTCGTAATTCCGATCGACGTTCTGGTGCAGGTAGTCGGCCTTGAAAGAGAGCCGGGAACCCAACGTGTCGAAACGGAAGATATAATTCAGCGACCCCTGATACTGCCGGTTGTAGAGCGTGCCCCCGTAGCGGTAGAGCGTATATCCGGCTTCGGGCATCTGCGGCGGCACATCGCCCCAGGCCAATCCCGCAGAGGTCGTGTGCACCGTATTGGACGGGTCGCTCGCTCCCATGAAAATCTGTCCCCCGAGACCGATCGAATGGCGGTCGTTTATCTTGTAAACCAGGCTCAGAAGTTCGCGGATATTCCGGGAGGTGATCCGCCCCCGGTCCTCCGAATCGAGCGAGTATCCCGAATTGCGAAATTCGGAATAGGTGCGGTCGAGCGTTTCGTTCTCCCCATAGGAACCCGACACATATATATATTCCCAATCGTCCGCACTGGGCCGAGAACGGCAGGGCGAGTCCCGTAGAATATCCGTCGCGGGAAACGGACGCGGAGGAAGATACGTTGCCGTAAAAACTGCCTGCGGCGAGTTTCTTGAGCCTGATACGGACGATACCGCCAGAAGTCGTGGCGGAATAGGCCGCTCCCGTCTTGTTCTGGACCTCCACGCTTTTCACGTCTTCGGCACGAAGGGCGGAAAGCTCCCCGAGATCCGTCACCAACCGGTCGTCGATATAGACGACCGACACCGGAGTCCCTTTGATGAACAAGGTGTTTCCGGAGACTCGGAGGCCCGGCAGCAGATCCAGCACCTGCATCACGGACCGGTTGCGGACGATCGGATTACCCAACATATTGACTTCGTAGCGGCCTGCCCTGTATTCGGTATTTCGGGCCACCACGACCACCTCGTCGATATGTCGGCTGGCCGGACGTAGAATCACATCGGGCAGGGTTTGCGCCTCCGGAACCTCTACCGTTCGGTAGCAGGATTCGTAGGCCAGATGGTCGTAGCAGAGCAGATAGCGGCCCGCCTGCTCGAAATGCAGGCTGTAACGGCCTTCCGTGTCGGAAACGGCGCCTCCGAGGACCGTGGAGTCGCGCGATTCGAGAATGCTGACCGAACAATAAGGAACCGGAGCGGATTCCGCATCGAGAATACGGCCCCGGACAACGAAGCGTTCCTGGGAAAAACAGGGAACATACAAACAGGTCAGGAGTAAGCTGAAGGTAAGGCGTTTTATCATAGAAAGCGTTATAGTATCAAATAAAGGCGTCATACATAGTATAAAACCATCTTTTTATGACTAAATTAAATAAAAATTGACAGTTATGCAAGCCTGTCAAATGTTATTTATTTTTTGATTGTATATTTCGATTCACCGAATATCGACCTACTCTACCGTAACCTGCCGATATGCCTCGGCTTTTCCTCAATCTTTGACTTCGTCTTAGATACTTCGCCTCGGCAAAATGCAAATAAATTTGCTTTTGCACTCGGCTTAATCGTATCTTTGTCATCGACAAATTCTTTCCGTTGCCGATGAAACTCTTCATTAAGAACATGGTTTGTCCCCGCTGTATTCTGGTCGTGCGCGATATTTTGCGGCAGGCGGGGATCGACGTGAATACCGCTCAAAATCACCCGATCTTCGCCGGTTCCGTCGTCCAAAACGAACTTTAAGAGCTTTTTGGACTTCTTCACGGCTTCGCATTCCTTGACCTTCACGGCCCGGAAATCGGACTTGGAGAAGGTGTCAAAATCCACCAGGTCGGTGAACAGCGGTTCGATCTGCACGTTGGAGAAGTCGATCTTTTCTTCGACGACAGGAGCGGTGGGAGCGGCCTCGGCGGGCTTTGCGGGCTTCTTGTCGGTATCCAACGGCTTCATGGTCGGGACGATTTAGGACATCGTTTCAATTCTTGCTATAACCCAACATAGTTCAAAATAAGTCGCAAATCAGATTTTTTCAAAATCCTGCTTTACTATATTTTCGATTAGTTTCGTGGGGGCTTTGTGTAAGAATTGATGTAAATGATGTAAATGCTTTTATCCACCAACTATGAAGTCCGTATCAATTTAATCTGTCAAACCGACACTTTATTATACTCATTTTTGAAGTAGGAGTCAAGACCTTCAAATTCGGACTTCCTCAGCTCCTTTGTTACATCGGTATAGATGTTGAGCGTAGTTGAAATATCCTTATGACCGAGCGTGTCCTGAATGACCTTAACATTTACCCCTGCTTCGCACATTCTTGTTGTGAAAGTATGCCTTAAAGAATGGCAGCTAAAATGCGGGAGCAATACTTCTGCATTTTCATCTTTCAACAACTGCTCATCGTTACAGTCACGAATAATACGGCGAATTGCTTTGTTTAGGGTTGCCTGATGTTGCGGCTGACCGAAACGGTTGATGAAGATAAAATCGGTGTATCCGTCAACAGTCGCTTCACAATGAAGGTCAAGCAATTCCTGTCTTTCTTTTTCCATTAAAAATGCTTCTTTGACGAAACCGAGCATAGGCACTTTTCTTCTTCCTGCCGGGGTTTTGGTCGTATTAACATTGAAGTAACAGCCACGCTTACTGCCCTCAGTACGGTGGTCGTAGTAAACCAGCGTGTGGTTCACATCAATGATACCTTCTTCCAAATCAATATCGCACCATCTTAACCCTGTAACCTCTCCAACACGAAGTCCCGTCCCAATCATAACCGCAAACACCGGATACCAATACTTTGATGTCGGAGAGTTTTTCAGATAGTCAAGAAACAACTCTTGCTCCGGCTTTGTTAAGGCTCTACGCTTCTCGGTCTGAAAACAATGGGACTGTTTCAACTCTTTAAGCACATTGTTTGACGGGTTATTCCTGATGTAGTCATCATCTACCGCCATATCCAAAATCTGATGGAGAACCGTATGAATATTATCAATGGACGCCGGCTTCAGATGGCGTTCGTCTGCAAGGTAATTATAGAACCTCTTTATATCTGTTTTTCTCAGAGAAGATACAGTCTTTGAACCTATCTGATGACGGACAAAGGTCTCATACATATACTTATAGTTTTCAAAGGTGTTGTTTTTCAGACCTCGCTTCAAATCCTTCCAAAGCTCATAAATGTCATTGACCGTTGTGTATCGAGCTTCTGCCTTAATGCCATCGCTCTTGTCTTTTGCGATTTGTTCCTCTTTGTATCGCAGTTCATCAAGTGTCTTGGCATACACATAACGCCTTTTGTGGTTGGCGTCCGTCCAACTGAAATGGTATGTACCATCGGCTCTCTGTGATTCGCCTGTACGAAGCACTACTCTTGATTTGTCTTTTCTTTTTGTTCTTGGCATAACTTTTTCCTCCCTTAAATACAAAATTGCTTATCAAGATAATCAATAAATTTGTCTCGGATTACACAGACCTGAACACCGTTAGTGACAGCAAAGGGACAATCGCCCCTCATTATGATTTGCCTGATTTTTGTCCTGCCGATACCGGTGTACTCGGCTGCTTCCTCAACCGTTAAAACCTTCTTCTCCCAAAAGGGAGCATTTTCTTTTCGCTTTTCGAGTAAAACTCTGTAAGCTAAAACATCGTTGTCCATAAGCCCTCCTTCCTATATTGAGTACATTTTCTCAATGTACTCATCAAAAACTCGTCTCTTAATCATTCGTCTGTTTCCTACCCACAGAACAAACGGACATTTTTCTTGGCTTGTCATCTCATAGAGTTTGTCTCTGCCTATGCCTGTGTAAGCGGTCGCTTCATCAATCGTAAGGTAAGGCTTTACCCAAACCGGCACGGTTTCCACCTGATTACCTGAATTATTCAATTCAGCCTGCTTATTTCCCATAACACCACCTCCATCAGAGGGAATACTGCGATGACAGGTATTCCTCAAATTGTTTCCTTTTAATCAATCGCTTTGCCCCGTTCCAAAGAACGAAAGGACAATCTTCGCTATTCGATAGTTCTTTTATCTTTGATGTGCCAATGCCCGAATATTCCGAAGCTTCTTCAACCGTAAGGTTCATCTTCTTCCAAATTGGGACACTCGACATATTGGATTTAAGTTGTTTGTCAGACATACGCTGTAACCTCCTTGCCTTTGGTGATTACAGCATACTCAAAAGTCTGCGGTAAGCCAATTATGCGAATCGGCTCATCGCAGACTTGACTTTTTCCTTAAATCGAGTATTGCCTTTCGATAAACTCGTCAAAGACTTTCCTTTTAATCATTCTTCTGCTACCAATCCAAAGAACAAAAGGACAATCCTGACTTTCCGTCATTTCATAAAGCTTTCCCATTCCAATACCGGAATAAGCTGCCGCCTCCTCAATAGACAGGTTTGGTTTACACCAAAGAGGAATATCGTAACGCTTCTTTTTTTCACTGCTATTTGACATTCCTGCCCCCCTTTCCTTTGACCGAGGTGCGTTTGTCATAAACGATATAATCCCAACCGCTATTATTGCACTTGTCGCAGTGGTCTTTGCTTTTCGCAAACGGGTCAAGACGCCTGACAACATAATTCGGGTCGTGGATATAGTCGCTCAGGCACTTGGGGCATAAGCAGCGAATATCTCCGGTTCTGTCAGTGTTGTAAATCCATAAACCAAAAGTCTTTTTAAGAGCTGCGTTAATATGCTTCCAAAGCCTTTCATCGTTTACCGAACCAATGTAGTCTGTAAGTTCGTCCTTATTGACGGTTTGTATCTGTTCAAGAAGAACCATTGACGGCTTCTTCAGACCGAAGTCCTCACCCAAAATGATGTGTGAAGGAAGATACTTCTTTTTCATTACAGCCGTAACAGCCGCAACAATAATTGTCGGAGCATTGGCATTAAAATTGTCTGCCTGAATTACCATTACAGGTCTCTCTCCCGACTGGACAGACCCTTCTCTTTTTCCAAAATCGTAGTAGAATAAATCTCCACGCTGAATTTCTTTTTTCTGCATATATGTATAACCTCTCTGTTCATTTAGTCTTGAAAGTGCATTTCGTATCCGGAATTGAAATAACCCCTTCACTCATTTGGACAAAGGGGGGCAAAATGCACACCCAAAATCAGAGGTTTTCATAAAATTTCTTGAAATTTTTTCTTGCAGCGGCAATCGACTTATCTACAACGCTGTAATATACGCCTTCTTCCTTTGCGATTTTTCTTGAACTCATACCTAACAGAATTGCTTTTATCAGTCGTTCTCTCTGAACCGGTTTCAGCATTTCCAATACCTTTCTGACTTTTGCAATTTCTAACTGGCGGAGCTGTTCCTTTTCT
>OKRY01002811.1_pt1 | contig 13316 bp, 10 predicted proteins | sample 1601121 | NCBI WGS metagenome assembly OKRY01 (sample SAMEA3541546, study PRJEB24748) | human gut metagenome | biome: human gut; feature: human-associated habitat; material: faeces | place: China | collected 2012
TCATGGTGCTGCTGCTCGGCCTGACACGCGTGGTGTTCGCCATGAGCCGAGACGGCTTGCTGCCGCGCTCGCTCAGTCACACGGGCAAGCACGGCACTCCAGTGCGTCTGCAGATTGCCGTCGGCGTGGTCATGGCACTCATCGCAGCCAGCTGCAACGTCAGTATCCTTGCCGACATGGTGAACATCGGCACGCTGTCGGCATTCACCCTTGTTTCAATCTCTATTCCGATCATGCGCAAGAAGCGCCCCGACCTGAAGCGAGTCTTCAAAATCCCCGGCAATCCATGGGTGCCTATCCTCATCGCGCTCGCCAACATCTGGCTCATGCTCAACCTGAGCGTGCTCACCTGGATTCGATTCGTGGTCTGGCTTGCGGTCGGCTTCTGCATCTACTTCGGCTACGGCTACCGCCACGCCCGACTTGGTACGGGAGAGCTGGAAGTTGGCAATCAAGAGTAGTCTTGAACGGTAAGTGTTAAGGAGGTAACCATGCCATACGTTGTCGCTCAGCCGTGCGTCGATGTCAAAGACAAGGCCTGCGTGGACGAATGCCCGGTCGATTGCATCTACGAGGGCTCCCGTTCCCTGTACATCAATCCGAACGAATGCGTGGATTGCGGCGCATGCGAACCGGTGTGCCCGACTGAAGCCATCTTCTATGAAGATGATCTGCCAGACGAGTGGGCCTGGTACAAGGATGCCGCAGTCAGCTTCTTCGCTGAAGTCGGCGATATGGGCGGCGCTTCCGCAGCCGGCCCGATCGGTAAGGATCCGGAGCAGGTAGCTGCTCTGCCGCCGCAAAATCAGTGATCGGCATTTGAAAGCGGCCTTTTCCCGTTGGAAGAGGCCGCATATTTTTTGTTTATAGAGGATTATAAGGAGTTTTCACGATGGGCTTTCATGAGTTTTCTTCGCCATACGATTGGTCGCGTATCGCAGCATACAAGCGCACGGCAAAAGCCGCGTTCGGAGGCATGATCGACCTGTCCGTGGGATCTCCCGTCGATCCCGTGCCCGACTCGGTGCGCAAGGCGCTCGCAGTGGCGGCGAATGATCCGAATGCGTATGGATATCCGGCTACTGCAGGTACTGCCGATTTACGTGCTGCGATTGCTGAATGGTTTTCGGCGACTCGCAATGTTGATTTGCAGGCGATCCATGCTGATGTGGTGCCTACAGTCGGCTCCAAAGAGGGTGTTGCGTTGATGGCGTCGCTACTGCATTTCGGTGAGGATGATGTTGTGGTGCAGCCGAAGGTTTCGTACCCGACGTATGAGATCGGCACGCAGTTGGCTGGAGCGCAGGTGCTTAAGGTCGACGATGTGGCTGATGTTGCGTCGTGGCGCAATGTGCCTGGCGTCAAAGCGGTGTGGGTGAATTCCCCTTGTAATCCGACGGGCGAGGTGTATTCGGCCGAGCGGATGGCTGGCATTGTCGCAGCTGCGCGTGAGATCGGCGCGGTGGTGCTTTCCGACGAATGCTATGCGCTGATGCAGTGGAGGGGTGCTACGAATAGTGCTGATGATGATCCGCTGCAATCGACGCCGTGCGCTTTGCGAAGTGATGTGTGTGCGGGTTCCGCCGAGGGCGTGCTGGTGCTGTATTCGTTGAGCAAGCAGAGCAATATGGCTGGGTATCGTACCGCGTTCATTGCCGGAGATGAGTCTTTGATTGCATCGATGAGTGCATATCGCAAGCAGATTGGTCAGATTATTCCCGGTCCGGTGCAGGCTGCGATGGCTGCCGGACTGCGTGATCTGGAATCCGTCAAGGTTCAGCATGCGCGCTATCGGGAACGTCTCGGCGTGTTGGTGAGCGCGTTGCGTGCTTACGGATACTGCACCGACATGCCGGATGGTGCATTGTATGTGTGGGTGAGAGCCAAGTCGGGCGATTGCTGGACCGATATGGAGCAGCTTGCCAAGATTGGCATCATCGCCAGCCCCGGCGAGTTCTATGGTGCGCCGGAATGTCTGCGTTTCTCCGCCACCGCCAGCGACGAGGCGATCGCTTCCGCTGCTGAACGTTTGGCGCGCTAAGCCGATATGCAAAAGGGCTTCCGGCAATCGCTGGAAGCCCTTTATCGGCGGAGTCAGAGGGAGTCCAACGCCCATGCGTCTTATGGCTATGCGCAGCTGTTGATGTCGCTGATCCAGGAGTGGTGTGCGCTGTTCAAGCGTCCGGAACTACCATTCATATTCGCCCAATTGCCGAACTATACTTTGGAACCCGATTGCGATTGGCCAAGGCTGCGTGATGAACAACGGCGCGCTTTGACGTTGTGGAACACGGCGATGGTGGTGACGATCGGATATGGAGAGGACAATGACCTGCATCCTTTGGATAAGCGCCATGTCGCGCAGCGCTTGACAACGGCTGCCGAGTCGTTGGTTTATGGACGTGATTGCGAGCCGATGGGGCCGCTTCCTGTCATGGCGATTCACAAGGATGACGGCATTGAGATCTCCTTCATCCATACGGGAGGGGGATTGGTCTGCACGGGCGACGTGCCTTTTGACATCTTGGAGCCGGGGGGCTCGATATATCGGGTGAAGGCTTGTCGGTACGATTGCCGTGGCGGTCACGGAACCGGGCGTGCGAGTGGCGTAGTGAGAGAGCTCTCCCCAGTACAGTGTCAGTTTGTCAGCCAATGAAGCATCGATGATAACGCTATTGCCGGGGACAGCGTAAATAGTTTTCGCAATTAATCGTGTTTGGGCGGAAGCCTGTAATTTCCTGCTTTTGGAATACTTAAATCTATTCGAAAGTTTCGTAAATATTTGCATATAAAACTTTCGTAACAAAAATTTTAAGTATTTGGTTAAGCGATTTGACTTTCTTGATAGTCAAATCATATAATTAAGTAGTGCTTTGACTGAAATGCTAAAGCATTTACGAAACATGAAGATGTATGTTCATACATGTCACCAAAGGAGAAAGACATGATGAAGTCAAGAACTTGGAAGCGAGTGCTTGCTGCTGTTTGCGCTGGTGTAGCGGCCGTTTCAATGGCTGCGTGCGGCGGAGGTACTAATAGCACCGCGAAGGACGGAGTCATTATCAACAGTGTTATGAATTCAACTTCGCAGGCGTCGTTGAATTATAATCCGTTCTCTTCTACAGCTTTGACCGGTGTGGTCGGTGCTCTGTACGAGCCATTGTTCTATATGAACAACCTTAAGGACGACCCTACTAAGCTGGAACCGCTAATGGGTAAATCCTACACTATCAGTGACGATGCGAAAACTATTGATGTAACGATTCGTGACGGTGAAAAGTGGTCTGATGGCAAACCTTACACTGCCGAAGATGTTGCATACACATTCAACCTCCTTAATTCCAACAAGGCTTTGAATACCGGTGGCTTTGCTGGCTCTGTCAAGGCCCTTAGCGATACGGAAGTTCGTATCACTTTGGACAAGCCTGAGTCGGTGAATGCTCTGTCGTATCTGTCCGGCACGATGATTGTCCCGAAGCATGTGTGGGAAAAGATCGATGATCCGGTAACCTATACCAATAAAGACGCTGTTGGCTCTGGGCCTTTCACAGTTAAGGGCGGGAACTTTTCCCCAACCGCTTACACGTTTAAGAAGAATCCGTACTACTGGGATGAAGGTAAGCCTGAAATTGATGGCGTCCGTTATGTTCTGATCACCGGTGGCACCCAAGCTTCTCAAAATGCCTTGACCGCTGGCGATGTGGACTGGATGTCTGCGATTTTCCCGAATATGGATGATGTGCTGTCGGGATATCCTGATATTCAGACGGTTAACGTTCCTTCTAGTCAGATGGCATTCATGACCTGTTCGAACAAAGAACTCGGCTGCAGTGGTCCTATCACTGATCCGGCAGTGCGCAAGGCTATCTATTACGCTCTTGATCGTAATCAGATTAATAAACTTGCTCTGAATGGCCAGTACAGTGAGCTGGCTGGTTCTCTGTATCCGTATGGACAGTTCACCAAGTACGCTTCGGATGACGTCCCGGATTCACCTATTCCGGGTAAAGGACGTACGGATGAAGCCGTCAAGATACTGGAGGACGCCGGCTATACGAAGGGTGATGACGGCATCTATCAGAAGGACGGAGTTAAGCTGAGCATCAAAGTCGCTGTTATGAGTGATGTCTCTGACTGGATTAACGCGATTAACGTCGCCTCGCAGCAGCTGGCAAAAATCGGTATTGATCTGCATGCGGACCAAATGTCTTCTAATGAATGGACTCAGGCGATGCAGCAGGGTCAGTTTGAAATGTCCATTTATGGTCTGTGGGTCGCAGGTGCCGAACCATGGATGTTCTACAACCAGTTCTATGCCACTGCCAATACGGCTGCAGTGGGTAAAAGCGCTTGGCCTAATTACGCTCGCTACAGCAATAAGACCGTGGATGATGCTCTTAATGTCATCAATGCCACCACTGATGTGGCGACCAAGAAGTCTGAATATGAGAAGATTCAGACTCAGGTGTTTGAGGACATGCCGTATATCCCGATTCTGCGCCAATCCGGTTTGAGTGAAATGTGGAGCGATAAGGTTACCGGTTGGCCGACAAACGATAACGTCTATGCTAATCCGCAGACTTGGGCAAATCCTGATTTGGGCATTGTTCTGAAGAACCTGAAGGTTAAGAAGTAACCTGACGGATTTTATGAATCAACGGTGCACAAGGCGTTTTAGATGTGCGCTTTGTGCACCATTTTTCCATGTAGAAATGAGGTAACGATGAGGTTCTACCTGAAAAAGATAGGATTTTACCTTGTTGCATTGTTTGCGGCTTTGACATTGAACTTTGCCATCCCGCGACTGATGCCAGGTGATCCGGTTTCAGCTGTTCTTACCAGGCTTGCATCGCGAGGTGGTACTGTTGCACCCGAAACAAGGGAAGCGATTACTGCAATGCTGGGACAAGGTGGAGGCAACATCTTCCAGCAGTATATTGATTATCTGAAGAATATCTTCACCGGCAACTGGGGCGTATCTGTAACGTATTTCCCCAACCAAGTTACAACGTCCATTGCTTCTGCACTGCCTTGGACCATTTGTCTTGTCGGCACAACCACGATTATATCGTTCTTTATTCAACAGGCTCTTGGTATCTGGGCTGGTTGGCGTCGTGGTGGCGCTTTTGATAACATCATTTCCCCTGTGTCCACCATTTTCCAAGCTGTTCCTTACTTCTGGCTTGCACTCATCTTCATTTGGGTGTTTGCCCGTACGCTGCATTGGTTCCCTCAGTCAGGCGGATACAATTATCGTGAGGTTGTGCCCGGCTTCACTTGGGAATTCTTCTCGAGCGCAGTGAAGTATGCAATCTTGCCGGCCTTGACGATTCTTGTCAGCTCTCTGGGCATGGGGGTTGTCGGTATGCGTAATATGATGGTCTCCACGTTGTCTGAGGACTACATTGTTACTGCTGAGGCCAAGGGCTTAAGTCCTAAACGCATTATGATGTGCTACGCAGCTCGTAATGCAGTGTTGCCATCCATTTCTGGCTTTGGCACGTCTATCGGTGCAGTGGTGGGCGGATCGCTGCTTACTGAACAGGTGTTCTCCTATCCAGGTGTTGGTCAGATGCTTTTGCAAGCGGTGACCAGTAACGATTACGCGCTGATGCAAGGTATCTTCCTGATTATTACCGTTACTGTTCTAGTCGTGAACTTTATCATTGATTTGCTTTACGGCATTATCGATCCACGTACGCGGCAACAGGATTGAGGTTAAATATGTCTGCAACAAATTCTTCTGCTGCTGTGGCTCGTAGCCAAGCTAAACATCGTCGCTCCGCTTTGGATTCTCTCAAGCGAGTTCTTCCTGAGCGTTCTGCAAAATTGACGGCTGGATTAACCATTGTGATCGCAATGGTTTTGTTCGCCATTATTGTTCCTATCTTCACGAAGGATCCTAATAAGATCAATGACATTGGCTTGTCTGTGCCATCTGCCCAGCATTGGTTGGGCACTACGCAGTCTGGCCAGGATGTTTTCACTCAGCTTGGCTATTCTGTCCGTGGCTCTCTGATTATTGGCTTTGCTGTTGGCTTGATTGCAACTGCGATGTCGTTCATTTTCGGTGTTTTGGGCACATATATTGGCGGAATTTGGGATGATTTGTTCTCTCTGATTACCAATATCATGCTGGTGATTCCGGGGTTGCCTCTGACCATCGTGATTTCTGCATTGATGCCTTCCAAGGGCACGATGATGTTGGTCATTGTTATTTCAATCACCGCATGGGCTGGCGGTGCCCGTGTACTGCGGGCGCAAACATTGTCGATGCGTGGGCGTGATTATGTTCTTGCCGCAAAAATTGCAGGTGAACGTCCGTGGCGCGTGATTACCGTTGAAATTCTGCCTAATCTGTTGCCTGTGATGGGATCGCAGTTTGTGTTCTCCGTTATTATGGCAATCCTGAGTGAGTCTTCGTTGTCCTTCATTGGCCTGGGGTCGACCCAATCCTTCTCGCTGGGAACCATGCTGTATTACGCGCAGAACGGTTCTGCTCTGAACACGGGCGCATGGTGGTGGTTCCTGCCACCGGGACTGATGATCGCTATCATCGGCGCCGGATTGTCCTTCATTAATTTCTCCATCGATGAAGTCATCAATCCGCGACTACGTAAGCCTACCAAGAAAAGCAAGGGAAAGAAAGGGTGAACACGATGGCGACTCAGAATTCTGATATCCTGCTTTCGGTCGATAACCTCGACGTTATCTACGATACGGATGATCCGGTGCACGCCGTGCAGAACGCTACATTCGAATTGCGTCGCGGTGAGATGCTTGGTTTGGCTGGTGAATCCGGTTGCGGCAAGAGTACATTGGCGTATAGCATCAATCAAATGCTGAAAGCTCCGGGTAAGATTAACTCTGGCTCTGTGATTTTCCATGATAAGTCAGGGAAAGATATTGATATCCGTGCTTTGTCGGGGCGTTCATTGCGTGAATACCGTTGGGAGAAAACCTCCATGGTGTTTCAGGGCGCCATGAATTCATTAAGTCCTGTAACTAAGATTGGCAAGCAACTTGCCGATATTTATAAAACTCATCGTCCTCATATGGCGAAGAGCGAACGACAAGACCGTTGCGCACATTTGCTTGAGATGGTGCATGTTGATCCAAATCGTCTAGCTGCTTACCCGTTTGAACTTTCCGGCGGCATGCGTCAGCGTGTGATGATTGCCATGGCTTTGGCTCTTGAGCCGCAGCTGATTATTATGGATGAACCGACCACGGCATTGGACGTTGTTGTACAGCGTGAAATCATCGAGGAAATTTCGGAATTGCGCCGTGACAAGGGCTTCTCTGTTATTTTTATTACGCATGATTTGCCGATGCTCTTGGAGATCACGGACAAAATTGCTGTGATGAAAGATGGTGTCATCGTAGAACAAGGCGTTTCTGAAGACGTGTATTTCAATCCGAAGCATCCGTATACACAACGGTTGCTGAGCTCGTTCCCATCTTTGACAGGAGATCGTGGCTCATTCGTTCGTGTTCCACGCCATGCGTGAAAGGAATAATCATGTCAGTATTGAAGCTTGAGCATGTGAAAAAAGATTTTACCCTGCGTAATGGTTTGAAAACCACGACGATTCATGCGGTGAAGGATGCATCATTCGAGTTAGCTTCGGATAAGACCATTGCTCTTGTTGGTGAGTCTGGTTCCGGGAAATCGACAATCGCCCGAATGATTACATGTTTGGAGACGCCGACTTCTGGAAGCATCACGTTGGACGGCAAGCCTGTCCCTACGCATGGTAAGGATTTGTACGAATACCGTCATAATGTGCAAATGGTATTTCAGGATCCGTTCGCTTCCTTGAATCCATATCATACGATTTTCCACCATATTCTTCGTCCTCTTATGATTAATCACATGGCAAATAGCCAAGAGGAATATGAGCAGAAGGTTATCGAACTGCTGGAACGTGTTGAATTAACGCCTGCCGTCAATTTCATGTATCGACGTCCTCATGAGCTGTCTGGTGGACAGCGTCAGCGCGTCGCAATTGCACGTGCATTGGCTCCTAAGCCAAAGGTTCTAATTGCGGATGAGCCTGTTTCGATGTTGGATGTTTCTTTGCGGTTAGGCGTGCTTAACCTGCTGTCTAGAATTCAGCAGGAAGAACACATCGGCATGCTGTACATTACCCATGATCTGGCGACTGCTCGCCATTTTTCGGATGAGATTATGGTGATGTGTCATGGAGACATTATTGAACATGGTCCTTCTGATGATGTGATTTTGAATCCGCAGCAAGACTACACGAAAGTGTTGCTTAATGCCGCACCTGATCCCGAGAAGCATTTCGCGAAGATTCGTGATGGGCGTAGCCGTCAGTAATGCCGCATGGAATACGTCTGATCATCATCTGATTGCTTGCAACTCCCTCGGCCTATGGCCGAGGGTTCCATATAAAGGAGTACTTTATGCAAATCGCAAACCCCGTTCTCCCGGGATTCAATGCCGATCCCTCGATGATTCGGGTCGGGGATACCTACTACATCGCCAATTCCACGTTCGAATGGTTCCCAGGTGTCCGTCTGCACGAGTCCAAGGACATGGTCCATTGGAACCTGTTGCCGAGTCCACTGAGCCGCACGAGCCAGCTTGACATGCGCGGCAATCCGTCATCCGGTGGCATCTGGGCTCCGGATCTTTCCTATGCGGACGGCAAATTCTGGCTGATCTACACGGACGTGAAGGTCGTGAACGGTGCGTTCAAGGATTGCACGAACTATTTGGTCACTGCCGAAAGTATCCATGGTCCGTGGAGCGAGCCGATTCGCGTGAACGGTGTCGGCTTCGACGCAAGCCTGTTCCATGACGACGATGGCCGCAAGTATCTGGTGCAGCAGACTTGGGATTTTCGTGAGTACCATCATGGCTTCGACGGCATCACACTGACCGAATTCGATGTGAAGACGATGAAGCTCAAGCCGGAAACTGAACGTACGATTTGGCGCGGTACGGACGTCAAACTCACCGAGGGACCGCATCTGTACAAAATCAATGGCTATTACTATCTGTTCGCCGCTGAAGGCGGTACCGTGTATACGCATCAGGAAGTCGTGGCCCGATCCAAGTCTTTGGACGCGTTGTCCTTCGAAGGCATGCCGTCGAATCCGTTCATCACGAATTTCGACACGCCGCGTTCCTGTCTGCAAAAGCAGGGGCATGGCGCGCTGGTCGATACCCCGTCCGGCGAATGGTATTACGCCTCGCTGTGCGGTCGTCCGTGGCATCACGACAATGAATCCTTCACTGATCCGCGCGGCTGGTGCACGCTGGGGCGTGAAACCTCCATCCAGAAGGTCGAGTGGACCGAGGATGGCTGGCCGTATATTGTCGGAGGCCATGGCGGACAGCGTTATGTGGATGCTCCGAAGGATGCCATCGAGACCGAGGCATCTGCGGATCACAGCCAGCATGACGATTTCATGTCCGATACGTTGGATTTGAATTGGAATACGCTGCGTGTGCCGTTCGATGGCGAGATGGGCAAGGTCGGTGGCGGCGTGTTGGAACTGCGTGGCCAGGGCTCGCTGTGCAACCTTTTCGATCTGTCGTTGGTGGCACGTCGTTGGCAGGCGTTCAACTTCGATGCGACCGTAAAGGTTGAGTTCGATCCGAAGAACTACCGCCAGATGGCCGGCCTGACGAACTACTACGATGATTTATGCTGGTCGTGGGTGTTCGTGACTTGGGACGAGCGGCGGCAATGCCGCGTGATTGAGGTCGCTCAGAACGATTTCAACAACTACACGTCGTTCCTGCGGGATACCGCTCCAGCAGTGCCGGATGACGTGAAGTCCGTGTGGCTGCGTACGAAGGTGCGCAAGCAGTGGTATTCGTATGAATATTCGTTTGATGGGATTTCATGGGTCGATCTGGGCGTGAAACTGGACGCGAAGATCCTGTCGGACGACTATATCCTGCGTCGATACGGCGGATTCTTCACCGGAGCATTTGTCGGTTTGGCTGCAATCGATCTTTCTGGATACGACAGGGTTGCGAAATTCAGCGAATTCGATTATCGGGAATTGCCCGATAACGAGTAGGTGTTTTGGTGGCGACGGGAGCGTGTTTTCGTCGCCACTGACGTATGCAAGCCGTCATGAATCGTATACGGAGGCTTTATGTGGACTTGTCAAAGATGGAAGAAGGAAGAGCAACGATGCTTGCGATGTCGAAGATTTTCGATGACGGATGTGTGCTGCAATCCGGGCGGGACGTACCGGTATGGGGTTGGTGCGAACCATGGCGGAGCGTTACTGTCACGGTTTAGGAACATGTGTGAATAAGGAGATTCAGCAATGAAGTTTGAATACCATGTCAAACCAACCGGCAGCGATGCTGCGTGTGGCGACGCGGAACATCCGTTCGCCACGATTTCCAAGGCCGCGCAGGTGGCTGCTCCGGGTGATACGGTAATCGTGCATGAAGGCGTATACCGCGAACAAGTCGATCCGAAACGCGGCGGTCTGAGTGAACATGAGCGCATCACCTACTGCGGAGCCGAAGGCGAAGCACGGCCGGTTATCAAAGGCTCGGAATGCGTGCAGGGCTGGACGGAATTGGCCGATCATCCGCATGTGTGGACGGTGGTGCTTGATAATACGATGTTCGGGGATTTCAATCCATTCGCGACCCCGATTTTCGGTGACTGGCTGGAAATGCCCAAGTTCGGCAAGGATCCGGACAAACATCTTGGCGATGTGTATCTCAACGGAGTTTCCTTCTTCGAATCGACGACGTTGGAAGGCGTATACGATCCGCAGCCGCGTGATACGGATGAGGATTTCGTGTTGAAGATTCCCTGCCCTGTGCCGGATGTGGACCGTACACGTTATGTATGGCATGCCGAAGTGGACGAGAATGCCGGCACCACAACGATCTGGGCGAATTTCCAAGGTGCCGATCCGAATGAGGAACTGGTGGAGGTCAGTGTTCGTCGCACATGCTTCTTCCCGTCCCGCAACCATGTCAACTACATCACCGTGCGTGGCTTTGAAATGGCGCAGGCCACTGGAGATTGGGCGCCGCCTACCTCGCAGCAGTGGGGCATGATCGGCCCGAACTGGTCGTATGGCTGGATCATCGAAGACAACGTGCTGCATGACGCCAAATTCTCCGCGGTGTCATTGGGCAAGGAAATCTCATCCGGCGACAACGAGTGGGCGAAAACCGAGCGTAAGACCGGTCACCAGTACCAGTTGGAGGCCGTGTTCAAGGCCCGTCGCATCGGCTGGGAAAAGGGGCTGATCGGCGGTCATATCGTACGCAACAACGACATCTACGAGTGTGGACAGAATGCCATCGTCGGACATATGGGCAGCGCATTCTGCCGTATCGAGCATAACCATGTCCATCACATTGCGTTGAAGCGTGAATTCTTCGGATGGGAGGTCGCTGGCATCAAATTCCATGCCGCATTGGATACGGTCATTGCCAACAACAACATCCACGACTGCTCGCTGGGCATGTGGATGGATTGGCAGACGCAGGGCACGCGCATCACGCGCAATGTGTTCCACGATAACGTCCGTGACCTCATGATTGAAGTGAGTCATGGGCCGTATCTGGTGGACAATAACGTTTTCGCCTCGCCGGTGATGTTCCAGAACTGGTCGCAAGGTGGTGCCTTCGTCAACAATCTGATTTGCGGCGGCATTGAACCGCATACCGTCCCCGACCGTTCCACGCCGTATCACTATCCGCACACCACCGAGGTGGCCGGGTGCGCTGTGGTATCCGGCGGCGATGAGCGTTGGCTGAACAACATGTTCGCGCCGCAACCGGTGAAACCGACCGTCGGTGAATATGGTTTGTCCGCCTACAGCGATTGCCCGATGTCGATGCATGAATACTTGGAACGCCAGCGGGCCATGTGGGCAGATCCTTCGCAGGGTGGTGGCGAGCGCAATCCTCTGCAATCTCTATACGCGGGCGGCAACATCTATCTGTCCGGCGCACAGGGGCTGAACAAGCAGGAAGGTGCGGCCGACGATTCGGAGCGTATGCAGGAGGACGCCCCGTTCTTCGGCGGCACCGCCTCCACGAGCGTTGCGTGTGATGAGCCCATGCCGGTGACATTGGTCGAAGAACCCGATGGACTGTACCTGCGGTGCACTGTGCCACAGGCCGTCGCCGATACCAGGATGCAGGTCGTCACCAGCGATATGCTCGGCGTGCCTCGCATCGTGGAGGAACGCTATGAACAGCCCGATGGCAGTGACTATGTGCTAGACACCGACTTGCTGGGACAAGCCTTGACCGCAACGGAACGCAAAGCCGGGGCGTTGAATGGTCTTGTCTCCGGAGAGAATCGCATCCGAATCTGGGAATGGAACAACTGATATGACAAATGCAACCGATACCAACAAGACATTGGGCGAGTCCATGTTCGCACAGTGCGGATATGCCCAGGACGCCATCGATAAGAAATATTGAAGCATCGTGAAGCAAGAAATGCTGAGAATACGCATCAGCAATGCCGGATCGAACGAGCGCAGACGATTCAGACCATACTTTTTCAAATCAACACTGATATATGTATAGATCAGGAAGAAGAGAATGGAAGAGGCTTCCGCCAGTACAGAAGCGATGGCAGCTCCCTTGATTCCCATTTCCGGCAGACCGAATTTACCGAAAATCAGTGCATAGTCCAATATGACGTTGGTTAATGCCATGACAACAGCATTGATGGTCAAGACCTTGGTACGTGTGATGCCGATGTACAGGGCACGGAACATGACATTGACAAACGAGAAGAAGAACCCGTAAATACGCCAGTCCAGAAACTCCATAGTGCCTTCGTAGATGGATTCGGAAGAAACCAGCAACCGCATGATATTTCCTCCGAACGCTTTGGTGAAGCCGAACATCAATATAGCTATCAACAGGAGGAACATAATCCCCTGAATCATTACGGGACCTACATCACTGTAGCGTCCTTCTCCATTGCGTCGTGCAATGACAATTTGTGATCCTGTGCTGAATCCGAAAGCGATGGTGAATATACATATATAAAATAGTCCACCCATAGCCGAAGCTCCCAGGGCCACTTTACTAACGTGCCCTAAGAATGCGGTATCGGTGACATTGATGACATTTTGCGCCAGCAAGCTGAGTAGTATCGGGTAACTGACACTCCAAATCTGTTTGTTGGTATACATAATTAAGCGTTTAAGTTTACAGTTTGCAAAGATAGCGCTTTATTCCGATTCTGAAGCAATGGGATAGGTGAAAACAATTTCCGGGCCTTCTGTTCCCCGGGCGTTTACCTGATAGCTTCCTCCGAAGTAAGCCAGCA
>OKRY01002812.1_pt1 | contig 13316 bp, 8 predicted proteins | sample 1601121 | NCBI WGS metagenome assembly OKRY01 (sample SAMEA3541546, study PRJEB24748) | human gut metagenome | biome: human gut; feature: human-associated habitat; material: faeces | place: China | collected 2012
TATTATAAAATTTCATAAGAAGATTTACCATTGTTGTTTTTCCAGCTCCTGTTGGTCCTACTATTGCAATTTTTTGACCAGGTTCAGCTGTTGCTGTAAAGTTTTTAATTGTTGGTTTATCATTATTGTCATATTGGAATACAACATTATCAAATTCAATTTTTCCTTTTACATTATTTTTATCTAATGTTTTGTTTATTTTTGATTGATCAGCCATTTCTTTCTCATCTAAAAATTCAAATACTCTTTCACTTGCAGCTGCTGTTGATTGAAGTGATGTCATACTTTGTGCAATTTGTGATAATGGGTTTGTAAATAATCTTACATATGTTATAAATGCAATAATTACACCAAATGATATTATATTATTCATTGTTAATAATGCTCCAACTATACAAACTGCAACATATCCAAAGTTTCCTATAAAATTCATTATAGGTTGCATTATTCCTGATAAAAATTGACTCTTTCTGTTTGCCTCACATACTTTTTGATTATATTCATCAAATTTTTTGTCTGATTCTTTTTTACCATTATATGCTTTTACAACATTTAAACCAGAATATACTTCTTCAATATGTCCATTTAAATTTCCAAGTTCTTCTTGTTTTGCAACGAAATATTTTTGAGATTTTGATAATACTGCAAACATACCCATAAATCCAAGTAAACTTGATAATATTGCTGTTAATGCCATTATCCAGTTAGTGTAAAACATCATTATTATTGAACCTAAAAATAATGTTATATTACTTACTAATGTTCCTAATGATTGGTTCATTGTTTGTGCTATTGTATCAACATCATTTGTTACTCTTGAAAGTGTATCACCAGATTGATGTCTATCAAAATAGCTAAGTGGTAATTTATTTATTTTTACTGATATTCTTGTTCTTAAACTTCTTGCAAAATTATTTGCAACTTCTGTCATACAAATTGATTGTATAAATGTACATATTGCACTAAATAAATATAAAATAACTAATGATATTGCAATTGATTTTATTGCATCCATATTAATTTCTGGCATTATTATTTGACCATTTTCCATCTTGGGAATTATTCCTGCTTGTATTTCATCTGTTAATTTTGATAATCTATCTGGTGCAGAAATTGATAAAACTGCTCCTGCAATTGCTAATATTAATGCAATTATTATTAATATTTTGAATTTTCCTAATTCTTTTACTAATCTTTTTACTGCTGATTTAAAATCTTTAGCTTTTTCTCCCACTCCTGGTCCCATACCAGGTCCCATTGGTCCTCTTCTAGGAGGTCTTGATTGATTATTAGCCATTTTCTAATTCCTCCTTTGATAATTGAGATAGAGCTATTTGTTTATATACTTCACATGTTTTTAATAACTCTTTATGTGTTCCTTTTCCAACAATTACACCATTATCTAATACTACAATTTGGTCTGCATTCATAATTGTTCCTATTCTTTGTGCTACAATTAAGCTTGTTGCATCAGAGGTATATTTTTTCAATTCTTTTCTTAATACACTATCTGTTTTATAGTCTAATGCTGAAAAACTATCATCAAATATATATATTTCTGGATTTCTTGCTATTGCTCTAGCTATTGATAATCTTTGTTTTTGTCCACCAGATACATTTGTTCCACCTTGTGCCATATGTGCATCATATTGTCCATCCATTTTTTCTACAAATTCTGTTCCTTGTGCAACTTCTATAGCTTTTTTTATTTGTTCATCTGTTGGCTTTTCTTTTCCATTATCACCATAAGATATATTTGATTTTACTGTTCCATTAAACATTACAGCCTTTTGTGGTACATATCCTATTTTATCATGTAAAAATTCTTGTGTATAATTTTTTACATTTATTCCATCTACAAGTACTTCACCTTCTGTTGCATCATAAAATCTTGGGATTAAATTTATTAATGTTGATTTTCCACTTCCTGTTGATCCTATAAATGCTACTGTATCACCTTTATTTGCTTTAAATGATATATCTTTTAATAAATATTCATCTGCATCTGGATATTTAAATGATACATTTTTAAATTCAACTGTTCCAACTTCATTATTTGTTTTTGTATTTATTTTTCCATCTTTTATACTTATTTCTGTATCTAATACTTCATTAATACGATTTGCAGATACTTGTGCTCTTGGTAACATCATAAATATCATTGCTAACATTAAGAATGACATTATTACTTGCATTGCATAAGAACTAAATACTACCATATCTCCAAATAATGATATTTTATCTGCCATTCCTGCATCTTTTATTAGATATGCTCCAACATAATAAATTGATAGTATTACCATATACATGATTATATACATCATTGGTTGCATTACTGCAAATACTTTTTGGTTAAATAATTGTTGATTTGTTAAGTTATTATTTGCTTTATCAAATTTTTCTTCTTGATATTGTTCTGCATTAAATGCTCTTACAACTCTTATTCCTGTTAGATTCTCACGAGTTACTCCATTTAATTTATCGATTAATTTTTGTACTTTCTTAAATCTTGGTAATACAATTACCATTATTATTGCTATTGTAGTCATTAATATTGCTACTGCTACTGCTGTAATTGCACTCCATTGCCAGCTTTTATTTAATATTTTTGTTATTGCCCATATTGCTGTTATTGGGGCTTTTATTAATAGTTGTAATCCCATTGCTATTAACATTTCTATTTGTGTTATATCATTTGTTGTTCTTGTTATTAAACTACTTGTAGAAAATTGTTTTACTTCTTGCATTGCTAAATCTTCTACTTTATTGAATAATTTTTTTCTAATTGTCTTTGAAAAGTTTGATGATATTCTTGATGTTATATATCCTGTAATTACTGCTGCAACTAAGCTTCCTAGTGCACATGTAAGCATATATCCACCATTTACTAGAATATCTTTCATTTGGCTTCCTTCTGTTTGTACTAGTTTTGTTATTTCAGACATATAGTCTGGCATTTTTAATTCTAGCCATACTTGTGTAACTACTAATACTAAACAAATTAATGCCAAAATCCATTCTTTTTTTGTAAAATTTTTTATTAGTTTTAACATTTCTTTCTCCCTTCTTTTTTGCATAATAACTTTTCATATTTTAATACTAATTGTCAATTTTAGCAACATTATTATGCAAACTTTCACATAAAATTTACATTTTATTATATTCATTTAATTGATTTTCGAATAACATTTGGGATAGAAAAAGAAGTTTCAAAACTTGAAACTCCTTTTATTATCATATTTATAGGCAAATCTGTAAGCCGGGTTCTGTCATTTAAAATAGTCATTTATCTAGTACATATATTACTATATGTATCAAGCCACGCAATTCAGAAGGCGCCGAGCAGGCTTAATCTTCTTCTTAGGTGTTGCTCCAGATGGGGTTTACACTGACCCAATATGTCACCATATTAGCGGTGAGCTCTTACCTCACCTTTTCATCCTTACCTCTAAAGAGGCGGTTATTTTCTGTTGCACTTTCCTTAAGGTTTCCCTCACTAGACGTTATCTAGCATCATTGCTCTATGGAGCCCGGACTTTCCTCTCGTAAGTCTTTTCATCTCTTACCAGCGACTATTTAATTTGCTCGTTTTTCATTATAACATTTTTCGACAAATTTGTAAATCTTTTTTCTATATTATTTTGTTTCTGTAGATTGAGTTGACTGTGTATTTGTTGCTGTAGTTTTTTTATTATTTTCTTGTCTCATTTTATCAAGTCTTTCTATTAATTCTTGCAATGTCTTTATATCAGATCCCATCATTTCCCAATCATTTCTTGAATTTGAATCTGTTAAATTATTGTTTGCCTTTATAATTGTATCAATAAGTCCTTCTATATCTTCTGTATTATTAACTTCTAGATTAACAGCTGATTGTGATAATAATTTGCTTAAAGCATTTTCTAAATTATCACCAATTGCTACTTTTGTTCCAGATGCTACAATTACTTTTTCTAACGTAATTGGTTGATTTATTTCATTTGTTTTTGTTTGATATATAGTTTCTATATATAATAATGTATTATTTATAGGAATAATTTTCATTTCTTTTGAAATTTTAACTCCTGTAACATTCAAACTATTAAGTTCTGCTGATATTGTTTCATCTTGTTCAATTAGATTATCTAATTGATTTGCTCCTAATATGTTACTATCTGCTGAAAATTTATAAATTTTTAATTCATTACTCGTTCCATTACAAGTTCCTAATACATAGGATATAATATTTGTTTTATTTTTTTGTGTATACATCTGAACTAATCCAAATCTTGTTTCACCATCTGGTGTTTTTAACATTGTATAATATGGTTCTAATGTAGCTGTTTTGGTTTTTGAGGTTGATTTTCCATATGTAGCAAGTGACCAAATATCACTTTTTCTATATAAAACATCTTCTTTTACATTGTGATATACTCTTAACATTTCAGCTTGTACATTATATAATAATTGTGGATATTTTAATTGTTTTTGAATTTCTTCTGGAATATCATTTTCTTCAAACATTGCTGGATATATCTTTTTATATGCTGATATTATTGGATCTGTTTTATCTACTATATAAAATTTCATTTCGCCATTATAAGCATTTATTATAACTTTTACAGAATTTCTAATATAATTAATATCTCGTTTTTCTTTTTCTCCATCAATTGTTGTATATGACGAATATGGATATTTATCTGAAATTGTGTAAGCATCTATAACCCAATAAATTTGATTATCTTTAATTACTGTATAAGCATTTTCATCATATAATAAATATGGAAGTGCTGTTTTTGCTCTTTCAATTACATTTCTATTTGTTAATATCTTACTTTGATTTGTTACAGATGTTGAAAATGCAAGTTTAAAATCTTTATTTCTTACTGCTAATATTAATCTATCTAAAAATCCAACTTGGATTCCTGATTTTCCTTCATAACTATAAGTATGTTCTTCACCTTCACTATCTGTATAATCATATTCTTCTTTATTTTTTGTATTTGTTACTACTATTGAATTTGTTTCTAATCCATAATATATTCTTTGATTATCATCTATTTCTTTTTGAATATATTGAATATTTCCCTCTTCTGATGTTTTATTTGCATCTACTATTATTTGTCCTATACCATGTGTAAGTTCATATGTTTTATTATTATATGAAATTGATTGTTCTGCAATTTCTCTTGGTGCTATATATGCTAATTTTTCTTGATTATCTTTTATAAATTTAGTAGTTAATATATTTCTAAATGTATAATATCCTGCTTCTGTTTGTGTATCTTCTAAACTTTGTTTTACCATATTTTGACTTACTATTGGAATATTATCTAACAATTCTTTATTTTCATTAATTTCCTCTTCAGATATTGTCCCAGAATAACTAATATTTATTTCTGAAGCATTTATTCCATATGCTTCTCTTGTTGAATTTATATTTTCTTCAATATATTTTCTTTCTTTATCAAATTCATTTGGTTTTACAAAAATAAAATCTGTTCCTACCATTACAATAAACATCACAACTAGATATCCTGGAATTGATAATAATGTAAACATTATTTTTTTGTTTTTATTTTTTTGAAAAAATATTACAGATGAAATTATTGCTCCTATTATTACAAATGCAAATATTATATATCCCCATAATTTTATTGTTGATTCTACAAATCCTGCTCCTGTTAATTCAATTTCATCATTTAATGTTAAAAATTTCTCTGTTACTATATTTTGAGTACTGAATATTGTTAATATTCCTGCAAGAATTGCTAAAATTATTACATTTTTTAATAAACTTTTTATAAATTTACTTTTTCTTAGCATTGTTCTATCAATTCCATCAAAATATAAATTAAACACAATTATATAAAATGCTGTTATATATGCACTTATTAGAATAACAAATTGCATTATATACTTTATAATTGCTTCTATTAATGGTTTGGTAAACATATAATATGAAATGTCCATATTAAATATCATATCTGTTTTTTGAAATGATACCTTACTTGCACATAATAATACTTTTTCGACTATATTATTTGAAAAAATTATACTACCTATTATCGCAACAACAAATATTAAAGATTTATTTGGAAGTTTTGGCATTGTTTTATTTTCTGATTCAAAAAATGGTTTTAGACCTTTTTTTATTCCTATATTAGTGATAAACATACATATTGAAATAACAACAAAACTTATTCCCATTATTGAATATTTATATTTAATATTTGTCCAAAAATTTTGAACATATTGTTCTCCTAATTCTAGACATTCTAAATATTCCCCTCTTAATGTAAAATATGTACATATTAAATATATCGCTATAAATGCTATTACTAATATATTTTTTATTTTATTTAATTTCTTTTTTTCCATCTATTTTTTAAACTCCTCATAATTTTGTTTAACTACAAATATATTTATCTTACGTTTTTTATATTATTGCTTTTACAAAATCTTTAGAATTAAAAATTTCCATATCATCAATTTGCTCTCCAACACCTATGAATTTTACAGGTATATCATTTTCTTGTACAATTCCAACTACAGCTCCACCTTTTGCTGTTCCATCTAATTTTGTTAATACAATTCCTGTAATATCTGCTTGTTCTTTAAATGCTTTTACTTGTGATATTGCATTTTGTCCTGTTGTTGCATCAATTACTAATAATACTTCTTTTGATGCTTCTGCCATTTCTTTATTTACTACTTTTTGAATTTTGTTTAATTCATCCATTAAATATTTTTTATTATGCAACCTTCCAGCTGTATCTATTATCAATACATCTGCATTACTTTCTTTAGTTCTTCTTATTGCTTCAAATACCACTGATGCTGGGTCTACTCCTTCTTCTCTTTTTACTACTTCTGCTCCTGCTCTTTGTGCCCATATTTCTAATTGTTCTACTGCTGCTGCTCTAAATGTATCAGCAGCAGCAACTATTACTTTTTTTCCATCTCTTGCTAATCTTGCTGCCATTTTTCCTATTGATGTTGTTTTTCCAACTCCATTTACTCCTACAACAAGTATTACTGATGGCTTTGTTTCTAGTTTTAAACTATTATCACATTTTTCTAGAATTTTCTCAATTTCTTCTCTTAATGCTTCTTTTACTTGTTCACTTTCTCCTATTTTTTCTTTTTTTATTTTTTCTCTTAAATTACTTATTATTTGTGTTGATGTTTCTACTCCCATATCTGACATTATTAATGCTTCTTCTAATTCTTCAAGTAATTCTTCATCAACCTTTCTAAAATTACTAAATACATTATTTATTTTATCATTTATTGATTCTTTTGTCTTTGTTAAACCTTGTTTTAATTTATCAAAAAAGCCCATCTTTTTCTATTCCTTTCTTTATACAATACTTTTAATTTAATCTTAAAATTCTCTTTTCTTATAAATTTTTTTAAATAATAAAAATACAATTAATGATACACATACAAAAATACAATCAATAATTATGCATAAAATTAATGTTACTATATATTGACTCGATAATGTTATTATTTCAAAAATGTGTGTTAACAATAATATTATATATCCAATTAATGGTATTGCAACTACATAACTTCTTTTTAACTCTTTTCCTAAATATATAAATAAAATTGTAGCTATTATTAATAATATTATAATTGCTGGTTGTACAATATTTAATACCATTAAGTTCTTCCTCCTTTGTTTCTCATAATTTATATTAATATTAATAATTTTATTACAGACAATACTATAGTAATTGCTGACATTGCAGTATCCATAAATCCTTCTGTTGATTCTCCTTTTTCATCTGTAACAGATATTTTGTATTTCTTAACATCTGCTATTTTAAAATATGTATCAATTTCTTTGGTTTGATTTTCTTTTATTTCATCAATTTCTAAATATTGAGTACCTAACAAATTATCTTTTGATGAATACAAATCTACTTTTATAAATTTTCCACTAAGATTTGTTGAATTTACTATTAAATTAATTTTTCCATTTACTGCTGTTGATTTTATTTCTTTGACTTGAATTCCTGATGGTATTTGTTCTACTTTTTGCATTTCTTTATATGTACTTTTTAACCCTACATTTATTAAGAAATCTGATAATATCCAAAATAATATTATCCATATTATATATTTTATAAATGTTTTTACTGTATTCATTAATTTCATTCCTTTCAAAATACTTCTATTCTTTACTATTATACTTGCAAAATCGTATAATTTCAAGTATTTTAAAAAATATTATTTCTATATGTAGCCTATTCCAACTTTGCTGAATACAATATATTTAAAGGAGGTCTGTTACTTATGGACTATGAATTATTAATGAATGGAAATATAAAATTAGGTCAAAAGGCTCCTGATTTTACAGCAAATTCCACATTTGGAAAAATAAACCTAAGTGATTATTCTGGAAAATGGCTCGTATTTTTTTCGCATCCTGGTGATTTCACCCCTGTATGTACTACAGAAATGATTGCTTTCGCAAGGGCTTATCCATTTTTTCAAAAATTAAATACTAATTTATTAGGATTAAGTATTGATAGTAATGCTTCACATCTTGCTTGGGTAAATGAAATATATAATTTGACTGGTGTTTCTTTACCATTTCCTATTATTGCAGATAGAAATGGCTCTATTGCTAGACTTTATGGTATGATTTCAAATGATGTTAGTACAACAAAAACTGTTAGAAATGTTTTTATTATTGATGGAAATGGTATTGTTCGTGTTATTCTTACATATCCTTTAAATATTGGTCGATTTATTCCAGAAATTATTCGTACTGTTGAAGCTTTACAAATTTCTGATTGTGCAGATGCTTCAACTCCTGCTAATTGGCAACCTGGTGTTCCTGTTATTATTTCACCACCTCAAACTTTTTCTGAAGTACAGCAAAGGCTAGAGGATATTAAGAAAAATTGTAATGGCATTTCTTGGTATCTTTCTTTTAAAGAACCTTCTCAGAAATGTTTAAATGATATTAATATTGAAAAAAATTGCTAAATTAAAAAAATAAGAAGCTAATTCAGTTTTTTACTGAAAAAGCTTCTTATTTGTTATTCATCTCTTGTTGTATTTACTTTAAATAATTTCATAATTTCAACAATAACTATTGGTGATAATACTAATACAATTGTTTCGATTATATTATCACTTGGAAGGATTGGAATACTAAATATTGTTCTTAATTGTGGTATAAATAATATTACAACCATTAATAATGCTGATGCTAATATTGCCAATATTAAAACTCCATTTCCTAATATTCCTGTTTTAAATATTGAGTTTTTATTATCTCTTATGTTAAATATGTGAACTAGTTCTGATAACGCTAATACTATAAATGCCATAGTTTGTCCTATTTCAACCTTAATTTCTTCACTTGATAAATATCTTCCGCCATCGGCCAATACCGCATTTATGTCTTCAACTTCTTCTGCTGACATAACTTCATTTTGATATTCAATCATTGCTGGTAACTTATCATTTGGAGTTGCTAATCCTATAATAAATGCTGCTAGTGTTAATAATCCAATCATTGCACCCTGATATATTATTCTAATTGTTCTTCCTTTGGTAAATATTCCTTCGTTCTTTTTTATAGGTTTTCTATACATTATGTCCTTATTAGCAGGGTCAAATGCTAATGCTAAAGCAGGAAATGTATCTGTTACAAGATTTATCCATAAAATATGAATTGGTAATAATAACTGTATCATTGTTGCCTCTATTCCAAAATGAGTTGCAATTATTGGTGCAAATAATGTTGCCAGTAATAATACTATAACTTCTCCAACATTACAAGAAATTAAAAATTGTATTACTTTTAATATATTATCATAAATTCTTCTTCCTTCTTCTACTGCTGACACGATTGTTGCAAAATTATCGTCTGTTAAGATAACTTCTGCCGCTTCTTTTGCAACGTCTGTTCCAACAACTCCCATTGCACATCCTATATCTGCTGTTTTTAATGCTGGACTATCGTTTACTCCATCTCCTGTCATTGCAACTATTTCGCCATTTTTTTGCCATGCTTTTACTATTCTAACTTTATGTTCTGGTGATACTCTTGCATATACAGAATAATGTCTAACATTTTTTTGTAAATCTTCATCTGACATTTTTTCTAGTTCTAATCCTGTTAAAGCTTCATCTTCGTCTTCTAAAATTCCTAATTTTTTAGCAATTGCTGTTGCAGTAATTTTGTGGTCTCCTGTAATCATAACTGTTTTTATTCCTGCTGTTTTACATTTTTCTACTGCTTTTTTTGCTTCTTCTCTAGGTGGATCTATCATCCCAACCATTCCTATAAATGTTAAATCTTCTTCTATATTCTCCAATTCAGTTTTGGTTGGTTTATGATCTATTTCTTTGTATGCACATGCTAATACTCTTAATGCCTCTTTAGCCATTTTCTCATTATTTTTGCTTATTACTTCTGAATAATTGTCTAAGTCTTGTTTTATTTCTCCGTTTTCCAAATAAGTTTTACATCTTTTTAGTAACTCATCTACTCCTCCTTTAGTATATACAATATATTTTCCATTTACTTCATTTACTGTTGTCATAAGTTTTCTATCTGAGTCAAATGGAACTTCTTCTATACGTGGCATCCTATCATAAATTGATGGGTCAAAATCTAATTTAAAAGCCATATCAACTAGTGCTGTTTCTGTTGGATCCCCTGTTAATGTTCCGTCATTTGAAATTTTTGTATCATTACATAGCATATTAGCATATACTAATTTTTTTATATCTTCATTTGTTGCATCTTTCTTAAACTCTTCTAAATCTTTTGTTTGGCTATTAATAAAAATTTTCTCAACTGTCATTTTATTTTGTGTTAAAGTTCCTGTTTTATCTGAACATATAACAGTTGCACTTCCTAAAGTTTCAACCGCTGGAAGCCTTTTTACAATAGCATTTTTCTTAACCATTTTTTGAACTCCAATTGCAAGTACTATTGTAGATACTGCTACTAATCCTTCTGGAATAGCCGCTACTGCTAGGCTTACTGCTGTCATAAACATATGAATTGGTTCTTTTCCTTGTATTAATCCTATTATAAATATAAATACACAAATCGCTAATGCTACTATTCCTAGTGTCTTTCCTAGTTTGTTTAATTTTTCTTGAAGAGGTGTTGTTTGTTCTTCCGCTAAATCTAACATTCCTGCTATTTTCCCTACTTCTGTCGTCATTCCTGTTTCTACTACTATACCTTTTCCTCTACCATAAGTTATTAAACTTGATGAAAATAGCATATTTAACCTATCACCCAAGCCAACTTCTGCATCTTCAATTATTTCAATATTTTTCTCAACTGGAACAGATTCTCCAGTAAGTGATGCTTCTTGTGATTTTAAATTAACAGCTTCTATAATTCTTACATCTGCTGGTACATAGTCTCCTGTATCTAATACTATAATGTCTCCTGGTACCAATTCTTTTGCTGGTACTACTATTATTTCTCCATTTCTAATTACTTTTGAAGCATGATCTGTCAATTTTTGTAATGCTTCTAGTGATTTTTCTGCTTTTGATTCCTGTGTTACTCCTATAATTGCATTTACAATAACAACTATTAAAATAATAATTGTATCTGTTATTCCTTCCCCTTCTGCAACTCCTACTGCTCCTGATACAATTGCTGCAATAATTAGAACAATAATTGAAAAATCTTTAAATTGATCTAAAAATCTTTGTATCATTGGCTTTTTTTTCTTTGCTTTTAATTGATTATATCCATATTGTTCTTGCCTTTTTTTAACTTCTTCTGTTGTTAAACCATTTTCTAGATTTGTACTTAAGTCTTTTTCAACTTCTTCAATTTTTTTGTTGAACCAATTGTTTTTTTTCACTTCTTTACCACTCCTTGTCTTATTATTTTTTACATATTAATAAAAATTATTAATTAACCTTATAAATTAAGTGTACTATAATGCAAAAAAACTTTTAAAAGGAAATTAATATTTCCTCTTAAAAGTCTCGCTTACTATTTATAGCTTACTAACCAGATACTTTCGTATCGCGACTGTTGATTAGCAATAAAAAGCTACTCCCTTTTAATTATTATAATTTTTTGGTGACCCCTACGGGAATCGAACCCATGATTCCACCTTGAGAGGGTGGCGTCTTAACCGCTTGACCAAGGGGCCAAATAAATTTTACTTTATATTTATATCATACTTTCACTTACTGGTCAAGTGATTTAGCATATATTTTTCAAATTTTAAAAGCAATGCTATCCTCAAAATAACACTGCTTTTAATTTATTTTTTCTTTTTAAAGTCAACTACAATTGCATTTTCATTATCAAATTCGAAATTAGCATCTGTATTGTCAATTTGAACTGGATTGTATTCATCTTTTTCGTCAACAAAGTTTATATGTTTAGGGTCAAATTTTTGTTTTGCCTCATCATCTCCACCTTCAGTTGCAACTCCTGGTACAAACTTAGAGAAATTATAAATTTTTATTGGTTGCTCCTCTTTGTATTTAGAAGCTATAAAATTAAACGTTCCTTCTCCTACTTGATAATTTCCTTTTTCTGTTTTCAATTTTACTGCCGCATGTTTAAATGCTAAATTTGCTAATTTATTTGCTTTAAAATAATTTGACCAGTCGTATTTAACTCCTGAATATTTTGAATCATATTCTAACGTCTTCATGTCCATATATTCGGACATATCGATACGGATAAGCGCGTTCTCGTCGCCGAACATCGCTTCCGCAAGCGCCTTGCTCAGCTCGGTCTTACCGACACCGGTCGGGCCGAGGAACAGGAACGAACCGATCGGACGCTTCGGGTCGGGTCGTCGGGGGTGGTCTCGTCGGATTTGCTGCCGCAGGCGGTCAGCAGCGACAGCACCATGAGCGCGCTGAGCAGCAGCGCCAAAAAACGTTTCATGTCAAATCTCCTTCTCTCAAAGCTGCGGGGCTATTATAGCAGAGTTCACTTCTTTTGACTACGCTTTTCGCGGTTTTGTTCCCATTTGTAACTATTTGGAGAAAATTGACAAAAAAGAGCAAATCAGGTAAAATGCGGGCAAGGCGCTGTTGCAGACGGCGGTTAGCCACTCCCTTGCGAAAGGGGGTGATGCGGATGGGAAAAGAAAATGCGCTGCGTTTTCTTTTGTGTCTCGCCATGATCCTTGTGATCATGGCTTACATAGCCCCAAAAGCGTGTTAACCGCCCGGCGGCCACCGAGCGGTTAACATAGTATTGTTTTAACCAGCTTTGAGGGCTAACCGTCATGACAACAGCGCCCTTTTCTATCTCCATTATACCCCGCTTTCCCGCGTTGTCAAGGCGGAAAATTTTTCCTCCGTTG
>OKRY01002817.1_pt1 | contig 13309 bp, 14 predicted proteins | sample 1601121 | NCBI WGS metagenome assembly OKRY01 (sample SAMEA3541546, study PRJEB24748) | human gut metagenome | biome: human gut; feature: human-associated habitat; material: faeces | place: China | collected 2012
TCTGTTCCCCGCAAGCTGCATCTTCTCCACCGACCTGCACTCCATGGGTCAGTTCATCCAGGAAGGCTCCCGCACCATGTTCGAGACCATCGTGGATGTCAAGAAGCCCGCACAGGACCTCTTCATCGACAAGCTGGAGGGCAACTTCGACGGCCTGAACTTCCTGGCTGACCAGAACATGAGTGTGGTCAACCGCAAGGCCATGGAAGGCACCATCCTCGCCCACACCGACGGCGGCGTGCCGGAGGTGGTCATCGAGGTGGACGACCTGTCCGCTTATAATGTGGGCTACCTCATCTACTTCTTCTGGCGTGCCTGCGCCTGCAGCGGCTACCTGCTGAGCGTCAACCCCTTCAACCAGCCGGGTGTCGAGAGCTATAAGAAGAACATGTTCGCTCTGCTGGGCAAGCCGGGTTATGAGAACCTGACCGCCGAGCTGGAAGCAAAGCTGAAGTAAGAGCAAGCGGAACAAAAAACGATCTCCCGCCGTGAGGCGTGGAAAATACAGGAGGACAGAACTATGATTAAACTGATTGTTGGCACCAAAGGCTCCGGTAAGACCAAGGCTATGATCGACATGATCAACGATTCGGTCAAGACCTCCAAGGGCAACGTCGTTGTCGTCGAGAAGGGCATGAAGCTGACCTATGAGGTCCCCAACGCCGCCCGTCTCATCGACCTGGACGAGTACAAGATCGCCGGCGGCGAGATGCTGTACGGCTTCGTGGCCGGCCTGCTGGCAAGCAATTATGACATCACTGACCTGTACATCGACGGCATCCTGAAGGTGCTGGATCACGACATCAACCGTCTGGGCGTCGTTCTGGACGAGATCGCTGCTGCCGCCGGCGACTCCATCAAGGTCACCGTTACTGTCAGCGCTGACGAGGCTGCTCTGCCCCACGATGTGAAGAAGTACCTGTAAAATAACTCTGAAATTTCTGATTTGAAGCATCCCAGACAGGCAGGAAACCGGAGAATTTGAAATTTTTTCGGTTTTCTGCCTGTTTTGGTGTTGACAAAGGGCTGTGTTGGCGCTATACTAACAAAGCAGCCTTTTATGAGGTGTACTATGCAATTTGACCTGAGAAAGTTTATCGTATCCGGCACGAAGCCCTACACCGCAGAGTTTCAGTGTGATTTGTCTGCAAAGGATTTTGCCGGTGCAAGGATCGAGCAGCCTGTGACGGCCCGCTTTGAGGCGGTGCCGGATGGCGAGGAGATCCGGATGACGCTGCGGGCAAACGCATTGGTGCACGGAGAGTGTGCCCGCTGCCTCGACCCTGTCGAACGGGAAGAGACGGTGCAAGCAGAGTGGACGGTCAGGGAGCGCGATCTGGATGACCCGGATTTCGACCTGCCCCTCAACGAAAAAGGACATCTGGATGTGGATGAATGGCTCTGTCAGGAATTCATGTTCCAGATACCGACGGTGCTGCTTTGCAGCGCTGACTGCCCGGGCTTGTGTCCCCGGTGCGGGAAGAAGATGGCCGAATGTACCTGCCCTCCGGCAGAAGCTGAGGCCGAACCCGCAGACGCAAGGCTAGCGATACTCAAATCACTGCTGAACTGAGAAACCCATCAAGGAGGTGCAAAAATATGGCAGTACCTAAGAGACATCTTTCCAAGGCCCGCCGCGACAAGCGTCGCAGCAATGTTTGGAAGCTGGAGGCCCCCGCACTGGTCAAGTGCAGCAACTGCGGCTCTCTGAAGCTCCCCCACCAGGCATGTGGCAACTGCGGTTACTACAAGGGCGAGGAAGTCATCAAGAAGGGCTAATTTGCGCAGAATTGGTGGCACATTGGTGTTATGTACAGAAGGGGAGGGCGCAATGCCTTCCCCTTCTTGCTGTTTATGGAACGGATGAAACCTCTCCATCATCCCTTCGGGATGCCACTGCCCCTACTAGGGGAGCTGGCGGGCGCAAGCCCGACTGAGAGGTTGTACGAAGGCAAACCTATCGGAAAGCAGGTGAAGTGAAAGTGTCTATTAAAATCGACCGCGTGGACGCGGGCAGCGAGGCGGAAGCCCTCGGCCTCGCTGGCGGCGACGAGCTGCTGAGCGTGGACGGCAACGAGCTGAACGACACGCTGGACTATGATTTTTATACCGACAGCAAGAGCTTCCACCTCAAAGCGAGAGTGGCGGATGGCATCCGGGAGTGGGACGTCCGGCGGGAAGAGCGCGGCCCCTTCGGCTGCGGCTTCTCCACCTATCTGGGCGACCAGAAGCACTCCTGCTCCAACCACTGTATGTTCTGCTTCATCGACCAGCTGCCCCCGGGAATGCGTGAGAGCCTCTACTTCAAGGACGACGACGAGCGCCTGTCCTTTTTGTTTGGCAACTATATCACCATGACCAACATGCAGGACCACGAGATCGACCGCATCATCAAGATGCATATCTCGCCCATCAACATCTCGGTCCACACCACCAATCCCCAGCTCCGCGTGCGGATGTTGGCGAATAAACGGGGCGGCGAGGTGCTGAAGTATCTGCCCCGTCTGGTGGAGGGCGGCATCGCCGTCAACTGCCAGCTGGTGCTCTGCCGGGGCATCAACGACGGCGACGAGCTGCGCCGCACCCTCACCGACCTGCTGGAGCTGACCCCGATGGTGCAGAGCGTGGCGGCAGTCCCCTGCGGCGTGACGGATTACCGCCAGAACCTCTTCAAGCAGACGCCCTACGACGCTGAGACCAGCGCCGCCGTCATCGACATCATGGAAGAGTTCGGCGACGAGTGCAAGCGCCGCCACGGCAAGCGCATCATCTACCCCAGCGATGAGTGGTACCTCAAGGCCGGCCGCCCCATCCCGGAGCCGGAGTTCTATGAGGACTACGACCAGCTGGAAAACGGCGTGGGCATGATGAGCCTCTTCCGGGAGGAATTTCTGGCCGAGCTGGAAAAGCCCCACCGCATCTATGGCACCAAAAAGATGGATGTCGTCACCGGCACCATGGCCGCGCCCCTCATCACTGAGATGATGGACGAGCTGCGCCGCCAGTACCCCATGATAGAAGTAAAAGTGCATCCCATCAAAAACAACTTCTTCGGCGGCAACGTCGGCGTGGCGGGCCTCGTCACGGCGACCGACATCATCGCTCAGTGCGAGGGCCGGCTGTCCAGCGGCACCCTGGGCGTGCCTGCCGTGATGCTGCGGGAGGAGAAGGACACCTTCCTCGATGATATGACCATCGAGCAGCTGGGCCAGCGGCTCGGCGTGAAGGTGGAAGTCCTGCCCACCAGCGGCGGCGACGAGGCCAAGGCCCTGCTGCGCAGCGGCCTGCATATCGCCCGCCGGAGAAGACCGTAATTTTACCCCTTTTGTGAAAGGAGGAACCCCCTATGAGCAAACCGATCGTTGCTGTGGTGGGCCGCCCCAACGTGGGCAAGTCCACCCTGTTCAATAAGCTCTGCGGCCAGCGTCTGGCCATCGTGGAGGATACCCCGGGCATCACCCGCGACCGCATCTTCGCCAACTGCGAGTGGAGCGGTCACGAGTTCCTGCTGGTGGATACCGGCGGCATTGAGCCCAAGGCCACCGAGGGCATTCTGGCCCACATGCGCGAGCAGGCCCAGATCGCCATCGACACCGCCGACTGCATCATCATGGTGGTGGACGTGCGCAACGGCCTGACCGCCGCCGACGAGGACGTGGCCCATATGCTGCGCCGCAGCCACAAGCCCATCATCCTCGCCGTCAACAAATGCGACAACGTGGGCGAGACCCCCATGGAGCTCTACGAGTTCTATAACCTCGGCTTCGACGAAGTCATGCCCATCTCGTCCGTCCACGGCCACGGCACCGGCGACCTGCTGGACGCCGTCTGCGCCCACCTCGATTTCAGCGAGACCGTCGTGGAGGAAGACCGCATCCCCGTCGCCATCATCGGCCGCCCCAACGTGGGCAAGTCCAGCCTGACCAACCGCATCCTCGGTGAGAACCGCATGATCGTTGCCAACGAGGCCGGCACCACCCGCGACGCCATCGACACCCCCGTGGACAACGCTTACGGCAAGTTCATCTTCACCGATACCGCCGGTCTGCGCAAGCGTAGCAACATCACCGACGGCCTCGAGCGCTACATGGTCGTCCGCGCACTGGCCGCCGTCGAGCGCAGCCGCGTGGCCCTCATCCTCGTGGACGCCACCGTCGGCTTCACCGAGCAGGACAGCAAGGTGGCCGGCTACGCCCACGACCAGGGCAAAGCCTGCATCATCGTCGTCAACAAGTGGGACGCCGTGGAGGGCAAGGAGACCAACACCATGGAACTGCAGCGCCGGGGCTATGCCGAGTGCTTCAGCTTCATGGGCTACGCTCCCATCATCTTCATCTCGGCCCAGACCGGCTACAACGTCAACAAGCTGATGCAGCTCATCCGCGACGTGGACAGCCAGAACGGTGCCCGCGTGCCCACCGGTGTGCTGAATGAGATGCTGGCCCGTGCCACCGCTCGGATGCAGCCGCCCAGCGACAAGGGCCGCCGCCTGAAGATCTTCTACCTGACCCAGGCTTCCACCCGGCCTCCGACGTTCGTGGCTTTCGTCAACGCCAAGCACCTGTTCCACTTCAGTTATCAGCGGTATATCATCAACCAGATCCGCGAGAACTTCGGTCTGGAGCACACCCCCATCCGCCTTGTCGTGCGTGAGCGCGGCTCTGGCGAGGTGGGCGCGAAGGACGTATAAGGAAGGGAGGCTGGTTCTATGACCGCATTTCTCATTGTGCTGGCGGTCGCTGCCGAAGCCTATCTGCTGGGCAGCGTGGACACCGGCATCCTCGTCAGCAAATACCTGTACCATGACGACGTCCGCACCCACGGCTCGGGTGCTGCCGGTATGACCAATATGCTGCGCACCTTCGGCAAGAAGGCCGCTGCCCTCACGGCGGTGGGCGATGTGCTCAAGGGCGTCGTGGCCGTCTGCCTTGGCCGGTGGCTGTTCGGCCATCTGCCCGCTGACGCTGCCGTCTCGCCCTATCTGGGCGTCTACCTCGCCGCCATCCTCGCCGTGGTGGGCCACTCCAAGCCCATCTACTTCGGCTTCAAGGGCGGCAAGGGCGTGCTGGTGGCTGCCGGTGCCATTCTGGCAGTCCAGCCGGTGCTGCTGCCGGTGCTGGCACTCATCTTCCTCGTCTGCCTGGTCCCCACCGGCATGGTGTCGCTGGGCAGCATCACCATGGCCGCGGCCTACCCGGTCATGACGCTGGTGTACAGCCTCATGCGCGGCCTGCCGACTCAGGACGTGGTGGTCTGCACCGTCGGCGCTGCCATCATGGGCGGCATGGTCATCTGGATGCACCGTTCCAACATCCAGCGCATCCGGGACGGCAAGGAGTACCGTTTCGGCCAGAAGCACAAAAGTAGCTAAGCATAAAAAATGCCCCGCAGGCAGCTCTCGACGAGCGTCCTGCGGGGCATTTTACGTTGTCAGGCTTATTTCGGGTCTGCTTCCAGCAGCGTGTCGGTGTTGTCCTCGTACTTGGGGTCTTCGATGGCGACTTCAAGCTCCGTGTCGGTATCGTCATGATGCAGGTGCTTGCGCAGCCGGGCGGCGAATTCCTCTGACGGGATGCCGCTCTGGCTGGGGGAAAGGTCGGGTGCGGGGTGGCCGTCGGGCAGATGAGCGCCGAAGGCCGGTACGAAGAAGAACTTCCGCACGATGAAGATGAGGGCGATGGCGCCCACGCTCAGCAGGTTCTCCAGTGCGGACTCATGGCCCACCACCATGTGGCGGGCGATGGCGTAGAGCAGCACTTCGAGGCTGGAACCGGGGCTGTGCTTGGCCAGCATCTTGATAAACTCGATGCCGATGACGATGTCCAGCGCCCGCTGTAAGAAGATGCTCACCTCGGCGTCGTTGCCGTCGAACAGCAGGCCGGGCATCCACTGCAGCAGCGGCACCATCGACAGCAGCAGGCCGATGAGGACGAGGCCGGACAACAGGATCTCGAGCAGGGTGGCTGTGCTGATGATCTTGTTGCGCAATTCGGCGCGGCTGTGGCTTTCAACACGGGAATTGGACATGGGCAGGGACCTCTCTTTCAAATTTGACCGGAAATCTTTTACAACAGTTCGATTCTATTGTAACAAAAGCAAAAAACGAAGTCAATTTCTTCGGCGGGGAAAATTGGACAGCATGAAAAACTGGAATCGAAGGCAGACAAAGAGGGGCCGTCCGCACTTGAAATAGAGTGCAGACGGCCCCTCTTTATGCTGAAAAGGCGGTTTAGGCCTCAGCGATGGCTTCGATCTCACAGAGCACGCCCTTGGGCAGGTCTTTCACGGCCACGCAGCTGCGAGCGGGCTTGGAGGTGAAATACCTGGCGTACACCTCATTGAAAGCGGCAAAGTCGGCGATGTCGGCCAGGAAGCAGGTGGTCTTGACCACCTTGTCAAAGCCCACGCCGACAGCTTCGAGGATAGCGCCCACATTGCGGCAGCTCTGGTCAGCCTGTGCGGCGATGCCCTCGGCGACTGCGCCGGTGGCGGGGTCTACCGGGATCTGGCCGGAGGTGAAGACGAGACCGCCTACGGTGTAGCCCTGAGAGTAGGGACCGATGGCGCCGGGAGCTTTTTCGGTGCTGATGATGTTCATATCGATTACCTCACATATCATAAATAGGGGAGTCTCCCGCCAAAAGGGGGAGCCGATGAAAAAAGTCTACCACCAACTGTCCCCGCCGTCAACGGCCAGCAGGGAACGGTCCCGGAATTTTCGGAAAAAGGGGATGTAAAATTATTTGGAAAAATCTGTGCAAATCATCTTGACAAGAAATAAACTTTTATGATAAAAATAGAGCATGAAAGTAACATTTTTGCAGGAGAAACGCAGGCGCAGCGCAGGCAGGAAAGTCGGCTTTGCGCAGGCGCGTTTCTTTTTTGCAGAAAAAGCGAATTTCTGAACCCTTGGAAGGGGCAAAAAGGATAGGATATGTCGATTTTGGTAGATGATTCAAATAAAACAGCCTGCCGTGCAGCGGAGGCTGGACTGCAGCAGAAAAACTGTGCTGCGCTGGTGCGCCCGGCGGGTACGGGCAAAGGCTGCATCGTGTGGGAGCTGCTGGATACCCACCCCGAGATGCGCGTGCTCTGGGTGGTGTCCTGCGCTGCCCGTCTGGAGCTGCGCCGCGCCCTGACAAAGCGGCTGGGCCGGACGCTGGGCGGCCGGGTGCGGCTGATGAGCTGCGAGCAGCTGGCCGTGCAGAATGCGCTGGGCTGGGTGGCGCTGGCTGAGTTCCGGCCCGGCCTGCTGGTGCTGGACGGCTGGAGGGAGATGAGCGCAAAGGACTGGGCCGACTGCGTCCAGCCTCTGTTCCGCCTCTGCCCGGGGGCAAAGCTGCTAGCTCTGGGGGAACCGGACGCCCCGGGCGACAGCTGCCGCGCTGCCGAGGAGATGCTGGCCGACGCCATCGTGGAGCCGCTGGCGCTGGGCGGGGCGATGGCCGAGGGTCTGCTGCCCATGCCGGCCTCCTATACGGCCCTGCTCTGGCCGCTGGAAGATGCGCTGGCCCGCCTCCGTGCTGAGGTGAAGAACCTCCATCTGCCGGGCTGCCCTGACCCCAACGCCGAGAAATATCAGGCTCTGAGCCTCGCCGTAGAAAAGCTTCCGCCGGTGGAACAGCTGCTGGCGCAGTGGCTCCCGGATGCTGCCGGACGGTATCTTGTCCTCTGCGAGGATGATGCAGCGGCGGCGCAGACCGCAGAGCAGGCCGAGAAGCTGTTTGGTGCAGGAACACATATTTATAAGGATGCAGAAAGCTTTGCGGCCGATGAAGCGGCCACCCTCCGGCTGCTGGTCTGTGCCAACGGCCCGGCGGTGCAGGTTCCTCTGGCCGGGATCTCGGGCGTGGTGCTGGTGCGCCGCAGCGCTGAACCGACCACATACCGGCAGATGCTGGCCCGCGCCCTTGCGGCCTGCGGCAGTGTGCCGGTGGCAGAGCTGAGCGCGGCCTTTGAGGCGCTGACCTGTGTGCAGCAGCTGCGGAAGGAGTGCAGCGCGGCGGGGGCAGAAGCCTTCCCGCTGGAAGAGCCCCTTTCTGCCTGCCGCCGGGCTTACCGGCAGCTCCGCCGCGCGCTGGACTCCGACTGGGAGCGCTATTATGCCGCCGCAAAGCAGATGACGGCAGAGGGAAAGACGCTGGACGTGCCTCGCTCCTACAGCTTCGGGGGCGTGGCCGTGGGCCGCTGGCTGGAAAACCAGCGCCTTGTCCAGGCCGGAAAGAAAAAGGGACGCCTCACCGCCGCGCAGGCCGCCCGGCTGGACAAAATCGGCATGAACTGGAAAAAGCGACTCGAGCTGGCGTGGGAGAACGGCTGTGCTTCGGCCCGGCGGTACCGCGACTGCCACAGCGACCTGCTGGTGCCGGTCCATTATAAGGATAAGGACGGCTTTGCACTGGGCGAGTGGATCGTCTACAACCGCCAGCGCTATCTGAGCGGGAACCTGACGTCAGACCGCGTCGAACGCCTCGAGGCACTGGGCATGGTGTGGGACACCGGCAGCATCCTCTGGGAGAAGAGCTATGCCGCCGCCGTCCAGTATTATCTGGAAAACCACACGCTGGAAATTCCCGTCAAGTATGTCACGCCGGACGGCATGGCGCTGGGCGTCTGGCTGGGCAGTCAGCGTGCCGCTTATAAAGAAGGTGTGCTGACCGACGCCCAGATCGAAAAGCTGGAAGCGCTGGGAGTGGACTGGACGAACCGGAACGACCGCAAGTGGCAGACCGCCTACGAGGCCGCCGTGAAGTACCACGCCGCCCACGGGAACCTCGACGTTCCCACCGAGTACATCGACGAAGACGGCATCCTGCTGGGCAAGTGGGTGTCCCGCCAGCGGTACGCATGGCAGAACCCCGAGCGCAGCAGCGCCCGGGTGACGCCGGAGCGGAAAGCTCTGCTGGACGAGCTGGGCATGAACTGGGAAAAGACCGACTCGTGGCAGCACCGCTACGAGCTGGCCGTGGAATACAAAAGGGAGCACGGAAGTCTGGCCGTTCCGGCCCAGTACCGGACGGAGGACGGCATCTGGCTGGGCAGCTGGCTGTCCCGTCAGAAGCAGATGCTGCGGGAGGGCAAAAAGCTTTCCGCCAAGCGCCGCGCGGCCCTGAAAGAGCTGTTCAAGGGCGAAAAAGGCCGACGCCTCAGCGCCCCGGTGCCGCCCGCGTGCAGCGTGCGGGAACAGAACTGGCTGGATAACTACCAGAGCGCCAGGCTCTACGCCGAGAAGAAGGGCAGCCTTCTCGTGCCTGCCGGATATGTGGACGAGAACGGCTTCCGTCTGGGCGTCTGGATCTCGAACCTCCGCGCTGCCCGCAAGGCCCGGCCCGAATCGTTTCAGGTGACGCCGGAGCATATCGCTCTGCTGGACGCCATCGGGATGCAGTGGGACGCCCGGGAGGCCAAGTGGGCCGGGGCGTTCCGCCGCGCCGAAGAGTACCGCGCCGCCCACGGCGACCTGCTGGTGCCGGTGAACTATAAGACCGAAGACGGCTTCTGCCTCGGCGACTGGGTCTGCCGGATGCGCGAAAACTACGCCTGTGCCGAGAAAAAGCTGACGGCAGAGCGCATCGCAAAGCTCGAAGCGCTGGGCATGGTCTGGGTCGTGCCGCAGAAGGGCTGAGATATTGCATTTTAGGGCGGAGTGTGGTATACTTCACCTCGTCTGAATAGAAAACAGCAGGTGCCTGCCGCCGGGGTCTCGTCCCCGGCCGGGAGGGTAAAAGGGAAGCGGGTGCGAGTCCCGCGCGATCTCGTCACTGTGATAAGGGAGTCCGCTGCCTTGGCGCTCAGCGCCGGTCACTGGAGGCTTTGCCTCTGGGAAGGCGGCAGCGGGCGGTGAGCTTTCAGTCAGGAAACCTGCCCGCTGTTGGTACAGGAGCGTCCGGCTCCGGATCACGAGGAATTGGTCGTACCAAAAAGCCCGAAAGTTCAAAGGGTCTTTTTGCTGTGCCTTCCGCGCGGTGAAAAGGCTCTTTTTTCGTTTGAGCTGACCCCCGTTTCGTACCCTTTCTATCGGAAAAGTACATTCCACACAAACAGAAAGGACTCAAACAATGCGTAAGGCAACCAACAAGAACTGGCAGCGCGTCACCGCTGCTGCCGCCGCACTGGCCCTGTGTGCCGGTGTCCTCACCGGCTGCGGTGCATCTTCTTCCACTGCCGCCAGCAGCACCGCCGCAAGCTCTGCCGCCAGCGAAATGAGCAGCGAGGAGGCTGATGAAATGGCAGCAAAGAATGTGGCAGACCTCATCGACGCCATCTATGTGCAGGAGCGCAACGAGAACACCGACGCTCAGTGTGAGGCTGCAAAGGCAGCATGGGATGCTCTGACCGACGCTCAGAAGGAGATGGTCGAGGGCGAAGAGGCAAGCCCCGAGTACTTTGGCCGCGACACCGGCGACGCCTCTAAGGACGACGCCCGCAACCAGGACAACATCGGCGACAACGAGATCCTGGTCGTCAGCTTTGGCACCTCGTTCAACGACAGCCGCGCAGCGGACATCAAGGGCATCGAGGACGCCATCCAGGCCGCATATCCCGACTGGTCTGTCCGCCGTGCCTTCACCGCACAGATTATCATCAACCATGTTCAGGCCCGTGACGGCGAGAAGATCGACAACATGGAGCAGGCTCTGGAGCGCGCTGTTGCCAACGGCGTGAAGGATCTGGTCATCCAGCCCACCCATCTGATGCATGGCGCTGAGTACGACGAGATGATGGAGATGGTGGACAGCTACCGCGACAAGTTCGAGTCCGTCGCCATCGCCGAGCCTCTGCTGGGCGAGGTGGGCAGCGATGCCACCGTCATCAACGCCGACAAGGAGGCTGTCGCCAAGGCCATCACCGCTGAGGCCGTCAAGACCGCCGGTTTCGACAGTCTGGACGCCGCTGCTGCGGACGGCACCGCCTTCGTCTTCATGGGCCACGGCACCTCTCACACCGCAAAGGTGAGCTACAGCCAGATGCAGGCTCAGATGAACGCTCTGGGCTACAAGAATGTCTTCATCGGCACCGTCGAGGGCGAGCCTGAGGAGACTGCCTGCGAGAACGTCATCGAAGCTGTCAAGGCCGCCGGCTACACCAAGGTCGTCCTGCGTCCCCTGATGGTCGTTGCAGGTGACCACGCCAACAACGATATGGCTGGCGACGACGAGGATTCCTGGAAGAGCCAGTTCGAGGCATCCGGCGAATTCGACTCTGTCGATTGCCAGATCGCAGGTCTGGGCGAGGTCGCTGACATCCAGCAGCTCTACGTCGCACACACCAAGGCCGCTGTCGATTCCCTGAACGGTTGATTCTGACCCTATGATTGCCCGGAAAGGAGTGCCTTTTCGGGCAATTTCTTTTTCGGCCTGCTTTGAATTCGGGCCATTGCGTGTTATAATCTTTTCTGTAAAATAGATACTTCGAGGTATATCATCATGAAACTGAACCATAAATTTGCTCTTCTGCTGGCCGGCGCTGTGCTGGCTGGTTCTCTCACCGGCTGCGGCGCATCCGGCACCCCGGCCAGCTCTGCCGCTTCCTCCGAGACTGCGGCCTCCTCTGCCGTGAGCGAGGCTGCTTCCGAACCGACGGCAGAGGCCGCTCTGCCCGACGGCGTCTACACCGCCGACTTTGACACCGACAGCTCCATGTTCCATGCCAACGAGGCCAACGACGGCAAGGGGATCCTGACCGTGAAGGACGGTCAGATGACCTTCCACGTCAGCCTCGTCTCCAAGAAGATCGTCAACCTCTACGTCGGCATGGCCGCTGACGCCGAGGCCCACGAGGGCGACTGGCTCCAGCCCACCACCGATGTGGTGAACTACAGCGACGGCACCTCGGATGAGGTGTACGGCTTCGACATCCCGGTGAAGGCTCTGGACGAGGACTTCCAGCTGGCCATCCTCGGCTCCAAGGGCAAGTGGTACGACCATACCGTCCGTGTCGCCAACGCCCAGCCTGCTGCGGCGGAAGCACCTGCCGACGGCACCTACACCTGTGATGTGACCCTCGAGGGCGGCTCCGGCCGTGCCACCGTGGACAGCCCTGCTGTCCTGACCGTGGCCGACGGCAGGATGACCGCCACCATCGTCTGGTCCAGCCCCAACTACGACTATATGCTGGTGGATGACGAAAAGTATCTGCCCACCAACACCGAGGGCAACTCCACCTTCGAGATCCCCGTCACTGCTCTCGACACCCCGCTGGATGTGGTGGGCGATACCGTCGCCATGAGCACTCCGCATGAGATCGAGTATACGCTGACCTTCGCCTCTGCATCCCTGATCGAGGCAAAGTAACGATGAAACGCCGCAATTTCCTGAAAGCCCTGCCTGCCGCCGCCCTCACCCTTGCGGGCTGCGGGCAGCACAAGACCGCCCCGGCCAATACGGCATCCCTCGTGTTCGACCACAGCTACCCGCTGGACTATGCCGCCCAGTTTTCCGCCGACTGCTATGAGGGCGGCTATGTGATGATCGACATCCCGGACGCCGGGCGGTTCCTCGTCGTCCCCGAGGAGGCCGCCGAGGTGGACGACCTGCCGTTCTAAAGCGGACGGAAAACATACAAGGCGGCTGGGATCTCCAGCCGCCTTTTTCATTTCAAAATCACCGCCATGCAACCGATCATTCCCGACACGACACCCCCGCCTGCAACCGACATCCGTCCGCTCCGCGAAGCGGAAATCCGGGCGTGTCGGTACTTCACCGTATGAACGGGAATATACGGCGACTAACTTTGCCCTTTGGCAGGAAATATTCCGCCACAGTCTGGACATCCGGCGTTCGGGAAGCGCCTGTCTCGATTTGGCCTATGTAGCAGCCGGACGCTATGATTGCTATTTTGAACGAAATCTAAAGCCCTGGGATATGGCAGCGGGCATTCTTTTAGTAGAAGAAGCCCAGGGCCGGGTGACTAATTACGTAGGAGAACGTCCTGCTATTGTAGGTAATGACGATATTTGTGCAGGCAATGTACACGTGCAGCCAGAGCTCCTTGCCTATATACAGCGGTTTTGGCACGATAATGGATAACATTTTTTAATAAATAATTACTTTTAACTATTATCTAATAGTGCATTATATTAAATAGTAATTATTACAAATTTTTCCACAATAAACAATATATTTTGGTGTATAACGTGGTATAATGGTTGTAGAAAAAATATTTAGTAATGATATATAACGCAGATGCTTCTGCAGCTGCATTTTATATACTACGTCTCAGGTTTTGCACCATGACAGGAGAGATGACCTATGCATCAACTGTGCCAACATTAAACGACATTATATCTGTTTCCCTATGTTCATCCCCT